>Ga0302326_10013374_pt1 | contig 17404 bp, 17 predicted proteins | sample Palsa_T0_3_FD_202264 | JGI IMG/M metagenome (GOLD analysis project Ga0302326, IMG submission 202264) | Peat permafrost microbial communities from Stordalen Mire near Abisko, Sweden - Palsa_T0_3 | ecosystem: Environmental > Terrestrial > Soil > Palsa > Peat permafrost | place: Sweden: Abisko... | reverse complement strand
CTACGACAACAAGTCGTTCTCGACCAAACTGGGCACGAAACTCACTGACGACCTGGATGTGTCGGTGGTTGCTCGCTATGTCGATTCGACGCTGCTTTTTACCAGCGAGAACTACGATGTGTTCCCGCCCATCCCGGACGCGACGCGCAGCGAGGAGGATGTGGAGCAGCTCTTTACGCGGGCAAGCGCGCACCTGGTGCTCTTTCAGGGCCTGTTCGAGCAAACGCTCGGCGTCGGCTACAGCCACGACCATACCAGCGACTACGGGCCCGAGGTCACTCCCAGCTACGAGCGCGGCGATCGGTTGAAGGTTGACTGGCAGGGCAACATCACCCTTGCAACCGATGAGCTTCTGGTCCTCGGCGCCGAGCACCAGCGCGACGCAATCGAACAGAGTCCGATCTCTGCGCAGATGACCACGAACGCAGGTTTTGCACAGCTGCAGTCGAGCTTCGGCAAGCGCTTCTTCGATACCGTGAGCGTGCGCTACGACGACAACGATCGTTTTGGCAGCAAGACGACTTATCGGATTGCCCCTGAATTCGTCATCACTGAGACCGGTACCACCTTGAAGGGCAGCGTCGGCAGCGGCTTCAAAGCGCCGACGCTCAATCAGCTGTTTGTCAGTTATCCCGACTTCGACTTTTATGCAAACCCCAATCTCAAGCCCGAATCAAGCGTCGGCTACGATCTGGGATTCGAGCAGTCGCTGCTTGCAAAAGAGCTGCGCTTCGGCATCACCTATTTCCACAATCACATCCGCGATCTGATCAACGAAAACAGCACGTTCACCACCGAGATAAACATTGACCGCGCGACGACCTATGGGTTCGAAAATTTCATCGCCTACACGCCGTTCGCAAGTCTTCTCCTGCGCGCCGACTACACTTACACGCTCGCAACGGATGACATCACCCATGAGGAGCTGCTGCGCCGCCCCAAGGTGAGGTCGAGTTTCGCGGGCACCTGGCAGGCGAGCGATGCGCTGTCGTTCACCGCGACCCTGGTCTACGTCGGGCCGTGGATGGACGACAACCGCGCCGCCACCAATCTCGAGCCTCTCACGGCCGGGGGTTACGCGACCACGAACCTAGCCGCAAGCTACGTGCTGTCACGGAATCTGACGCTCTTCGCTCGCATCAATAATCTCTTCGACCGGCGCTATGAGGATCCGCTCGGCTTCGATCGCCCCGGCTTTGGCGTGTTCGCCGGGGTCAAAGCCACGCTATAGGAATCGAATCCCGCAGCTGAAAGTTGCATGTCCTCGGGTCATCGGCATAATTGGCCGCGCGCGTTGTCATGCGCCCGCGGAGGCCGCCATGAACATTGCAGAACCCGCAACCGAGCCCACGAGAGCGCCTACACAGGACGAGTGCACTTGGGGCATGGTTGCGCACCTTTCCGCGCTCGGTTTCTTTATCCTGCCCTTCGGCAACATCATCGGGCCACTCGTGGTGTGGCTCGCCAAGCGCGATCACTCGGCATTTGTCGGCCTGCACGCCAAAGAAGCCTTGAATTTCAACATCACTATTCTGATGGGCGCGCTCGTCTGCGGTGTATTACTCGTGTTCTCGATCGGGATACTTTTTGGGGCGGTGCTGTTCGTCTTCTGGTTTGTCCTCACCATCATCGCCGCACTGAAAGCGAACGAGGGCGCTACCTATCGATATCCCTTTACGGTGCGCCTGGTGAAGTAGCGCGTGACGCTTACGTGCCCAGGAACATTCGATAAGCGGAGTTTTGGGTTTCCTCCACGTAGGCGTAATGCAGCTCGTGCAGGTGGTCGACGAACTGCTCGCGCTCTCCCGGCGCAACCTGAATTCCTGCAAGCACGCGCCCGTAATCCGAGCCGTGATTGCGATAGTGAAATAGACTGATGTTCCAGCGCGTACCGATAGCCTGCAGAAACTTCACCAGCGCACCCGGACGCTCAGGAAACTCGAAGCGGTAGAGGTGCTCGTTTTCGATGGCGCGCGCGTGTCCGCCGACCATGTAACGCACGTGCAATTTGGCCATCTCGTTGTCGGTCATGTCGGTGATGCTGTAGCCCGCATCGCGCAGAGCTTGAACGACTGACTGCCGCTCGCTGCGGCCCTGCGAAAGAGCGAAGCCCACGAAAATCTGCGCCGCGCGCCCTTTTTCATAGCGGTAATTGAACTCGGTGACGCTGTGCTGGCCGAGTGTTTCGCAAAAACGCAGGAAGCTGCCGGGCTCCTCCGGAATTTCGGCGGCGAGTAGCGCCTCGCGCGCGGCCCCGAGATCAGCGCGCTCGGCGACGTGCCGCAGGCGGTCAAAGTTCATGTTCGCGCCGCTATTGACCGCGACCAGCCGCTGGCCGCCCGCGGCCGCGCGCGCTGCGTATTTTTTGATCCCGGCGACGGCGAGAGCGCCAGCCGGCTCGACGATTGAGCGCGTGTCCTCAAAGACATCCTGAATGGCTGCACAGATCTCATCCGTGTCGACGAGCACGATCTCATCCACATGCTCGCGCGCGAGTGCGAAGCATTCCTCGCCCACTCGCTTCACGGCCACTCCATCGGCAAACATGCCGACTCGCTCGAGCGTGACGCGCCGCCCTGCACGCAACGATTCGTACATCGCTGCCGCATCCTCGGGCTCGACACCGATGATCTTGATCTGCGGGTACAGGTACTTGACGTACACGGCGATGCCGCCGATGAGACCGCCGCCGCCGACCGGCACGAAGATCGCATCTATCGCACCGCCGCTCTGGCGCAGAATCTCAACGCCCACGGTGCCTTGGCCCGCGATCACATCGGGATCATCGAATGCATGCACAAACACCAGATGGCGCTCGCGCGCGAGCGCGAGCGCCCGATCAGCGGCCGTATCGTAGTCATCGCCGTGCAGCACCACTTCCGCGCCCAAATCGAGCACCGCCTGGACCTTGATATGTGGCGTCGTCTGCGGCATGACGACGACAGCCGGAATCGAGCGGTGGCGTGCCGCGAGCGCCACGCCCTGCGCATGATTGCCCGCGGAGGCGCAGATGACACCGCGCTGCGCGATGGCCTGGGAAAGGTGGGCGATCTTGTTGTAGGCGCCGCGCAGCTTGAAGGAAAAAATCGGCTGCAGATCTTCGCGCTTGAGGAGGATCCGAGCGCCGATGCGACGCGACAGGCGCGCGGCCTCCTCGAGCGGCGTCTCTATGGCGACGTCGTAAACGCGTGCTCTTAGAATTCGCTCGATGTAGGGGCTCGCCACGTCGATCCTCGCCTAAGGATCGGCAAGCTTAGCCGGTTGCAGAAGGCTTGCGAACTACCCGATGGGGCGCAGTCGAGCGAAAAGCGTACGGCCGCTCAGCGCCGATCTGTCATCGGGCGCACGGCGAAGCGAAAGGGTGCCTTGCCGATTATGACGACGTCGCCGTCCTTGAGCGTTTGGCGCAGCACCCGACGTCCGTTGACGATCACACCGTTCGTGCTATTCAGGTCCTCGATGATCGTGTGCGTGGGACCTGCGAGAATCACCGCGTGGTGACGGCTGATGAATTTGGCGTCGATCTGCACATCGTTGTCGGGCGTGCGCCCAATCGTCGTCTTGCGGCCAAGCATGTGCACGACCTCCGAATCACCCGTGCGGATGAAGAGCCGTGCAGCGCCCTCCGGTGCCACTTCGTGCGTGCCACTCGCGCCTGGATCGAGCCTTTTCATACTTTGTTGAATATTGCCGAGGAGCGCTTGACTGTTGGCCGCTTCAGTCTCGAGCCGGTTGATGAGGCGCTCGCGTTCGGCGAGCGTGCGGCGCGCCTGCTCGACGGTCCCGCGCGAGTCGTCCTGGGTCTTCGCAAGCTCATCGAGCCGCGCAGTTTTGACGCGCAGATCCGCTTCGAGCCGATTGATGGAGTCTTCAGCCGCGCGCAGATCGCCTTCCAGCTCGCGCGCGCGCTCGAGAGTCACGCTGAGCTCTTCGCGCAGCGCGGTGATGCTTTGGGCCTGGTCGGCCGAGTCGGTTTCGAGCGCGAGCACGCGAGCCGTCGCGGTCGCAAGCTGCGCTGCCTGTGCATCGTGCTCGGCCCGCAGGGCACTCGCCGCCGCGGCGCCTTCGTCACGGTCGCGCACGACACTCGCGAGCTCGACCTCGAGTCGCGCGACGCGTTGGCGCTGCTCCGAAATAGCTCCTTCCAGCGAGTTTCGCAGCTCGCGCGCCGCGACCGCTGCGGCTTCCTCGTCAGCGAGACGCGCGTTGAGAGCGGCAAGAGCCGCTTCCAGCGTGGTTGCATTCTTGCGCTGAACGTCTGCGTCTGCGATTGCGCTCGCAAGATCGCGTTGGCGCGCGGCGAGAGTTTCACTCTGTGCCAGCTGCGCGGCTTTGAGGGTTGCAATGCTCGCGTCCCGCTCAACCACGTTGGCGGTGAGAGCGACAATATTGTCGTTGAGGAAAGCGGCGTCGCTCTTCACCTCGCCGATTTGCTCGTTGCGCCGCGCGAGCGCTCCGCCCAAGTCGGTCACTTGCTTATCGAGGTCCATAATGCGCGCGTTGCGCGCGCGCAGCTGCGCTTGCAGTTCGGCAGTTTCCTGCGTGCGGCTGCCGAGATCACCCTGCAATTTCCGCAAACGCGCCTCGCGGTCACCCAGGGAGTGATCGAGACCGGAGAGCAGCGCATCGAAGATCGTGCGCCGGCCCTCGAGCGAGCGCAGCGTCTCCAAATACCCCGAGCTGCGCGTCTGCAGGTCGCGCACTTCCTGCTGTGCGGATTCGACTGCGCGTTCGCGCGCGGCAAGTTTGGCATCGAGCGCGCCTGCGCGCGCATGCAGAGCACGGGTTGCCGCGTCACGTTCTTCAACCGCAAGCCGCCGCTCCTCACTGCGTGCCTCGGCTTCCGCAAGCGCCGCGCGTACATCAGCGACTTCCTTCAAAAGCGCGCTGGCGCGCTCTTCCGTCGCAACGCGCGCGCTGCGTTGGGAGGCAAGCTCGTGCTCGAGCTCAGTGAGCCGCTCGCCTTTGCGCGTGAGGCGTTCCTCGACGTCTTTCAATGACGTCGACAGCGCCCGAAGATTGATCTCGAGTTGGGTGCTGCGCTCGTCGACTAATGGTTCAGAGGGTGCGCTGGCAATGCCCGCCGGGACAATCCAGGTGTCGGTGTTGCTGACATGCTCGGCTGCGACATCGGCAACGTCGAGCACGGGCAGCTCGGCGGTGGACTCCAAGTCCACTTCGTTCGATGGAACCGACTGGCGCTGTACGCTCATCTTGTCTAGCGCGTCCCTTCACCCGGAAAATTCAGCGCCTAAAGTGTAACGCGACGCGCGCACCGGCGCGCAGCTCTGCCCGTCAAAATGTGAGCAAGGTCGCGGAACATTACATAACTCACCCGCAACGGCTCAGCGCAGGAATGCCGCGACCGCATCCGCCACAGCTTCAGGTGCTGTTTCGCACAAGGCCGCGCCGTAGCCTGAGAAATCCAAGATGCGCGCCGTCGGCAACAGTTCCCGCACGCGCAGTGTCGGCTCCCAAAACTCATCCGCGGAGCGCAGCAGTAACGTGGGTTGGGTGGCAAGTCCGAGCCGCTGTGCGGGATACCGCACGGCTGCATGCATGCCCCAGGATGCATTCGCACCGTTGTACAAGGTGATGGCCACGCGGCGCGCCGCAATGTCGGCGGGCAGAGGCTTCGTCGCAGCCACTGTCGCGCGCCGCCACTCCCTTTCCAGATGACCGCCGTCTTCGCTCGCCGGACCGGGCCAGGGTGAGCGCGCAAACTCTGCCCGCTCAGCCTCACTGAGCGCCGGTACGGCCGCCAACACGACGCGCCGAACCTGCGCAGGCCGAGTGATGGCAAGCTCGGCCGCGATCAGCGCGCCAGTCTGGCATCCCATGACATCAATCTGACGGAACCTCATGATGTCGAGGAAGTCGCCCATAGCGGCTGCATAGTCCTCGATTGTCGGTTGAACGGCGGGGCCATCTGACTCCCCAAACCCGGGCAGATCGGGCGCATACACCGAGCGCTCGCGCCCCAGTATCCTTTGCACGCCGTTGAACATACGTCCTGTTAGAGGAGTCTCGTGCAGGCACAAGAGCGTCGTACCTTCCTCGAAACCTCCCCCGCGCGGCATGGTGTGATGCACGTGCAGCTGGCCGTACCTGCACTCGAAATAGCCACGCCGCACCGGCGGCTGTGTACCGGTGTCACGGTTCGGGTGCGATCGAAGTGCCATAGTGTGCTCCCGGCGCGGCTACGGTTGGATACGCGCCTGCCCGGCGAACTATAGGGAATCTGAAAGGAGTGATGTCATGATCCGCTTAGCAGCCTTGATTTTGTTGGCGGCGTCGATCGCCGGCTGCGGACTCACAGAAACGGTCGGTGCCGCAGCAAGCGATGCAGCCGCCAAGCAGCAGGAGCTTAAAGAGGCGAAAGCCACCGAAGCGCGCGTTCACAGCGAACTCGACGCGGCAGCTCGTGCGTCTGCGCAACAGCGCCAAGACGCCGAAAAGGACTCACAGTAGCGCGAAAGTCACCGGATCTGGCCGGACATTGAGGAACGGGATTGGACGCGCCTTCATCAGGCGCGTCCAATCCGCCTGCCGTCAGCGGCGCTTCTTGCCGCGCAGCCGCTTAAGAAGTGAGTCGGCCTGCTTCACGGCAAAGCGCTTCGCGGCCGTGAACCCTCCCGGCGGGGAGCGACGTCGGCCCGACTTCTTGCCGCGCTTCTTGACCGCCTTGCGCTTCGTGGAAGATTTGCGCGTTGCACGTTTGGCGGCGGTCTTCGACTTTCGCTGCGGCCGTTTCTTGGCGGCAGCCTTCTTCTTGGCAACCTTCTTCTTGGCGGCCTCCTTCGCAGGTGCCTTCTTCTTGGCCGATTTCGCAGGCGCTTTCTTGGCCGCAGGCTTTGGGGCCGGCGCCGTCTTTGCCGCGGCGGGCTTATCGCTTCTTGCCGCCACCGGCGCGGACGCGCTGACGGTGGGAGCGCTCTTCGGCTTTGCCGGCGCGGCGGTTGCGGCCGATGCGCTGGCGGGCGCGGACAGGGTCGGCGGGGATGGCTTGGCGGCCGGCGCAGCGGGCGGGCTTTTCGGCGCTGCAGCTTTGGCGGGCTGGGCTGTCGGGGCTGCGGCTGTCACGCGCTTATCGGCATGCACGGCGAAGACTGCTCCTTGCGGATCGATAAAGTGCGCGATCCAGGTGCCACCCGGGACCTCCATCGGGCCATTGACCAGCTTTCCGCCTCCGGCTTTCGCGGCGTTCGCTGACTTATCGACATCCGCGACATGCGCATAACACAGCCATTGCGTCGGCATCGGTTTGTCGGGTGAGCTCGTGAACATGCCGATGGACGCCACGCCTTGCATCCCGACCAGGTGATACACGCCCATGGGCCCCATGTCGTGCTTGGCAACTTCTGCCCAGCCGAATAGCTCACTGTAGAAACGCAGAGCTGCGACGGCGTCGGAAGTCGTCAACTCATGCCAGGAAAAATCCGATCCGGGTGAGCCGCCGCTGTCGCCCTGTGAGCCCGATGGCGCACCGTAGATCGCGAATGTCGCGCCCTGGGGATCGGCAAGCACTGCAAACCGGCCGGCGCTGGGGATCTCGGTCGCGCCCATGAGTACCCGCGCGCCCAGGCCCTGTGCGGCTTGCAAAGTCGCATCCACGTCCGGAGTGCCGATATAGGGCAGCCAATAAGGACGTCCGCCGCGCTCCGCATCTGGCAGGGTTCTTAAGCCGCCGAATGGCCCTTTTCCCGACACCCACAAGGTGTACGACGGATCCTTGTCCCAGGCTTGAGTTTTCCACGCGGTCACTTTGGGATAAAAGGCGCTCGCGGCCTTCGTATCCGTCGTCATCAACTCGTGCCAGACAAATCGGCCCCGAATGTCAGCGTTGCTCATACTGGTTTTCCTTTTAGTTAGTTAAGCGCCTACCACTCACCGGTATTAGGCATCGATTTCCAGGGCTCGGCCGGTTCGAGAGCCGCACCCTTTTGCAAGAGCTCGATCGAGATGTTTTCGGGAGAACGCACGAAGGCCATGTGACCATCGCGCGGCGGTCTATTGATAGTAACCCCATGTTCGGCTAAGCGCTTGCAGGTTGCGTACACGTCGTCCACCGCGTACGCGACGTGACCGAAATTGCGGCCGCCCGTGTAGCGTTGGGGATCCCAATTATGCGTAAGCTCAATCTGCGCCGACTCATCCCCTGGCGCCGCAAGAAATATGAGCGTGAAGCGTCCTTTGGGGTAGTCCTGGCGCGAAAGCTCCTTAAGACCCAGGGCGCCGCAAAAGAATCTGAGCGAGGCATCCAGATCCGTCACGCGCAGCATCGTGTGCAGGTATTTCATGACAATCAGAACATCTCGGCGGGTCCAGGCGTCTTGATCTCGACGTCGTGGCGCGAGGCAATGAAGTCGCCCGTGATCATCTGCGTGTAGGTCTGGCCGGGACCGACCATGGGATAGACCCCCGCATCCGGATCGATCATGACTTCGACGAATGCCGGCCCGTTGAACTCGATGAGCTCACGCACGACTCTGGGTACATCTTCCTTGCGATCCAGCCGTACCGCGTAGCGAAAGCCATCCGCCTGCGCAGCCTTGACGAAATCCTTCTTGTGCAGCGATCGATCGCTCGCCGACAGGCGACCCTTGAAGAAGAGCTTCTGCCACTGCTTCACCATGCCGTCGCCGAAATTATTCAGCACGACGATCTTGACCGGCAGCTCGTACGTCGTGACCGTCTCAAGCTCCCCAATGTTCATGCGGATGCTCGAATCGCCGTCGATATCGATCACCAGCCGGTCCGGGTTTGCGATCTGCGCACCGATGGCGGCGGGCAGACCGAACCCCATGGTGCCCATGCTGCCCGAGGTGAGCCACAGCCGCGGCCGACGAAAATCGCAATATTGCGCCGCCCACATCTGGTGCTGCCCGACCCCCGTGGAAATAATCGCCTGGCCGCGCGTGTGGCGATTGATCTCCTCGATCACGTAGTAGGGCTGGATCAGCGCGCTGCCCCGATCGTAGTTCATCGCATGGGTGTGCTTGAGCGCGGCGACCTCGGCATGCCACTGCGCATAGTCCGGCTGAAACTTCGCCTGCTGCCCGTGACTCACGAGAAAACGCAGTGCCTCCGGCAGCGCACCCACGTGACTCCAGTCAACGTGCTTCACTTTGTTGATTTCAGCGCGATCGATGTCCAGGTGAGCGATGCGCTTTGCCTTGGCCGCAAACTTCGCGGGCACGCCGGCGACACGATCATCAAAACGCGCACCGACGGCGATCAGGAAATCGCAGTCGTCCACCGCGTAGTTTGCGAACGCTGCGCCATGCATGCCGAGCATGCGCAGCGCCAACTGTTGCGTCGTGTCGAACGAGCCGATCCCCATGAGGGTCGTCACCACGGGGATGCCGAAGGCCAGTGCGAACTCGCCGAGCGCCTCGGCCGCGCCGGCGTTGATCACCCCGCCCCCCACATAAAGGAGTGGTCGCGACGCATGCCCCAGCATCTCGAAGAACTTCCCTGCCTCGTGGGCGGTGAGCGCCTGGTCGGCAAGCTCCTGCATCCGGCGCCGATACCCCGGCACGGGCAGAGTGCCGCTGCCCAGGAACTCCCCCTCCCAGGTCTGGACGTCTTTGGGCACATCGACGACCACCGGGCCGGGGCGCCCGGTGCGGGCGATCTCGAACGCGGTACGCAGCGTCGCTTCGAGCTTCTTGGGGTCGGTGACGAGAAAAATGTGCTTGGCGACTGCACCCATGATGGAAGGCACCGGTGCTTCCTGAAATGCATCGGTACCGATGGCGCCGGTAGGAACCTGGCCGCAAATGACCACGATAGGTACCGAATCGGCCATGCAGTCGCGTACCGGGGTCACGGTGTTCGTCGCCCCGGGACCGGAGGTCACGAGGCAGACCCCGACCCGCCCCGACGCGCGGGCGTAACCGGCCGCCATGAATCCCGCGCCCTGCTCGTTCGCCGGGACGTAGAGCGGCATCTGCACCTGGCCTGCGGCGGTGCGCCGTTCGTTGTAGAGAAACACCGCGTCGTAGGTCGGCAGGATGGCCCCGCCGCTGTAGCCGAAGATAGCCGATACACCTTCGTCGGCCAGCACCTGCACGATCATCTCGGCGCCGCTCATGCGCTGCCCTGCCCGCGGATGGCTGGCGGCTCGCGGCAGGATTACCGTGTCATTCATCAGATCGGCCGTGTTGACGCACAGAGGGGAAAACCTCCGAAGCCTAGCAGCTTAAGGGCGCGGTGCAAGCGCGCAAGGCGCCCCTGCCATGCCAGCGGATCCGCAGCCAATCCTTTATTCTTCGCAGACAACCCAGCAGCTGGCTGCCATGCGTCACATCATCGCCATACTCCTGCAAAACGAAGCGGGCGCCCTCTCCAGGGTCGCCGGACTCTTCTCCACTCGGGGGTACAACATCGAGTCGCTATCCGTGGCGCCGACTGAGGATCCGACCGTCTCGCGTATCACCCTCGTCACCAAGGGCTCCGAGGCCGTCATTCAGCAAATTGTCAGCCACCTGCACAAGCTCATCGATGTGGTCAGCGTTGAGGACATGACCCTGGGTGAGCATCTGGAGAGGGAGCTCGTCCTCTTGAAGCTCAAAGTGCGCGCCGGACAAAGCGATGCCGTGCGCGGCTATGTCGTGCGCACTGGCGGCCGAGTGCTGGATCCAGCGCCCGACGGCTTTGTGGTCGAGCTGACGGCGAGCGAAGCGGAGGTCACCACCTTTGTCGCTGAGCTTGCGCGGCAGGCACAGATACTTGAAATCGCCCGCAGCGGCGCGCTGGGGATGGGCCGCAGCGCGCGCGCCCTTAGGATTGTGCGCTGATCGCGCTTCCGAGAGGCGCCGTCGCGATGGCGAGGTCACGCACCGGTTCGCCGCCGATCAGATGCTCCTGGATGATGCGCTCGAGGTTTTCCGGGGTGCAGTTCTTGTACCAGACGCCCTCCGGATAGACGACTGCTATAGGGCCACCCGCACAAATTCGCAGGCAATCCGCCTTGGTGCGCAGCACCGATCCGCGCGGCGCCACGAGACCGAGTTCCTTCAGTCGTCCCTTCAGAAACTTCCAGGAGTCCTGCTGCAGATCTTCGGATGCGCACTTGCCGCCCACGCACAGGAAGATGTGTCGCCGGGCGCGGCCGAGACCAGCTTCCTCTGCGGCCTGGCGCAGTGCTTTGCGTTCATCCATCGCGGAAGAGTACTGCCGGGCCGCCTACAGCGCCGCGTCGTCCGTCTCGCCCGTGCGGATGCGAATCACACGGCCGATGTCCGTGATGAATATCTTGCCATCACCCACTTTGCCGGTCTTCGCCGCCTTGATGATCGCCTCGATGACCTGATCAAGAAGATCGTTGCGCACCGCAACTTCGATGCGCGTCTTCGGCACGAAATCGACCACGTATTCTGCTCCGCGGTAGAGCTCGGTATGGCCGCGCTGGCGCCCGAAGCCCTTGACCTCCGTCACGGTCATCCCTGAGACGCCGATATCGGACAATGCCGCGCGCACGTCATCGAGCTTAAAAGGCTTAATTATTGCGGTGACGAGTTTCATGGACAGCTCTCCGTCGGCACTTCAAATTCATGTCGGGGCGGCCAGGCAGCGGCTTTTTGCAGCTTTCATGCCACGCCTGAGCCGTTCGCGAAATGACGGTCTTTGGCGCGGTGCTACCGGCAGACGCACCGCAGCCGTGCACTATTCTAGCGCACTTGCGCTCATGAACCGCTTGGGCTTGGTGCACTGGAAGGCGCCCCGCTATTCTCTGCACCATGCTGCCCTCGCGAATCGTCATCGTCGGCGCCGGCCAGGCGGCCGCCGCGGCCATCGACACGCTGCGGCGCAAGGGATTCGCGGGCGCCATTGCATTGGTGGGTGAGGAAGACTCATGGCCCTACCAGCGACCGCCATTGTCGAAGAAATATCTTGCGGGCGCATTGGCAGATGACCGTCTCTTCATCCGGCCACCACACTTCTATGCCGAGCACGGCGTCGAAGCGCACCTTAATCGGCGGGTGACTCATATCGAGCGCGGCGCGCAGCGCGTGCGCCTCGATGACGGCACGACCCTTCCCTATGACGAACTCTTGCTCGCGACCGGCAGCCGCCCTCGAGCGCTGTCCGCGCCCGGAGCCGGACTGCCCGGGGTGCATTTCCTGCGCACGGTCAAGGATGTCCAGGCCATACGCGGCGAGTTTGCCCGCGCTCAACTCGTGGTCATTGTCGGCGGCGGCTACATCGGGCTTGAAGTGGCCGCTACCTGCCGGGAGCTCGGTCTGGAAACGACCGTGCTCGAGATGGCCGACCGGACCATGAATCGCGTCACCTGCGCCGAAATCTCCGCGTTCGTGCAGGCAGAGCACGCGCGCCACGGGGTCAATATCGTGTGCAACACGCGAGTTCGAGCGATCGCGGCTGATGCCTCCTCCGGCCGCGCGCGCGCGGTGATCTGCGAGGATGGGGCGGAGTATCCGGCCGATCTCGTCATCGTGGGCGTCGGCGTCGACCCTGCCGACGAGCTCGCAAGCGCCGCGGGTCTCGACTGCGCCAATGGCATCACGGTGGATGAGTTCTGCCGAACCTCCGATCCGCGTATCCTCGCCGCCGGCGACTGCTGCATCCATCCAAGTCCGCATTACGGCCGGCGCGTGCGCCTGGAATCGGTCGACAATGCATTCGAACAGGGCACCAGCGCCGCGTTGAGTCTCCTGGGTACGCCGCTCGCTCACAATAAGGTTCCCTGGTTCTGGTCCGACCAATACGACCTGAAGCTCATCATTGTCGGCCTCAACCACGGCTACGATCGGCTTGTGATGCGCGGCACCCCGGCAACGCGCAGCTTCAGCGCCTGCTATCTGTCGAGCGGTGAACTTGTCGCCATCGATACGGTGAACAGCGCCAAGGACCAGATGGCGGCGCGTAAACTAATTGCGGCGCGCGCGCGCCCGAACCTCGACAAGCTCGCCGATCCCACTCTTCCTCTGCGCGATTGCCTCTGAGCATGCACGCCATTGCCATCCACGGCGGTGCGGGCGCGATGCCGCGTCACAGCGTCTCCAACGAGCGCGCGCAACAATACCGCGCGAGCCTTGCGCTCGCGCTCGATACGGGCTTTGCGATTTTGGATCGCGGCGGCACGAGTCTGGATGCGGTCACGACTGCCGTGCGCATGCTCGAAGACGATCCGCTCTTCAATGCTGGCCGCGGCGCGGCCCTGACTCGTGACGGCTGGGTGGAACTCGACGCTGCCGTCATGACCGGTGCGAAGCAGAAGGCTGGGGCAGTGGCTGCGGTTCGCCACATCAAGAATCCGGTGGATCTTGCCCGACGCGTGATGGAGAAATCGCGCCACGTACTTCTGGTGGGCGTCGGCGCTGAGGAGTTCGCGCTTGAGGAAGATTTTGCGCTTGTCGCCAATCTGCAGTTACGCACCGACGAGCGGCGCCGCCAGCTGGCGCAAGAGCAGGAAGGCATAAGCCTCTCCGACCTCATTCCATCACCGCCGGGCACGGTCGGCGCCGTGGCGCTCGATCAGAAAGGAGATCTTGCCGCAGCGACATCGACCGGCGGCATGAGCAACAAACGCCAAGGGCGCGTAGGCGACTCGCCCATCATTGGGGCCGGTACCTATGCGAAGAACGGCGTTTGCGCCGTCTCGGCGACCGGCCACGGCGAATACTTCATCCGCGCAGTCGCCGCGTACCACATCTGCTGCGCCGTCGAGTATCGGGGCCTGACATTGGCGGAGGCTGCGCGCGAAGCCATTCATAAGAATATCCGTGCGCTCGGAGGTACCGGCGGCGTCATCGCCGTCGACGCGCGCGGCAGCCTCGTCACGGAATTCAGCACCGAAGGCATGTTTCGCGGCGTATGCGATGCGCGCGGCAGACGCGAGATTGCAATCTACCGCGACGAGACGAGGTGAGCCCGGTAGCACTCGCGCAGCTGCCGGTGCCAATTGACTGTCAGCGCACCGTGCCGGCGCCGACTTTACTTGATGGAGCGCCGATAATGATTGAAATGCCGGATCGCGTGTTGCATGCGCCCGCTCGCCTCAAACAGACGCGCGAGATTGTGATGGCTGTCGCGATGGTCGGGATCACGCTGCAGCGCCTGCTGATACGCTGCGATCGCTTCATCAAAGCGATCCTGGTCCTCGAGCAATACACCGAAGTTGAAGAAGAGAGTGGCGCATGCCTCGCACGCGGCAATCCCCTTGCGATATAGGCGTTCGGCTGCCTGCCATTCGCGCGCCAGATGCAGCAGCCGCCCGCAGTTGATGTATGACTCAAGATGCTGCTCATCGGTCGCGATGATGCGCATATAGAGCTCCCGCGCCCCCACCTGGTCCGAATCCTCGAGCGCGAGGGCTTCACCGAACCAGACATCAATATTGGGTTCTGACGTTGCCGACTCGCGAGCCTCGATGAGCCGGATGCCGCCATCGCCCGACAACACGTCAAAAGCAAACAGGCCCTGGCCAGATTCGGCGTCCCAGGTGCGGCCGATGGACTGCACGGCGATGCGGTCGCCGACGGCACTGATGCGCAGGCCCGCGAGGGGCAGCTCGGCCGGCAGGTGTTTACGCAAGGCTGCCACGGCGCGCGTGACTTTGCGCCGCGGTACCGAGGCTGCCATCAGGCGGCTCGCCGTCTTGAGAACCAGGATGTCTTGAAAGGAGAACTGCAGGCGGCGCCGTGGGTCGCGCAGCGGCGTTACAAAGCCACTCTTTACGAGCCCATAGACTGCGCGGCTCGATATCCGCAGCGTCGTCGCAACCTCACGGACACCGTATACGGTCATTACCCTTGATCAACGTTTGGCAGCTTTGCGGTTCCGGGCAGCGGCTTGCGTGGCGCGTTGCGGCGGCTTGCGAGTAGTGAGGCCGGCAGTTCGACCACGCGAGCCTTCCACATCCTTGAGACTCTTGCGCAGCACTTCCATCAAGTCGACAACATTCGGCGACGCGCGGCGCGGCGTGTCGGTCAAGGTAATTTCCTTGCCTTTCACTTTTTCCTCAATCGCCGCGTCTATTCGCGCCTTGACCTCGTTGGTATACGCCGTCGGGTCAAAGGTATCGCTACTTTGCTGTGCGATGAGCTGCAGAGCGAGCTTGCGCTCCGCATCCTTGAACGTCACTTCCGGAACCACGATCTCATCCGCGGAGCGGATCTCGCTGGCAAAGTGCAGTTGCTGCATGACAAGTACGCCGCCAGAGGACCTGAGCGCAACGGTGTGCTGCTTGCCCTTCGACGACCAGCTGCCAACGGCGCAGCGTTTCGAATCGCGCAGCGCCTCGACCAAGAGGGCGTAAGGCTTGAGCCCACCCTTGTCGGGCGCGAGATAGTAGGTTTTCTCGAAGTAAATCGGATCGATAGATTGCAGGGGAACGAACTCCACAATGTCGATGGCATCCGAACCCACTGCGTCCAGCGCCTTGATCTCTTCAGGCGTGAACTGCACGTACTGGTCTTTGGCGAACTCATATCCCTTCACCATGTCGGCGCGTTCGACGCTCTGGCCATCCTTCACGCAGATGTACTGCTGTTTGAGCCTCGAGCCGCAATCCTTGTGCAGCAGATTGAACGAGAGCCGCGCAGCCGATTCGGCTGCCGTGAATACCTGAACGGGAATGGATACGAGACCGAAGGATATGGTTATGGATGCAATGGGACGACCAGCCATTCTTGTTCTCCTTTAAATGCCAGATGCCAGCTGTGGCATGTAGCCTCGGTCCGCAGCGGCAGAGCGTCAAGTGCGGCGTAGCGGGCGCTTCCACAGGGGCGTGTAAGTTACTGATGTAGCAGGGTTCTCTGGCAATTTAGCACATGAGCGCTCGCCCGGGCTGTGCCAATCCTATAGCGCGGGAAAACGCCGTTCATTCTCCTAACGGCGCAGGCGCTGCCAACTTAAGACCTAGCCGACACCCCCTGAGCGGGCATCGGCAGCCAGAATCTGTAGCCCCCGCAGGCGCGCCTGTTGGAGGGACCGTCCTTCGCCGGCAATCGCAGCACTGAGGAACTCTCGCCAAATGCGCACATGGTATGGCCAGCGCGGTTGCAGCCACGCCGGATGCTGGCCGGCCAATTCGCCCACCTGGCTCAAACTACAGGCGCGCACTAGATCTACGCATTGGGGCGACATTCCCAGCAACAGCCGTGCCGCTGATTGCCGGTTCTGCGCAAGATGCCACCCGTAGGTCAGCAAGGTGCGCATCACCGTGCCCGCCTGCGGCACGGTGAAGAACGGCACGGTGGGTCCACGCTCTCGCTCGAGCACCTGATGACCCCGCACCCACATCCAGCGCTGTGGATCTGCAAACCCAGCATCCATAAGTAGATACGGGCATGCCGCCGCCCGCTTCACCGCCTTGGCGTCGAGCTTGGCCCATAGCTGCGCAAGGTCTCGCAATAAGGGATGCGCGAGCGCCCGGCACTGCGTCCCAGCCTCCTCGACAAGAAGGCTTAAACATTGCTCATTAAGCTCAGCGAGCACGCTCAAGGTTGCGCCCCCAAGCCAGGGCTGCGCCGACCATGGCGGTCCCGACATTTCCTCTACAAGCGGAATAATTTCCGTCTTCATCGCATTTGCTCCAAATCTGCGAATTACCACCCCCTTTTGTCTCTTGCATTCCTCTTCAGAATTTGGGATTTTGCGACCAATTCCGCGCAAGAGCATTTTTGGGATTTTCCTCCCAAAAGTATACGAGGACAATCCCGCCCGGTACAGAGGAGAACAGCATGCGAATCTCAGATGACCGTTACAGCCGCGACCGCCTGCGTTTGGATCTTGCACTGCGGTTTCTGAACCATGGCGCGCGCACGCACACGATTCGCGCGTGGACCACGCTGTCTGATGATCGTATCCGCAAGCTTTACACTTCTTACGTGCGTCCAGCTGACGGGCCGCCACGGCATCGCGGCAAGTCGCCGCAACAGGTGAGCTTTTTTATGCGTGGCGCACACGCGCAACACGAGACTGGCATTCTCGCAAGCTTCTTCTCGCTGCTCGGAGTCGTGCCAACCTCGAAAGTCGCGGATGCTGCCCATACGCTGCCGAGTCTCGCGCGCGGCGAGCGAATCTGTCAGGCATTCGAACTCTTCACGGCGGTATTCCCGACCGCAAGAATCAGCTTCGAGCACGCCATTTTTCTCGTAACCGCGCTCGCCCGCGGCAACGAGATACGCTACGGACGCTGCATCGACTGCAGCGCTTTGGTAGTCGTCGACCGACTCACCCTGCAGGAGACGCGCTGTCTGCTGTGCGCGCGGGGACTGTTCACATGCTGATAACGTTGGAGTTTCGCCGCACCCAACCTAACGCTAATCTGTAGAGGCACTTCTTAAGTACTCGGAAAACTTTGAGCTTAGGCACCGCCCATGAGATTGTAAGGCCTCGTTCTTCGGCTACGAACTGATGCTATGGCTGAGCT
>Ga0302326_10013373_pt1 | contig 17405 bp, 15 predicted proteins | sample Palsa_T0_3_FD_202264 | JGI IMG/M metagenome (GOLD analysis project Ga0302326, IMG submission 202264) | Peat permafrost microbial communities from Stordalen Mire near Abisko, Sweden - Palsa_T0_3 | ecosystem: Environmental > Terrestrial > Soil > Palsa > Peat permafrost | place: Sweden: Abisko... | reverse complement strand
GCGGCGATGCTCAGGATTCCCTCCGCGTTGGCGCTCGGGTGAAAGAGGCCCGCGATGACGGATGCTAGCAAAACTCCAGCGCCGGTTCCAAGCAGCCTTGCGAGGCCCCGGTTGATCGTTCCGTTGAAGTCCGACCGCAGAACAATGCAGACCGTGAGCGGCAGCCAGTAACCGTGCGGGAACGGCCGGACCTGAGTGGCCGCGAGAGCCAGGCCGACCGTAAAGCAGTATCGCATGGCGTGGCGGAGAGCCATCTGGTCGAACGTGGGAAGGCCTGGAAGGGTGGTAATCCGGGAGATCAGCTTGAGAAGCAGGTGGCGCGGCCGCGTTCCGGGCGTGAAATCAGCCCGGGCCGCTTGATCAGCCCTCGCGGGGGCCGGGCTGGGGATCATTTCCGTGCAAAGGCGGGAGAATATCTCCTGCACGATTCCGTGCCAACGCTCGAACTCTCCCCAGTGATGGAGGGCGTCTGCCTCGTGATCAATATGGACCGGCCGAAGCGGGGTGAGGGACACCGGGGGCAGGCTGGCACGTGTCCGCAGTCCCTCCCCGACTCCGAGCAGTTTGCCGCCGAGTTCAATGTTCGCCCGGCTCACTTCTCGGGACGCCTCGATGCCGAGGTTCACCGCAAATCCGACGGCTCGACCGTAGCCCACTAGACTGGCTCGAAGCGTTTCTGCCAGGCGCAGTCCGCACTCCAGCGAGTCGCGCTCCTCGGAATGGCTCAGGTTCTTTGCATCGGTGATCACGGATCGCGCGCTCTGAATCGCGGCGGAGGGTGGGATCGGACCGGTCGGTGTCTCCGGCAGGAACTCCACAAACTGGGCAAGGCTTTCGAACGTCCCGGCGACCGCGAGACGCTCTGGATCTCGGCGCCACACCCTCCGGAAAAGGGCTAGAAGAAGGATTTGGACCACCGAGCCTGCGAGGATCAATAGCCCATTCCCAATTGCCCCGTTTGTGGGCAGTTGGAGCCCAGCAAGGACGATGAGCAGGCAGAGCGCCTGCACTCCGTTGGAGTTGGCGGTTTGGCCCGCGGTCCCATAAAGCGCGGCCAAGAAGGAGGCGGTCACAATGGCCGCGACCATCCCCCTCGCGAGGTGCCCGATGAGGGTCCCAAGGCACGTTGCGACGCCGAGGATAACGCCCAACACCGCCATCTTTCGGATCCTAGCCAGGTATGGGCCACTTAGAGAAGAGATGCCGCAGTACAGCGCCCCCAAGCCAGATAGGACGCCGTAGGCCGGGTGGTTCAGCGCCACCGCGACCAAAACTGGGATCGTCACGCCGACCGAACATCGAGCGGCCGCGACCGGATCCCACTGGGATCGATCGAACTGGCGCAAGGCTTGGAGAGTGGCGGAGTGGCGGCGGATCAATGAATCTTGACCGACGCAGCCCCGATTCGTGTGGCCGTCGCGCACAATAGGTGCATCACCGGAGCAGGGCATGCTTGGCATCGGCAGGACATTTGAAAACGAGAGGCTCCTTCGATGGGTCGTCCGCTTCGGAATCCCGTGCCTTGTGGCCCTCGCCGTAACCCGCTTCGCGGATTACTTGGTTGAAACCGTCCCGATGCTCAATGGTCCGGAGGTGCGGGCTCAGCTTGACCAGGTGACCCAGAGTGGCGCGGCGGTCCCCAATCCCGAAATCGTTATCGTGGGGATCGAGAAGGACACCCTGGCCAAGCTCCACGCGGCCCCCGAACTGACCGCCGTCCCCAGACGGCTCCACGCCAAACTCCTGGACGGGTTAGACCGCGCTGGGGCCAAGGTGGCCCTGGTCGACCTTGAGTTCGATTCGGACGTACCGGATCAGGACAAGATCCTGCGTTCGGAACTCACCCGTCTGAGGTCGCTCAAGGTAACCCTGTCAACTATTCATGACGACGAATCAACCAATCCTGCCGCACATGGACATCCCACGGATCACGGTTACGATGGCCGACTGGTGCCGGTCCTTGAGCACTGGCCCTTCAGACCGACTGGCAATGTCGCAGTTGGCGGTGAAGATAACGTGGTCTCCTTGGACAACGGAATTTTCGTTGGAGGCTATGCACTCGACATTGATACCGTGAAGGGAATCACGATCCTCAACGGTGCGCTCACCGCGACCTTGCAATCCTGGGACTCGCTCGACCCGAACACGAAGCCCATGCTATCCTCGACGCTGCTTACTTACGGGAGCCATCAGTGGAGCGTCGACGAGAATGGTGGGCTGAGGGTCCGCTGGACCGCGACCGCGAACCCGTTCAAAACTTTCGAGTACTCAGAGGCGCTCCGGATGCTATCCCGCCCCGAAACCGCCCGCGTATTCAAGGATAAGATCGTGCTGCTGGGTGACCTTCGCGGTGGAGACGTCGCACTTACGCAGCCGTTCCAAGAGGTTCCTGGAGCGGTCTTCGTCGCGCAAACGCTGAACACCGCACTGCTTCCTGCCTCCCAGGGTGTCCATCCGCTCTCGCGACTCGTCCAGTTCGGATACACCGTGGTGCTCGCTTTTGCCTGCTTCGCCCTGACCAGCCGCCGCAGCCCAATCATGTCGCTCATTGGGTTGGCATTTATCGCCGTAACGGCAGTGCTTCCGCCTCTGCTGGTGCACTTCCTCGGCACCGCCGGCGCTGGGATTGCACCTGTACTCGCTACTGTTCTCGCAGGGGTGCTGGGCTTGCTTGCAGGGTCAACTTTCCTGGGCAGGTCAGACTTGCGAGTTGCCGGACGAGAGGAGGAGGCAACCGCGATGTTCGTCGATATTCAAGACTCGACCCCGCTCGTGGCAGAGCTTGGCGCACCAGCGTTTGCCCGGCTCATCGCTGAATTCGCGCTGGCGTCCTCAGCTGCAGTGTCAGCGAACGGTGGGCATATCGAGCGGACGCTGGGTGACGGGTTCATCGCAATCTTCGCCGGCCGAAAAGGCTCTCACCATGCCGCCCGGGCTCTTCGCTGTGCAACAGAGCTCCAGGGAGTCGCCCAGAAGATCTCCGCAAACCACTCCGTTTTGATTCTGGTCACGATCGGAATAGAGACGGGCATTGTGAGCGGCGCCTATGTTACGGAAGGCGGTCAACGGGCCTGGTCGACTTCCGGGCGGGCAGTCATTCTGGCCCAGCGGCTTCAGTCCAGGTGCAAGAGCTTGGGGGTGTCAGTTGCGGTCGGCCCTACGGCCCGAAGCTTGAGCCAGCACGCTTTCACCCTGGTAAGCCTTGGCGCGCACTCCCTGAAGGGGTTTGAGGATGCGGTAGAGATTTCGTCTATGGATCAGCCGTTTGTAACAAATTTCACTTAAGACCGCTATACTGCTTGCCAGGATGAGCCCCAAAAGGATTCTCTACATGTGTGCCCTAGTCTTGTCCGCGTCGGGCATTGCAACGGCCAAGACAGCCGTGGCCTTTGGCGGTTCGGTCGCGTCCGGCGACAGCTACAACGGTACGCTTGAGACCGGCGGAACATATGTGGCGACCTTAAACGATGGCGATAAGATCTCCAGCTCGTCCACTTCTGGAGGGTCTCGTATCTATACGGCGGATCTCACCCACTACGTGCTCCTTGGACCCTCGACTCAGGTGCAGCTTGAGGCAGCCAGTGCTGCCAACAATACGAGCCAGGACGATATCCTACTCATCAGCGGCAGCGTGGAGATCGTGAGCATGTATGATTCCACCGTCCCTCCCGCAAACCCAACCAAGGTGATCGTGAGAACCAATAAGGTGTCGACGATCGCGAAAGGTTGCGATATCACGATCAAAACCCTCTCAGCAACTTCGATCTGGATCGGTTTCAACTCGAACCCATCCCAACCGATCGGACCCTTCGATCTCCAGTCCGCAGTCACCGGCGGCGGTGCGCCAACGTCTGATTACACCCAAGCTCAATATCCGAACGGCTTTACGGACGTCAACGACACGGTGGCTCCGCCGCAGCCGGGCGCTCTTGCGGTGAGCCCGGTCGGTTCTGGAACTCCACAATGGCTAAGCCATCGCCAGTCCCACCGGCCACATTGGCCCAGGCATCGGTGGGACCATCGGCGAAGGCCAGTCCGGCGCCATCACCATCACGGCCCATAATCGGTTGTGCCTTGGTATGGGTGGGCGATACTCGCCATCGGTCTTTACGTAGGGTTGCTTATCTTGCTGGCGCTGGTCAGCATCCACCCATTCAGAATCCCCTTCTGGATCTCTCCTGGCCAGCTTGGGGCCCCCCAAGAAGAGGTCGAGTACGGGCGGGTCGATGGCAAGCCCCTGCGCGCATGGTGGGTTCCAAACGAGTCAACCGCCAACGTGGCGATCCTCGCCCACGGCTATATGATGAACCGGTGCGAGCTCACGCCCGAGGCTTACTGGCTCTGGCAGCGTGGTTTTTCTTGCCTCATTGTAGACCTACGGTGCCACGGTCGGAGCGGCGGCCGAAAGTGCGGGCTGGGAACCCGGGAGAAGGACGACGTGCAGTCTGCGGTCGCGTTTGTCCGCAAAAGGAACCCGGATGCTCGCGTTGTGCTGATCGGCAGCAGCATGGGCTCGGTGGCGTGCGCGATGGCTCTTGCCGACCAGCCGGATTGCGCGGACGCGCTGGTTTTGGACAGCGGCTTTGGCCGGCTTCCGAGCGCCATCGCCGGATGGTGGCGGTTCGTGGGAGGGAAGTGGTTGGCGGCGGTTTTGAGCCCAATGCCGCTTGTCGCCTGGCCACTGGCCGGCTTCAACCCTTTCAAAGTCGACGTGCGCGATGCGATCGTCAAACTTCGGCCCGAAACCGCCGTTCTAATGATTCACGGCGACCGTGACACCCTCGCCCTCCCCAGCGAGGCGAAGCGGAATTACGAGGCGATCCCCGGACCGAAGCAGGAGCTATGGTTCGAGCGCTGTGGACACAGCGAAGGACGGTGGCTCTATCCGGATCTGTACCGAGGCGCCCTCGCCAAGTTTCTCGATGAAAGCGGCTTTGGCTCTAGCCGGGCCTGACTCCGATGTACGGAGTGAACCGGCTGAGCCACTTGCCTTGTAGGACCGACTCCCCGGTCATACCTTCTCCGCAGTTGTAGTAAGTCTCCACGTGGCACTCATACTCCTCGTTCCGGCCGGGAGAGATTTCCATTCGGATCATGAAATGGGGATTCTCGATGGCCTCCACTTCGTATTCGGCGATCGGCTCCCACCGTTCGTTGAGCACGTACCGGGAGAGGACGCGGGTGTTCGGGGTGGTGTGGACGACTCCCGTAAACTTTGTCCTTTCCTTCCAGAGCGCATATCCGATACCTCCTCCGATCATCCCGAGTCCACAAACGAGGAAAAGCAGGCATAGGGGGAGCAGATTCAGGTCTCCCGCATCGGTGATCGCGTCGGTGCCGGGCGTCCGGGTGGCGGTTCCATGAAGAAAGCCGCCCATCGCAAAAGCCCAGGACCCGATGAGCGATAGGACCACCACGACCGAGCCGCAGACGAGCAGCCAGCCAACAGTTCGCTCCTTAAACGACTCCGGTATGAATCCGCGTGCCCAAAACATCTCTCTAGCCAAAGCTACCGTTGCCGAATTGACGGGCAAGGGGAGCTGTGAGGTTCGCGCCGAATTCTAGCGACCGGCCGCCGCCTTGCCCGGCAGGATCACATCGCCTACCGCGTAAGAACGCCGAATGTCCTGCAGGCAGATCTTGGCGCGCCCGCCGATGTAGTCGCTGCCCTCCAAAAGCTCAATGTAAAATCCGTTGTCCGTCCAACCGACGACCTTGCCGACGTTCTCGAAGGCGGACCGCCGCACGTTGACTTCCAGAACCTGTGCCCTGCGGTATCCCATGTAAAGCCGATCGAACTCCTCGATGGTCCCGGAGCGGATCTCGTACTCCTCATGCTCCAGGTCAAAATTGGCCCTGATGTAGATGCCGCGCCGCATTTCGTGCTCCAGCATCTCCACGTTTTCGCCGTCCAGGCCGATGAGCGCTTCGACCGCGGCGGGGCTGCACTCCACGAGAAACGCATTGCCAGCCTCACGCGCCTTGCGCCACATGTCCCGCTCGATCCAGAGGCTGACCGTTTCCTTACTCGGAATTCGGCCCACCCCCGCGCACATCGGGCAGATCTCGGTGATTTCTTGGGTGACCGATTCGCCGGTCCGCTTCCTGGTCAGCTCGATGAGGCCGAGCGAGGAGACGCGGCCGACCCTTGTTCGGGCTCGGTCCTTGGCTAGTCCGGAGCTGAAGTGGTCCAGCACCTTTTTCCGGTCCGTCTCCGCCTCCATGTCGATGAAGTCACAAACGATGATGCCGCCCATGTCTCGCAGCCTGAGCTGGCGAAGAATCTCGTCGGCCGCCTCCAGGTTCGACTTGAGGATGGTGTCGTTAAGGGAAACGGAGCCGACGTGCTTGCCGGTGTTGACGTCGATGGCGGTCAGCGCCTCCATCTCGTCGATGACCAGATACCCTCCGGACTTGAGCGGCACTTTGTGCTGCATCAGTCGGTCGAGCTCCTTCTCCACGCCGAAATGGTCGAAGATCGGGGTGTCCTTGTCGAAGAGCTGAATCTTGTCCTTGATGTGGGGCGCGGCCATGCTGGCGACGAGGTTCACCTTCTCATACTCGTCCGGATCGTCGATGATCATCTTGCTGATCCCCTCGCCAAACATGTCGCGGAGGGTCCGGAACAGCAAGGTCTGGTCCTTGTGAACGATCGCGGGAGCGCGCATGCGCTTGGCGTTCTTGAGGACGTCGTTCCAAAGGTTGAGCAAGAATGCCACGTCCTGGCGGAGGTCCAGTTCGGTGCGGCCCTCGCACTCGGTTCGCAGGATAAGGCCGAAGCCGGGGGGCTGGATGCGGTCGCCGATCTTTCGGAGCCGCTCGCGCTCGGTACGGTCTTCAATCTTTCGGCTGATCCCCACGCTGCCGCTTTCCGGCATGAGCACAACCGACCGGCCAGGCAGCGCGATGCGCGTACTCACGCGGGCGCCTTTCGTGCCGCGCGGGCCCTTGGTCACCTGCACCATCACATGCTGACCGGCCTTGAGAAGGTCCTTGATCTTGCGCCGCCGAAGCTCGCTGCGACGCATCGCGGAGGGGCTATTGTCTTGCCCCTCCTCCGGCATCACGTCGGCGAGCGACAGGTAGGCGTTGCGTTCCAGGCCGATGTCGACGAACGCGGCGTCCATTCCGGTGAGCACGTTTTGAACAATGCCCTTGAAGATGGAGCCGACGACCCTCTCTTCCCGCTCCACTCGGTACTCCATGAGGAGGCTGTCTTCCAGCATCGCAATGCGGGTTTCTCGGTTGGAGACGTTGACGACGATCTCTTTTCGCGGGCCTTGGCCGCGCGTCGAGCCGTTGGTGGACTCGGAGGGAAAATCTGGGTTACGCCGGCGTGGCCTTTTGCCTCGGGCGGGTTTTGGGGTGCTCATGGATTTGGTCAAAGAAATATCCGACCACAGTCTACCGGTGGCCGTCAACCCTTTCTGGACCTTCCGTACGCCCGGTTTACCTGGAAGAAAGATAAAATGCGCTCATCGTCAAGGCAGAAAAAGCCGCGGCTCCCGTCAAGGCCAAGCCGCTTGGGAAGATCACCGTCATTTGCGGAAGCATGTACGCGGGGAAGTCGGAGGAGTTAATCCGGCTTGCCCGCCGGGCTTTGTATGCCAAGAAGCGGCTCCAAGTCTTCAAGCCACGGATCGACACGCGCTATGACGAGCGGATGGTGGTCACCCATATGGGCGTCTCCCACGAGGCGATTCCGGTCGCCTCCGTGATGGAACTGGAGAAAAAGCTCCGGGTACGGACCCAGATCGTATTGATCGAGGAGGTTCAGTTCTTCGATCCGTCGATCGTGCAACTCGCGGTTCGTCTGGCCGATAGGGGACTGGAGGTGATCTTGGCGGGCTTGGATCAAGACTTTCGCAGGCAGCCTTTCGGGCCGATGCCACAGCTCCTCGCGGTCGCAGACGAGGTGGTCAAGCTGCGGGCGATCTGCATGAAATGCGGTGCGCCGGCCAGTCACACGTATCGGCAGATCGAAGGCCGGCCGGCTCGAGAGAACGACCCCATTGTGTTGATCGGGGCGCTGGAAACTTACGAGGCGCGCTGTCGCAACTGTTACCGGCTCCTGCCCGCGAAAAAGGGCCGCTAGTCTTCGTCGTCCAGTTCGCCGGCCATGTCGGCTTCAAACATTTCTTCCATCTCGTCTGAAGTGTCCTCGTCCATCGCCTTGCCCATCTCTTTCATCATGGATCGCATTTCGGAAGGGCTGTCCGGCTCTCCCATCGTTTCAAGCTGATCGGCCAACTCGTCGATCCGGTCGTCCTCGGTCCGGTAACGGGCGAACCGGCTTACCAGCTTAGTGGCCTGACTCGCCCCGCAGTGCGGGCATTTGTCGTCGCCCGGATCGGCAACCATCCCCACCAGCACCGAATACTTCTTGTGGCACGACTGGCACCGGTATTCGTAAACAGGCACGATTGGAAGGTAGCACGGTGACTTGACTGGAAGCAAGCCTGTGCGTAATGGCAACCTGTCACGTCGTAGTCAGCCATATGTCTCCGGAGGGGCTGCCGCGGCTTGGCCATATCCCCCATTCCGCTCCCTGTCGGCGCTGATCCTCCGATGGGGTTCGCGGGCCGAGAGAACTCCGGAGGTCAAACAATCTCGGCCCGTCCCGATTCGCTCCGCTCATTCCCCTACGGCGGGATGACCGGGTCACGCGCGAACCCCAATCTACGGGCGCCGCCAAGCCGCTACAGGGCGATATGGCGGAGGTTTGCTCCACCCAAGCCGGATCGACCGGCTTGAGTGGAGTCGGGTTTGCCTTCGTTCGGTTTCCATTCCCTTGCAGCAAGGGAGGCCCTATTACGGGATCATCTCGGGCGGTGAAGAAGGGAGTTCAGACACCTGCGAATTGTCTAGTCGTGTGCCAGTTTCCTCGGGTGAAGTCGGGGAATTTTACGGGTGCGCTGCCTCGGCTTAGGGACAGCTCGCTGAGCGGTCCGGGGGCGCTCCAAGCTGCCGCGTCGTAAACATCGAAGTCCGGCGGCAGCCCGCTCTTCATGCAATCGATCAGCCTCCAGCACATGATGTAGTCCATTCCTCCATGCCCGCCGTTCTTCCGAGCGAAATCGCCCTCGCTCGACCAGAGCGGATGCTCGTATTGGGCCTTGTAAGCGTCGAGCCCGACAAAGTCGTCGCCCCCTGCCTGGCCGTCGATGTACAGCCTTGCCGGATAGTCGCGGAACATCCCCTTGGTGCCTGCGATCAAGTTGATCCGGTCGTAGGGGTGGGGCTCGCTGACATTGTGCTCGACCGTGATCATCCGTCCTTTCGCGGTCTTGATGAGGCTGTTGTTCTGGTCTCCGCAGTGATAGACCTCCTTCTGCTTGGGATCATCCGGCTTGAGGTTGGCGGCTCGATAGGCCTGGAGACCAAGGGACCCGCTGCTCATCGAGACCATATAGTCGAAGCGGTCGCCACGGTTGCAGTCCATGTAGTTGGCGACTGGCCCGAGACCGTGTGTCGGATAGAGGTTGCCGTTCCGGTTGAGATGCTCGAACCGCCGCCAAAGCCCTTCTCCTTCGTCGCTAAAAAGAAGCGAGCGAAGGTCGTGGTCGTAAGCTCCCGCGCCATGGGTTAGCTCACCGAACAGGCCCGCTTTCACCATGCGGAGCACCATCAGCTCCGTCTCGCCATAGCAGCAGTTCTCCATTAGCATGCAGTGGCGCTGCGCCTTTTCGGATGCGTTGACCAGAGCCCAGCAGTCTGGGAGGGTCCTCGCGGCGGGAACCTCGGTACCCACATGGTGGCCGTGGGCCAGGGCGCTGAGGGCCATCGGCACGTGCCAGATCCAGGGTGTCGCGATGTAGACCAAGTCAAGGTCGTCTCGCTTGCAGAGGTTCTCGAAGTCGTGATCGCCCGCGTGGTACTCGGTTGGCCTCGGTTGCCCATGTTTTTCCACCATGGACGCGGCATAGGCGGTGCGCTGGGGCACCACATCGCAAACCGCCTTCACCTCGACGTCCGGTACACCGAGGAACTCGCCAAGGACTCCGGTTCCCCGACCGCCCACTCCGATAACCGCCAGCCGAACCTTCTCGTGCCGCTCAAACGGCACGTTGACCATGCTCGTTCCCTCCGCCGGAGGGACGAAAAGCTCCGGCTCCGCCTCGTCGGCGGGCAGAAGTCCGGAGAGTCCAATGCTGGCGCCGGCCACCCCGGCCGACTTTATCAAGGTTCGTCGGGTCACCGTCGAATCAGTCATCCCCCTGAGTTTAACGGTTCACGCCCGAAAACAGTCCGGGGCATGATCGTCCACCAATCCGACCGCCTGCATCCATGCGTACACAATCACCGGCCCGACGAACTTGAAGCCTTTGCGCTTGAGTTCGGCGGAGACAGCTTCGGAGAGTGGGGTCTTGGCCGGAACGACCCCGGTTCGGTTCCGAATCGGCTGGCCGTCGACGAAGCTCCAGGCAAACGCGGCGAAGTCTGGTATCTCCAGAAACCGCTGTGCGCCCAGGATCGTCGCCTCAATCTTGGCGCGGGACCGGATGATCCCGGCGTTGGCCAACAGCCGCTCGATGTCCGATTCGCCGAACTTGGCCACTTTGTGTGGGTCGAAGCCGACGAAGGCTTCCCGAAATGCCTCGCGGCGCTTCAGAATAATCGTCCAGGACAGCCCTGCCTGAAATCCCTCGAGCATCAGGGTCTCCCACAGTTGGCGAGGGTCCTGCATCGGAACCCCCCACTCAGTGTCGTGGTAGTGTTGCAGGTCCGGGTCAGTCCGGCCCCACTCACAACGAATCACGTTAGCGTCAGAATTCATTGGATTCTCCCAAGTTTGGTTGATCCGCGCGGGATTTTAGGGGAGGGACCCTGTCAACATGGCCGGCATCCGAAGCTTCTCGATCATACGAAAGACAAGGAATAAACGCCGGCCTCCAAATCAGGCATTGTCGCCGGGAGACTGCTTCACCGATCTTGAGGGGTTTCTGAGGTTCTGACCCGACTCGATTGTGCCGACAATTCCGGTGGGCACGTTTCCTCTTTGGCGCGCGTTTATCTTTGAGGTCTCCCGGCGGGAGACCCGAGATCGATGGGTACCATCCACCCAATACCTAGGAGAATTACTGGTTGAAGAAGCAATTTTGTTACGCGATCGCCGCCTCTGCGCTGATCTTGGCAGTTGGCCTCGGATGTAAGCGTCAGGAGACGGGTGGCAGTACCACCGGCGACCTGGCCACCGTTGACGGAACCTCGATTTCGATGGCCGATTTTAATGACTACCTCGTCCGGATGCCCTCAGTGGAGGTCTCCGCGCAGGGCCGTCAGCTCGAACTTCCCGTGGTCGGTTCCCTGGGCTTACAGGCTCTGAAAGAACTGGTCCAGCAAAAGCTCTTACTTGAAATTGCGAAGGATGAGGGTGTCTATCCCACCGATGCTGAGATAAAGAAGGAACTGGACTATCGCACGAAGACGAACGCGGACTATGTCCGGATTCTCATGAATCAGGGATTTGCAATGCATCAGATCCAGGAAGACCTCCGATTGGAACTGGCTCGCAACAACATCGTCACGAAAGGTGTGACGGTGACTGACGCAGATGCGAAGAACTTCATCAAGACTCACCCAAAGAACTTCACGAATCCTCCCTCGGTGGACGCTCTCTGGATCGTCGTGAAGACCGAGAAGGCCAAAGACGCGGCCCAGAAGGAACTTGCCAGCGGGAGCTCGTTCCAAACGGTTGCAATGACGTACAGCGCCTTTCCGAACGCCAAGGCTAGCGGTGGCAAGTTCCCCTCGACTGACCTCAGTCAGATCGGCGACCCGGTCAAGGGATGGCTGACAAACACGCCCCTGCTCAAGCCGACCGGCTGGCATCAGGTGCAGGGTCAATGGTTGAACTTCTACATTAATTCGAGAACGCCTGCAAAGCCGATGGTGGTCGACGGGGATATGATCGAGTCAGTACGCCGTAATCTGGCGCTTCAGAAGGGTTCTCAGACCACCGACCTCAACAAGAGGATGGTGGACAAGCTGAAGAGTTCGAAGATCGACATCGACGTGCCCTTCCTCGCAACCCCTTGGAAAGAGGCCAGCGACAGGTTGAAGGCCTCTCCGACGCCGGCTCGCTAGAGACACAGGCTTTTGGGCCATCTTCGAGGGGCTGGGAAGGAATTCTCAGCCCCATCATTCTTTGTTGGCCCTAACGAATTGCAGCGCGACTGCATGCGCTGACCGCGTGGCAAAGTGCTTCCGCCTGATCCGCCGTGAAGTCGTCACTGTCAACAAATTGCTGCAGATCGCCACGGAGGCGCTGATACTCCTCGCCGATCCAAGTAGCGAGAATCCCATCGTCGCAATCCAGCCGGGTTAGGCTGAGCCGGGTCCGGGAAGGGTCGGTGTCGGCCGAGAAGCCGTTACGAATGAGAGTGGGGATCGAGGTGTACACGCCCAGGATGTGGGAGGAGCTTTCCGCATCCACACCTTCGGTCACCCAATAAAGCTTGCGAAACATCATCGTTTGATCATCCGGCGGCAGCTATGCCGCTTACCTAACAAGTTATCGGTCCGTCAAGGATACCTCGTCACACCGCACAAGCCGGACGGACTTTAACCTGTCATTTATTTTTACGCCCGTAGCGGAAAGACTCGGGTCTTTTGGGTTGCTCAGGCGTCCCATACGAAGGGGTCCGCATCGGTGAGGATCCGGCCCTCTGTCTCGACCGCGCGCAGCAGGTATTCAGGCAGCGTGAAGAGCGCCTGATTAAAGCGGCCAGTGCAGTAACGGTTTGAAACACCGCGCACTTTGTGCCTGGCATCGATCTCTGACGCCGATAGCGCCAGCGGATCGTGCTGTTTGCTTGCCAGGACAAACCCCCACGGTTGAAAGAACGTGCTCACGATGCCGTAGTAGCCGGCCACAAATGGGAAGACCTCCGCCATGCTTTCCAGAGTTTTGATGCAGCTGGCCATGCATGCCGGGTAATTCTCGTTGGCGGAGCCGGCCTGCATGGCGAACACGCCGTCATCGCTCATTGCGTCGGCGCAGATTTGGAAATACTCCTCGGTAAAGAGTAACTGAGCCGGTCCGTCCTCGTGGGGGTTGGGAAGATCGCTCAAAATGACGTCGAACTTCTCGTCCCGGTGATCGATCAGCCACTGGCGCGCATCGGTATGGACCAAATTCGTTCGGGGGTCCTCGAAGGCGCCCCGATGCCACTCCGGCATGTGGATCTTGACCATGTCTACCAGCTCTTCATCGATATCGACCATGAAGGCCTTCTCGACCGTGCGGTGAGTAAGCGCCTCCCGCAGGGTGGCCCCTTCGCCGCCCCCACAGACCAAGACCTTCTTGGGGTTTGGATGGAGGGTCATGGCCGGCTGGCTCATGCACTCGTGGAAGATGTACTCGTCGAGGAGCGAAGTCTGGATGTTATAGTCCAGAAACAGCGACTTGCCGAACCGGGGGATCTCGCAGATCTGGTAGGTCTGGAACTTGGTCTTGCCTTCAAGCAGCATCTTGCCCACCCTGTACTGCCAGATGGCAGCCGAGGTGTGGGTTTCGTTGATGAAAATCCCGGTTGCGTCGCTGGACATCGAGGGGTTAGCGCGTAACCTCGCTCTCCAGCCCCCGACGAACGATCAGAAACTTGATCCGCTCCGGCTCAAATCGTGTATTCAAGACCTCGATCGCCTTGTGAACCAGCACTGTTCCGCCGCAGTAGAACAGATCCACTGCCGCATACCGGTGCTCCGGCCAGGTGTGGATCGTGTAATGCGACTCCTGGATGATCACCGCGCCGCTCACTCCGTATGGCTTGAACTCGTGGAAACTCTGCTCAACCACGGTCGCCTTACTTTCAAGGGCCGCCTCACGCATTGTGTCTCCGACCGACTGTTCGGTCTCAAGCGCCGGCCCGTGGCAACCATACAGCTCCACCAGGAGGTGCGACCCGAGTGACGGCTGCTCACCGGGTCGAGTGGGTATGCCTTCCTCATCCTTGCCGAGCCATTCGCAGAAGGACGCCACGTCATCGCAGTAAATGGTCGTCCAGCCGCCATCGTTCACGACCCTCGGCGGTTCCGCGACGGCCCGGTCTACGTGTGACTGCGCCGGCCTGAATAGCCGGTCCCAAAAATTGAATTTATATCGCAACCCCGAGGTTGCGAGGGCTCCGAATGCAGCGGAGCTAACAAGGATGAAGGTGTTTGCCAATCACATAGACCTCACAATAAACCGTGCGCAGACACAAGAGAGCTCTTGCGCGGAAAACCCGACGAAAGATCGGCTAGCGGAACTTCGAGCGCTCGTGCTGCCGGTTCTGCGGACCAGGCCGCATCCTTGATATTCACAGCATAATCGCTCCATTCTTTTCCGCTACAACCTTAGGTTTTCTCCTATGGTAGAGAAAAACTACCGTAGCCGCCCCACGGTCACCCGTGACGCAACGTGGAAGATACCTGAGCCTTGCCCCCCTGTCAAGGAGCAACTCGGCCAAGACGCCTTATAGAAGACGGTATCGGCACAAAGATGTCGCGACGCAGGCCCTGCCCGTTAAATGTTGCGAGTTTTTGCGCTATGAGCTTGCCGTTGCAAATGTGATGCCGTGCTTCTCTCGAATTGACATCGCGTGGTCGATCAGGTCGTTTCGGCTCTGAAATTCCTCGGCGCTGCTTGATGTGTTCAGAAACCACATAACCACTACCCCCACCGAACCGACCTGAGGATCGTCCATTTCGACGATGGTCTTCCCGGGCTCGGTTGCTTCTTGACCGTTTATGTATTCGCGCAGATCGCCGCAGAACTTCTCAATCGAGCCCGGGTCGCTCTGATAGCTGAGCCGCAGAGTCATTTTTTGGCGGCGGAAGCGGCGTGCCCCAAAGTTCTCCACCGCCGCTGTTATCAGGTTCGCGTTGGGCAGGTTGATCAACGTATCCTCAGCCGTTCGGATGCGGGTCGAGCGCAGGTTTATCTCCTCAACCGCGCCCTCCACTTTGTTGATTCGCACCCAGTCGCCTATCGCGAAAGGCATGTCGAACAGGATCGTGATCGAGCCAAAGATGTTTTCGACCGAGTCTTTGGCCGCAAGCGCGACGACCACGCCGGTAATCCCAAGCCCTGCCACCATACCTTCGATCGTCTTCGGCCCGAAGAAAATGCCGACCGCGAATAGCATCCCGCCTGCCATGAGGAGTGCCCGGATCATCTTGTGGAGCACCGGGACGAGAAGGAGCTCGGCACGGCGGTGGCCGGATGCACGGGAGATCAATGTATCGCTGATGGCGTCCCACCAGCCGATCAGCATCCAAGTTCCACCGACTACCGCGATCGCACTCAAAAAGATGGTGATCCTTAACTCGAGGTGCGGCCGCAGGGCAATATCGGGCAGAAGCGCGACCGCAAAAAGAGAACCGCCCAGGAGTCCGGCGGCGCGGACAATTCCCGCTCTCACGCCCTTGCTCATCTCCACCGGGGCAGAGCGGTCCCGCCAGCGGGTGACCCGCCGGAAGATAAATCGGGACACCAGGCCTGCAACGACGGACATCGCCAGCAGCGCCGCCACCCCGCACCACTTCCAGATCTCGTTACCCAGGAATCGATCCTGGAACTGATCGGGCAACCTTTGGGCGAGGGTCGGCAGGTCGTCCAGTTGGTCCGCGAAGAGGACCACCACCACGATGGCCACCGCCGCGAGAAACGTCCGGTTTACGCTCGATGCTGTTTTTTCTTGATCCATGTTCGAGCCGCCGATGAGAAGAGGGGAGCAAACACGAGTGCGGGCAGATAAGTTTCGCTGTGGATTGTCTTGATATTCAATACGTTGAGGCCGATCCCGAGCATCAACGCGCCTCCGACGGCGGTCGATTCCGCCACTAGTTCCTCGTCCTGAGCAAACTTCTTGAGGGGCCGCGCCGTTAACGTGATGGCGCCCTGAACGAACAGGACCACGAATGCGGAGGCCAAAACGCCCTCACCCAGGGAAGCGGCAAAGAAGACGCTGCTGATCCCATCAAGGGTGGATTTCAGGGTGAGCAACTCGATTTTGCCTTCCAGCGCATCCTGAAGGCAGCCAAGCAGAGTCATCGGCCCGACGCAGAAGATGACGCTGGTGGTGATGAGCCCCTCCGTGAAGTGGGAGCCTCCCCCGACGGTTGTCTTGATGAAATGGGCGAACGTCTCCAGGCCCGGCGCAATACCGAGCAAGGTGCCCAGGAGTCCACCGCAAACAATTGCCGCAATCGGGACAACCGCGTTCCTCGTTTGGAAGAACATCTTGACGCCGATGAGGCTGACCACCAGGCCGAGCCCGGTGATTGCCACGTCCCCGTACTGATGGGGGATGAATTGTCCCGCCGTGTAGCCGATGGTGGAACCGACCGCGACGGTCGCGGTGTTCAACAGGGTTCCCTTCATCGTGCAACGGATTGTAGAGCGTTGGACCGTCTACCCGCCAACCATATCCGCATCAAATGCGTGAAGATTTCTTAGCATCGGCTACATTCCGGTGATAACCGATGTATATTGGACTCTTGAATGTAGCCTTAGCTCAAAAAAGGGGTTATGGATACATCGTTCGCTCAGGGAGATTCCATGAAAACGTCCACCGCCTTCACCCTCATTGAGCTGCTCGTCGTAATCGCGATCATCTCGATCCTTGCGGCAATCCTCTTTCCGGTATTCGCTCAGGCGAAATTGGCGGCGAAGAAGACCATGTGCCTCAGCAACTGGAAGCAGATCGACATCGCAATGATCATGTACAGCAGTGACAACGACGGGCTCTACGCCCGCACCCAGACAACGGACGGCCCCGGTGTCCCAGGGTACATAAGCTGGTGGTCTAACCACTATTACGAACAGGCGCTTGGCGCCTATATCAAGAACGGGATGGGCGGAGTGAACGCGGGGGACCAAGAAGGAAGCCGCAGCGACGTTTGGTGGGATCCTTCGGACCCGGACAAGTCTGACCCGGCCATGTGGGGTTCGATGCGCAACAACGGGCTAGTCACCGGCGTTACGCGTAGCGAATCCGACGTCACCCAGCCGGCCAGCACCATTTTCATGACGCTGCATGTCGAGCACTGGAAGGACTATGAGTGTGACAATAACGGCGGCCCGGGTGAGACTTCCGCTTGCGAGCCGAATCCACTGCCAGTTAACGACCCAAACAATGCCTTTTGGTTCAGCGACTACTTCGACATCTGTCTGAACCCGTGGAGCTACGCGAGCCTTCCCACCGACACCTTTTATTGGCAAAAGGGTCTGGCATCTCCGCCCTGTGAGAAGTTTCCCAACGATCCCGCCTGCATCTTTGAATATCAGAGCATCGACGGTCGGTGCTGCGCGATCCTTCCGGGGTCTGCCGGGGCGGCTTCGGCCGGAGGCTGGACGCTTCCCACCGGTGACGACTATGGAAATTTCCCGCCCGAGCATCCGCGTTATCCAGGCGGCC
>Ga0302326_10013372_pt1 | contig 17405 bp, 17 predicted proteins | sample Palsa_T0_3_FD_202264 | JGI IMG/M metagenome (GOLD analysis project Ga0302326, IMG submission 202264) | Peat permafrost microbial communities from Stordalen Mire near Abisko, Sweden - Palsa_T0_3 | ecosystem: Environmental > Terrestrial > Soil > Palsa > Peat permafrost | place: Sweden: Abisko... | reverse complement strand
AAGCCGGCGCTCCTCTTTACCAATCGACAAAATTGACCCCATTCCTGGTTTGAAAACTACAGAAAATTCCTGGTTTGAAAACTACGCGGCAGCTGCCACTCTCTGGGCAGGCGCATCGCGGCGCATATTTTTGGCTGTTAAGTGGGATTAGGTCGGATTAGGTCGGATTAGGTCGGATTGAGGTGGGATTAAGGTCGGATCGAACCTGGACCGAGGTCGGTTCAAGGCGAGATGGAAAACCCGCCCGGTCGTACTGAAGCCGGATGGGCGACATAGTGGAAGAGGCCCACGCGGAAACGCAGGCCGCCGCCCCAAGGACGACGATAGCTACCATGGCCCTCATTTCCTGAATTGCTTCAATATTCATGCAATGATATTACCAGAAGCCCTCAAAAACAAAAAACCTACGGTAGGTTTTTTGGCACGATTTTTTTTGGAGCCGCGAATTCGCCGGAAGATTTTGCCAGCCAACAACTTATAAACACAAAAAACCACTAAAATGTGAAAATGTGCAAAAAAAGATGTTTTTTTTCCTCGCCAAACCCTCTGTTTTCCTGCCAAAACGACCCAAAACAGGCCTATTTTTGCTGTCAGTACGTATTTTCGAAGTTGCCGATGGTCCGTTAGGCATTGATAGCGAGTAACTTACATCTATTTATGGAATAGCTCTTTTCAGGTTCATTTTCTCTTTGCGGCTTTGTGGCTTTGCGACTTTGCGTTGAATTGCCTTTTTAAACGCAAAGGCAAGTTCACAGCAACAACTCCGCCGGCGCCACTTGAATTTTATCCGCCACCTCTTTGGGGATGGCGCAGGCGCTCATCTTGTGGCCATCGTGTCGGACGCAAACCACGGTCAAGCCGCCGCGCGCCACTTCTGTAGGCGGGCCCCCATTGAGCTTGATGAACTTGAACAAGTAGCTCAGGGCTTTGCTCTTTTTCTCGCGGACCAAAAGGTGGATTTCGACCTCGTCCTCAAAACGCAGCGGAGCCTTGTAATCGCATTCGGCATGAACACGCGGCCAGCCCACGGGCGGGTCCACGTTGCCCGTCATGATGGAGAATCCGAGCGAACGAAAAAAGGCGTGCTCGGCCGTTTCCATGAAGCGGAAAAAATTCGAGTAGTGCATGATGCCGGCCATATCCGTCTCCGAAAATTCCACCCGGCGCGTCGCTTTAAATTCGTAAGCCATACACCCATCATCCTAAATTCCGCCGCGACGTTTTACGAGGGAAAATTCCGCGCCGCGTCCCGGCAGAGGCTGGCAAATTCCGCGGCCATCCCATCCGCCGTGAACCTTTGATGCACGGCCAGGCGACCCGCGTCGCCCATGGCGCGCGTCTGCTCCGGCGCTCGCAGCATCGCTTCAAGGGTGTCGATCAACGCTTCCTCGTCCTGCGCTGGAAACAGGCAGCCCCCGCCAGTGGCGGCGACCAATTCAGGAAATCCCCCGTGATCGGGCTGCATCACCGGCACCCCGGCCGCCATGGCCTCAATGACGTAAAGTCCAAATGGTTCCGGATAACGCGCGGGCACCGAGAAAACCGTCAGCGACCGCAGGAAATCCTGTTTGTCCGAGCGGGAAAGATTCGGGCAAAACTCGGTGTCGCCCAAAAGATGGTGTGCGTCCAGAGTTTTGCGCAACTCGTCCACGAGGATTTGGTCCGTGGGTCCGCAACTGCCGCCCACCCGCAATTTCAAATCGCCCAATCCACTTCGTTTTTTGAGCCGGATAAAGGCGGCGACCAACCGGTCCAATCCCTTTTCGCGGCACATGCGGGCAAAATAACCCAACACCGGCGGGCCGGGTTTTCCCCCCGACGCCGCGCCGGCCTCGTAACCAGCGAGGTTGATGCCATTGAAAAGGACCTTGATTCGTTCCGGGGGGATTTTCAGACGCTCCCCCATAAAGCGGCCAAAGTAGGCGCTGGGAGAGACGAACAAGGCCACGTCGGCCGCCCGTTCGGCGGCGACTTGCCAGGCAGCTTGGCGGTGAGGCTCCGGCAACCCGTCAAGAAAAAGATCCTCTCCTTGCAACGAACAGACTACCGGCGCGCCCACTTCGGCCCGGATGCGGCGCGCCATGCCCGCCAGCAGCACGTTGGAGAGGCAGACCACATCGGGTTTTTCCACGCGCAGCCAGCGGATTAAAACATCCAATTCGCGCGCCTGATTTCCCTCCTCGCCGCGCAGCATGGAAATGGTCAATTCGCCCAAATCTTCCGCCCTCGTCTTGCCCGCCGCGCCGGCGGCCAATTTCAGGAGCGAGGGAGAAGCCAGCAGATCATGCAGCCAGCCGGGAGATTTGCGGAAGAACTCCGATTGCTGCTCCAGAAAGACATTGATGCCGCTGAAGAAAATCGGCACGCCGGCGGTTTGGTCATCTTCGTCCAGGGTCAGAGGGAGGTACATGGGGGCCATGACGACGGAATGGCCTTGCTGGCGCCAGGAAGTGACGAGGGCATTATCGCGCAAGCAGGCGCCGCAATACATTTTGCCGGCGCCCGGCGTCAACTGGACAATTCGCAAAGGAGATTCGCCTGGCATCGAAAGCGGGTGCAGTGTGCGGTTCCGACAGCATGATGACAACGCCAGAATTGAAGGAAGGTGGATTATGCCTTCGCGCAGACTTGCTTCCCAACGGCAAATTTCCTTGGGCTGGATTTGGGCTGGAGAGCGGTGGGTGTTCGTTCTGGGGAGATCTTGGTTTTGTATTGGATTGGTGCCCATGCGGACTATGACAGACTCATCGCGAATTTCTGGCCTGCGCTGAACTGGCTTTTTCGCGGTAATACTCTTCCGCCTGGGTTCGCGATATCCCGGCAGCAACGAGCAAATCAACCTGTTCCTTGGCAAAGGCATGCCAATCACTCTCCTTCACGACTTGACGTGAGCTGCCAACTGTCCAGACTTCTCGCGCCAATGGCGCGAACATACGATGAAATCCATGACAATGATCCCCTCCGGGCGTTGGCAGCTTGTCGAAGAATAACGCAATCTTTGGGTTATCGGTCGCGCTCAATCCCTGAACGTAAACCCTGCCACACTCGCCTTCGGGAATATTCCCTCCCGACTCTGCCGCCACTTCGAACACTTTGCCTTCGTAGCCAGGACCGGTGAGGCACGCCCAAAAATTGCCAGTATAATCGGCAAGTAGAAGCAATGCTTTCCCGTAACCATTTGTGTCGAAAGGGAAATGGCCGTCATGATCGGCCGCATAATTATTGAAAGCCATGCCCGTTTGCAGGATGCAATGGGCGTGCTCAAAAAACGATTCGTTGAAGACCAGCGGATGCGTCTTGATGTAATAGATAGAAAACACAATCCCGGCCAAAGCCGCGCACAAACATGCAACAGGGACCTTTTTTAATTTCAGCAAGACAACGGTTCTCACGATATCTCTCCTTTTTTTGCCTTCTTTTGCATCCCTTCAACTTTGCGGCGCGCGAGACGGTGGGGCTTTTTTGAAAGTGGTTTCGCGCAAGTAAATCGGTTCCAACTTTTCTCCCGGCACAAAGTCCGTGCGATCAATCGCCAAACGACCCAGTATCGCCGCGTCTGGATACAAGTCTCGCGCGGATGGAAACCAGGCCGCTGCCCCCGGCCCAAGCAATCGTTCACCGCGACGCGACAATTCCACGATTTCCGCCAACGACGCCAGCCGCAATCCTTCCAGCCCGCGCCATGCGCCCGGGGTGATTTCATAGCGCGCGAGGTAAAACTCGTTCCGCTGAGCGTCAATAATAATGTTGATGAAGCCGAAGATTTTTTCCTGTTCGGCCCCGGCGGCAAGGCTCTCGACGCTATGGAGGCCGATCACATGGATGCCGCGCCCCAATTGCCATCCTTGGGCCAGCGCGAGGGCGCCGCGAATGCCCGTGTAAGAACCCGGCCCCAGACCGATGGCAATGGTCTCGATTTCCTCACGCTCACATTGGGCCTGCCGCAGGGCTTCCTCCACCAGGCCGAGGGCTCGATGGCCGCCCGATTCCACCGCCCGCCCCAGTAAGACGGCGTTTCCATCTCCGCCGTTTTGGACGACCGCCACGCTGCGTTGCTCGGAGGAAAATTCAACTGCCAAAATCTTCATAGAAAATTTCCCGCTCGTTTTCGCCCGTCGTTGTCATCTCGACCCGGCGCAATTTCATGCCCGGAGCGGGCGGCCAAGGTCCGTTTTCCAGCCAGCGCTCCATCCATTCCACCACGGCGACGCCGGCCGGCTTGACCAGATACTGCTCCAGGCCGGCGGCGATGATGTCCTCGCGAGAGGTCAGACGGTAAAGGTCCAGATGGAAAAACGGCACGCGGCCGCCGCGATATTCGTTGACAAGGGCAAAGGTGGGCGATTGAACTCGCGCGGTGACGCCCAGACCGCGGGCCAGACCGGCCGCCAGGATTGTTTTGCCCGCGCCCAATCCGCCGCTCAGGCCGATGACCGTGCCATGCAAGGCCTGCCGTCCCCATTGTTCACCCAAGGCGGCTGTTTCAGCGGGACTATGCGAAATGAACGTAACCATGCGTCTCCAAAGAACGAATTCCTGTTTTGTCCCGCAGTTTCAATCCGGGTTCCGCCGTGATCCGCCCGATGCAACTGAGCCGCAGTTCGGGAAATTGCTTTTTCCATCCATCCAGCAAAGGCACGGCGTGGCTGCTGGCCAGCGAGAACAGCAATTCAAAATCTTCGCCATCGCCCAGGGCGGACAACAGCGGAGGTTTGGAGGAGGATTCCGCGCGAGCCTGCAATTTCGCCGCGCGGCTGATGGGAATGGCCCGCCCCAGCAATTCAGCGCCAACCCGGCTTGCGCGAAGGACGTGGCGCAAATCCCCCGCCAATCCGTCGCTCAGGTCAATCATCGCATGAATGGGAAAATGTGCCGCCAGCCACTGCGCCTCGGACAGCCGGGGCTCAAATTCCAGGTGCCGGCCGGCAATCGAACCGCCCAATTCTCCGGTCACGAACAGCGCGTCACCCGCCTTGGCGCCGCTGCGCAAAATACACTTGTCGCGCGCCACATCGCCCACCATCGAAATCGAAAGCAAGAGCCGTTCGGGATTGCGGGTAGTCTCTCCGCCGGCGATGGCCACGCCGTGGCGTTGCGCCAGGCAGTTGATCCCGGTGTAGATGCGTTCGATGAAATCAGCGGAAAAATTATTGGGCAACGCCAGCGTGACCAATGCTGCCAACGGGCGTCCCGCCATGGCCGCGATGTCGCTTAAACAGCGTCCAAGCGCCTTGTGGCCGATTTGTTCGGGCCGCGCCTGCGAGGTAAAATGAACGCCTTCCACGATGGCGTCGGTCTTGAATAACAGATATCGCCCGGGCTGGCCGCAATCGAGCACGGCGCAATCGTCCCCTGCGCCGGTCACGACGGAAGCGTTGGCGGGCAGCGCGCGCGTCAGGCGGGCGATGAGTTCCAATTCGTTCATTTTAATCGCAGGGCGTGGTTGATTTGATCCTGATAAATGACCGCCAGGAAATTGGCGGCATTGAACAGGCTGTGAGCCACGATGGACGCCAGCAGATTTTCGAAGGTTTCATACAGACGCACCAGCAACACGGCAAAGATCATCAACGGCACGAAAGAAGCCATGTTGCCATGAACCAACGCGAACAGCGCCGAACTGCCCCACAAGGCCAGGCGCGGCCAGCCTTGCTGTTTGACAGCAGGGTAAAGAATTCCGCGAAAAAGCAGCTCCTCCACCACTGGCGCGACCGCTATCGCGATCACTCCCAGGAAGACCTTTTCCGCGATGCTCAAACCCTGGTTCTGCAACTCTTGCACCATCACTTGTTCCTCTGAATTCAGATGGACCAGGTCCATCAATTTACTGGAGAGCATCTGCAAACCCCATGCCGCCGGCACAAAAAGCGCCCCCGCCATGACACCATAAGCCACCGCCGTGGCGGCGGTGTCCGTTCGGAACCCAAAGGCGTCCTGCCAACGGACTTTGTGCTGCCACAGAAAGAACGCGACCAAGCCCAGGGCGGGAATTTCCAAAAAGGACGCGGCGATGACAATCTCCCAAAAATCAATATCGCCTTGCGGCAGCGGCCCAAGGCGAATCTTGGCCAACTCCGATGGAAACGCGTCTTCGAGGAGCAAACGATTGAGGCGGGCCAGGCTTGCGCCATTTGGATTCTGTTTGACAAGGTTCATGGTGACCGGCCGCAATGAAATGCCTTTGAAACGTTCTTGGTCGTAAATGCCAGGACCGCCAATGATTTTATTAAGGGCCTGCTCGACAACATCTTGAGCTTGCTTTGGACTTGAGGCCAATGGCGCGTCATTCGTGAGAACGGATCGGTCAGAGTCTGAAAATTTCTGCCACAGAAATGCGCTGATGGAATTGGACTGCCCTCGTAATTGTTTCACCAGGCCTGGCAAATCCTTGATCTCGTCCACGGAAATGGTCGAAAAACCCAAAAGGCCGCCCAGAACAACCCCCGCGCAAACGAATGCAAACACGCCCAAAAACAGACGCGCCACTGCCTTCAGCTTCCATGGTTTTTCCGGCAGCATTTCTTGCTCGCGCGCCGCCTCAGCCCCGCGCTCCCTTCTCCGGGGGCAATAACAGGAACTGGTTAGCGGCGGAGCTTTGGCTCAGAGACTGCCAGTCATGCACGTTCAGCGCGACCCGTTCGCCACGTGGGAAAACATTGCCGAAATCATCCTCCACCCGCGCCAGCGGCCCAAGATAGACCGCTTGATGCTCCGCCCGCGCCGGGCGATGGCCCGGCTTGCGGCCAGTCAACAATATCTCCCGCATTTGCACGCCGCCCAGCTCAAAAAATGGCGCGGGCGAAAATTTCTCGAAACGAACCTGGACAAAACCGGCTCGGCGCATCGCCTGCAACGGCTCCGTTTCCACGGGAACATGTTCGACCTTGGCGGCGGGACCGGGAAGATTCAGCGCGACGCCCGACAAAGGACGGTCGCCCGCCAGGCCGTGCAACGCCACTTCGCCACCTGGACGCAGCACCCGATACACCTCGGCCAGCATCCGCTCCAAATTCGCGGCGGCGGCGGCGAGATTGGCCGTTCCCTCCAGCGCCACTTCGTGCAGGCTGTTGTCATCGTGGGCGAGGCGGGCCGGAAATGGATCGGGAAGGTCGTGCCGCCAAACCTGGCGCGGGGCGGCGGTGGGTTGGGGTCCGTTTTGCACTGGAACGCGCCCGCGCGCTTCTTCCTTTTCCTCGTCAAGAATATAAATTTCCCAAAGAGTCCGATCCGGGTCCGTCACCCAAAATTTAGTTTGGCACGAATGGCAGCAGGCCGCGCCGTCCTCCCTTTGGGTGGCGATGCCGCCGGACTCCAGGCGGAATTGCCATCGCACCAGCGCCTCGGAATCCGGCAGGCGCAGACCGAGATGGTTGACCGTCCCGCCGGGACCAGCCCGGCCCGGCATGAGCGAAAGAACAAGCGGCGGTTCCTGGATTTCAAATTTGGCATAGTCGTCGAAGCGCCGGGCCGCTTCCACCCCCAGGAGGACCCGATAAAAGGCGGCGGAACGCGCCAGGTCGGAGACGTTGAGTGAGGCGTGGAATTTTGTGGCCGCAGTCATGCTTCAGCGAAAGAAAGTGTTGGTCTTGCCGTATTCGGCGTATCGATCCTTGAGCCAGCGGTGGAATTCGGCGTAATGTCGTGCCCGCTGTTCGCCGCCGTCGCTGGCCTTGTTGTAACTTAGATAGAGCAGGCGCCTCCATTGGTCGGACAGATTCGGCTCCGACCGATGCGGCGTGAAACCGGTGAAAATGGCGATGTCGCCGGGTTGCAGTTCGAGCGTGACGCCTTTGGCGGCGTCCATCGCAGTCATCGGCAATTCGTGATACATGCCGTCCTTCGGCATCAGGCAGCCGCGTTGATGATAGCCGGGAAAAACTTCCGTCGCGCCGTTGCGGGAGCCGGCCGGATCGATGGCTACAATAACGGTCGCAAAGCTGGCGGGGAAAGTCTTCCAGGAAATATAGTCCTGGTGGAGGGCATAGCCGGTGGCGCCGGGCGGTTTGAAAATCAGCTTGTCTTTGAACAGGAAAGCTTGTTGGCCGTAGAGCGAAGCCATCATGGACAGAATCCTTTCATCCCGCGCCACCCGCGCGAATATCGGGCTGATATCGATGATCGGATCAAAGCAATCAAACCGGCACTCCCCGGTCTTGGCGCAATTCTGCCAGCGGCAGCGGATATTGTCCTGATCGATAAGGTCCTGGCGCTGGAAAACGCGCGTGGCTTCCGCGTCCATTTCGTCCGTTTCGGCGCGGCTAAAAACCTGGCGCAGAATGAGATAACCATCAGCATGGTATTGTTGGGCAAAGCTCTGCGCCCGCGCTGCGGGGGCTGGATCAGAGAGCATATTCATTCGATTATCAAATAAGTACGCTGTTACTTTACCAGGAACCGGGCGGGGTGGGAAGCAAGTTCTTGCACCAGGGCAAACGCATCTACTGGTCAAAGCTGGTCAAGCCTGGTCAAAGCTGATATGGGTTTTACTCTATGAACGGAAGTTCCTCCGCCGCCAAACAAAAACGGTTCAATGGCGGTTTCCCGCTATTGCTCCTGCTTTTGGGCGGGACGCTGGCTGTGCTGTGCCGCCAAGGGTTCCGCCCTTACGAGGTCTTTTGGGTCAATGACCTTCCGTTGGGCGCCTGGATGGAAGGGTCCGTCCGGCTCCCCGGCGCTTTCTTTGCCTGCTGGACCGATTACTTCTGGATCGGCGGTCCGAGCATCGTTTCGCTCAATCTGTCCAATCTGTGCCTGGGCCTGTTTTCTCCCGAAAATCACCTCAAGTTCTACGCTCCCGGCACCATGCTCTTCCTGGGGTTTGGCGCCTGGTTCTTCTTCCGCCAATTGCGCTTTGCCCCCATGGTCTGCGTGCTGGGGGGGTTGGGGGCGGGGCTGAACATGCACTTTCTCTCCAATGCCTGTTGGGGATTGGGCAATTGGAACGTGAGCTGCGGCATGGTCCTGATCGCTTTGGGCATCCTGGTCAGTCCGGATATTCAGCCGCTTTGGCTCAAAGCGCTGCTGGCCGGATTGTCCACCGGCGTGGCGGTCATGGAAGGGTTCGACGTGGGGGCGATTATGAGCGTGTACGTGGGCATTTTTATCGCATTCCTGTATTTGACGGCAAATGAAACACCGTCCTTGCGCGCGCGCAAGACGCTACTGGTGGGCGGGTTGGTGGTCGTTTCCGCCGTCCTGATTTCCCTGAGCACTATTTTCACGCTGGTTCTCACGCAGGTCAAAGGAACAGGCTCAAGCGAGACAGCCGCACTGGAGGCCCAAGGGAATAAAGAAGCGCGCTGGCCATTCATCACGCAGTGGAGCATCCCGAAGTTGGAATCGTTGCGGGTGATTATTCCGGGCGTCTTCGGCTATCGCATGCAGGAGTTCACCACATCCACCAACAAAGCCGGCTCCTACTGGGGCAGTATCGGCGAAGACCCGCACATTCAGGACCTGGAGAGCAGTAATCCGCGGGTTCGGACCAACGCGGCCGCACAATTGGGCATTCCGCCATCCATTCAAAACGTTTTTGCCGGCAACAACATGGTCGATCGCAACGGGTATTTGAATTCGATCAAAGGCCAGTTGCAACGGAGGCACACGGGCAACGGCGAATACGCCGGGGTGTTGGTGTGTTTGCTGGCGGCCTTCGGACTGGCCGATGCGGGGCGAAGAGCCGGTTCATCCTACTCCGCCGAGGAGCGGCGCGCGGTTTGGTTCTGGGGCGGCGCGGCGGTCTTTTCCCTGTTGGCGGCTTGGGGGAGGTATGGCTTCGTCTATCCCCTTGTCTATCACCTGCCATTCCTGACCAATATTCGAAACCCGATGAAATTCATGCATCCGCTGAATATCTGCCTGATCATCCTTTCGGGTTACGGATTGGAGGCGCTTTATCGCGGCTACCTCTTGCAGGCGTCCCCTCGCGCCGGTTCCTTGTTCAACTTTGGGAAAAAAGGCTTCGGTTTTGAAACCAAATGGTTGATTGGATCAATCTTAGTATTGACTTCGGCTGCGGTCGGCTTTTTCATCGTTCATTTATCTCTGGCGGACATCACCCTTTACCTTCAAAGCAACGGTTTCGAGGCGGAACTGGCCGGGCAAATCGCCCGCTTCTGCGCGGGTGAAGTGGGGGCGTTCGCCCTTTTCTTAGGCCTTTCAGCGGCTGTGGTTGCCCGCATTTTGGTGGGGGCATTCTCCGGACGGCGCGCCGTTTGGGCCTGGGTCTTGCTGAGTGCTATTATGATCTGCGATCTTTACCGCAGCGACGTCCCGTGGATCCGGTATTACAACTATAAGGAGAAACTCAGCCCCAACCCGGTGGTCGAATATCTTCGGCAAAAGCCATGGGAGCATCGAGTCGTTTCGCGCCTCTCACCCATAGGCGGATATGACCTTGGCGGGACGAATGTTAATTTCGGCGGCATTTGCCATTGGTGGTTGGAGAACGACTATCCAATGAACGATATCGAATCGTTGGAAATTGACCAGGCCCCGCGCATGCCCAAGATCGACAGCAGTTATCTGGGAAATTTCATGGGCTTTTCCAGCACGAATCTGGCGCCTGCCACGCGCCTGTGGCAATTGACCAATACCCGCTACATCTTTGGCGGCGCGCAACTGGAGCCGGCCCTGAATTACCTGGGCACGCCGAAGAACAGTTTTCGCACGCTCATGCGCATGGATTTGGCCCCCAAGCGCGATTACAGCCAGGTTGAGGATGCGGGTGACCTCACGGTCAAGACCAACAGCCAGGGTTCGCTGGCGCTGATCGAGTTCACGCGCGCGTTGCCGAGGGCCAAACTCTTCGCCAATTGGCAGATCATGGAGGATTCGGCTGTGTTGCAGACCCTGGCCTCGCCGCAGTTCGACCCGGAAAAGACGGTGCTGGTGGCAAAAGACGAGCCAGCGCTCCCGGTGCCGGCACATCCTGACTCCGATGCCGGCACGGTCGAAATCACGCACTACGCATCTCGGGATATGGTTCTCCAGGCCGACGCCAAGATTCCGGCGGTCCTGCTCCTGAACGACCACACCGGCGACTATTGGAACGTCTGGCTCGATCAAAAACCCGCCGCGACGTTACGGTGCAATTACATCATGCAAGGCGTGTTTGTTCCGGCGGGCCGTCACACCATTGAATTCCGGTATCAGCCGCCGACGAAAATGGTGTACATCAGCGTGGCGGCCTTCACCTTGGGAATTCTACTTGGCGGCTTTGTGTTTCTGGCGCACATTGCCGGCCAGCCGCAGGCGCCCGCGCCCGCAGCCGGCAATCCAAGTCCACCGAGGCGACGACTGGAACACCTTTAAGCGACCTTGGCAGTCTGGCGAGATTTGGCGCGCCCCAACCGCGACAGGGTGGTGTGGCCGTTGCCGCGCTTTTTGGAGCGGCTCTCGCTTTGCTTTTCCAGGATATAGCTGGCCGAATTGTGCAGGCGGCGGCGATATTTGAGTTTCTTGCGCATCCGTTCGCGCGCCGCGATGGTGTGTTTAAGACAGTACACACCGATGGCGGGCGCGCCGCAGGTCAAACAAAGGCCGCGCGCCTTCTTGCGCAGCATGTGAACCTGTTGTCGCGACATAGGGGCGCCGTCGGCTTTCAACGTGCCCGTAAATTCATCGACAATCTTTTTTCTGCTCCATTTTTTCATTTTCATAAATTGAATACTCCATTCATTCGTTTACTATACACATACAATTGGATTTTGCGAGAGCCAGTGTCAATTATTTGCGCAATTTCCGCAAAGCCAACCCGTTTATTCAGCAAAACCCTGATGGTTTCGTGAGGGTTATGTCGCCGGGATGAAGCGTTGAAGCAACAGCGCCAGCACAAAACACGCCGCGAAATACCCAACCCACGGCTCGCCGTTGCCGGCCACCGCCAGCAAATCGACCAGAACAATGCCCGCCAGCAGCCGGGACACCGTGTAGCCGACGTTCGGCTCCGACTGCCCGAGACTTCGGCTCAAGGCCCAGCATGTCCACGCCGCCACTAGGAGTGAATAGACCACCGCAGGCACCCAGGTGGAGTCGTCGTCCATCAATCCGGCAAAGACAACCGGCGTCGCCAGCAAGAGACTGGGCCAGAGATTGATCCGTATCCCGGTGCTTTCTTTGCGCGCCAAACAACTCAATCCCACAATATAAGCCGCCAAGGCCAGTCCCTTCCAAATCACTTCCCCGCCTACTCCCCAGCGAGCCGCCGATGCCGCCAGCAAATAGACGCCCAAGCGGCACATCCCCATCAAAAAAGTTCCGAAGGGCGTCCATTTGTGGATTGCGTTGTAGAGTATAATGCATCCGCCCAGGGCCGCCGCGCAAAGCATCGAGGTCAGGCCCAGGGCAATCGAACTTGCCAGTCCCAGCGCCAGCCAGACGAACCCCCATTGCCACACTTCTCGCTCGCTGATCGCCCCCGAAGGAATAGGCCGGTTGCGCCGGTGGTGGCGGTCAAAAGCCGCGTCGAAGGCATCGTTCAAAAACATTCCGCCGACGTAGAGGAAGCTCGCCGCCAGCGTCGCGACGGCTAGGGCGGCCCTGTTTCCGTGACCTCCCAGGCACCACGCGGCCAGGCAATCGGACCAGACCGTGGGAAGATTGGACACCCGTCCCAGGACCAGGAGGGTGCGCAATTTGGATGGACGCGCCAAAAAATTCAACGTTCGGCAAGCAGTTTAAGCGGCGGCGCCCGACTCGCAAACTTTTAAGAGGCGGAAAGACCCGTGCGAATACGACACGGGCGGCTAAATGTTTCATAGCCCCAACCCTCTTTCTCGCAAATGCTCCAAGCACCATTCGTATTCGGACGCCAATTGATCGACGACGGTGCGGCTTTTCATCGTAGTCGGCATCACTTCCCAAGTGTATGTCTCCATTTCCAGGTGTGTGCAAAGGCCTGGGTCGGCTTGGAGAACATCCAGCACCCCCAACAAATGATCGGTCGTCGGCTCGAACCACTCCGTCGCGGGGCAATGCAGCGGGATGTGAAAATGAACCCGCCATTCCTCCGCCGGCGCCGCCGCGCGCAAAGCCACATCAAGGTCCCGATACCGAACCAATGCGCCGTCCGCCGTGCGCGCCAGGACTTGATGCAAATACACGTCATCGGCGAACTCCGCCAGGGCTGTTCGCGCCTTGGACGTGGGGCGCGCCTTCAAAGCCGAACTCAGGTGCAGCTTGCTGACTTTGATCTGGTGCCGCCGCAAACGGGCCAGCGCCTCGCCCGCGTTCTCATACTCCACCGCCAAATGGCAGGTGTCGTAGTTAACGCCCAGGCACTGTTCCAAGCGCGGGTCGCCGGGATGTTCGTCCCGCAGCCGCCCGAAGAATTCCACCGTCTCCGCCGTCGTCTCAAAAAGGCCCAGCGGCTCCGGCTCCAGGCCCAGGTGCTGCGTCCTCCCGCTTTTCCGGCTCCGCTGGTCAATGTGGTGGACGCATTGGAAAAGGTTATCGCGGATGGCTTGCCTTTGCTCTTCTGTCGTAATGAATTCCTTGAACGACCCCGGCAGGGTGCTGACGCTTCCCTCCACGCCGGGCGGCAGCAATTGGGCCAGCAGATCGAACAGCCTGTTGGTGTAATCCAGCCGTTCGGGCGACGTCCAATCCGGAACGTACACCTGTTCCTTGACTCGCTGGCCGTGGAAGCGTCCGTAGGGAAAGCCGTTGATGGTGAAGACGTAACAATCGTGCCGCTCCAGCCAGCGCTGGAACTCCGGCAGCGCCCGCCCCTGCGCCAATTCCCACGCCGCCTGCGCGCTCAACCGCAGCCCAATGGCGTAAGGCTTGGACGGACAAACGCGCTCCTTGACGGCCAAAGCGAATGTTTCCAGCGCGCCAAAGGTTTCCACCCACGATTCACCCCTGTGGATGTTCGCGCAGTAAGCAAGATGATGACCTTGGGCCAGCCGCATTAAAATTCCGGCCCATGGCCGCGTCTTTTCCTGCTCCTAATCGTAATCGTTTTCATCTTCGTTCAGTCAGTAAGGGAGTTCGATTACGATTACGATTACGATTAGGAACAGGAGCGGAAATTTTTGGATTGACTCAAAAAGCGAATGGGATTGCCGTAAATCATGGCATCCACCGCCTTCGCCGTGTGGCCGCGCAGCCGCATCTCCAGCGCCGCGCGCGGCACCGCCAGCGGCACGCTCACGCCCCAATCACACGCGCTATTCATCCAAAGCCGTTCGCTGCTGTACATCTCGATCATATCCGCCGCCCGCGCCGCCGTGCATTTGGACTCCGGGTAAAGCGTCATCCCCGCCCAAAAACCCGCGTCCAACACCAATTGAATCGTGTGCTCCTCGACGTGATCTATGATGACCCGTTCCGGCGCAACCCTCCCGTCGGCCTTCAAGGCGTCAATAATAAGGCGGGTTCCCTTGAGTTTGTCCTCCAGGTGAGGCGTATGGATCAGGATCAACTGGCCATGTCGCGCCGCCAGATCGACGTGTTTTTCAAAGACCGCCAGTTCGTTGCGGCTGTTCTTGTTCAACCCAATCTCGCCAATCCCCAGGACGGATGGCCGATTCAAAAATTCGGGAATAATGCCGAGAACTTCCTCCGCCAATTTGATATCCTCGGACTCCTTGGGATTGAGGCAGAGCCAGCAATAATGGGCCAGCCCGAACTTGGCCGCCCGTTTCGGCTCGTAATCCGTCAATTGGCGAAAGTAATCGTAGAAGCCATCCACCGAACTGCGGTCAAACCCCGCCCAAAAAGCCGGTTCGCAGACCGCCAGGCAGCCGGCGGTGGCCATGGCCAGATAATCATCCGTGGTCCGGCTGACCATGTGCGCGTGAGGTTCGATGTAACGCATGGGGATTCAGTTCATCTATTTTGGACCCGGCCACGCTCCGGCGGCCGTTTTGGCGGTAGCGGCCGGCAGCGGCTCGGTGGTCGGATCGCTCAAACTTAGCAAAACGCGCTTGGCCAGATTCGGCTGGTTGACGGGCAGTTCCTGCATGGCATGGCGAAAAGCGGTCATGCGAAAATCGTCCGTCCCCGGCGCCCGGTCCACCCGGTCCAGGAAAGCCGCCAAATCGATCAACTTGGCGCGCGCCTCCATGAAATAAAGGTCAATCACCTGCTCACGTTTCATACGTTCATTCCACCTTAGTTCAACCTTGGACGTTGCCCAAGGAACTATTGTTCAGCCATGCTTAAGGAGTCAGTTGGGGATCGTAGATGGCAGCCACTCCCCAAATGATTCTATCCAGGCTCGAGTCTGCCAGGTTATCAAAAGCGACCACGGTTATTTTGTCGCCAACGAATCGTTGGATGCCGGACTCGAATCCCTGCCACGCGCCATCGTGGCCAACGACGCGCTGATGATGCACTTCGCCCAAAGACCAGCCAAAGCCATAAGGGCTTCGCGAGCCGTCGTTGAGTTTCACGGGTGTCCACATTTGTTCAAGACTCGACTTTTTGAGGAGCTTCTCGGTGTAGAGCGCGGCATCCCATTTGGCCATGTCATAAACCGTCAGATACAAGGAACCGTCCGCCGTGGTGTTCATGGTGGGCGAGACCCATTCCTGGTTTTTCAGTTCGCGTTTGACCAAACGATAACCTGCCGCGCGGTTGGTCACGATATCCGCCTCGCTGATGATGCGAGCGGTCTTCATTTCCAAGGGCTTGAAGATTCGCTCCTGCAAGAATTTGCCGTAGAACTTGCCCGTCACTTTGCTGACCAAAATGCCCAATGTGGCGTAGCCGAGATTGCTGTAGCTCCACTTCTCGCCGGGTTGAAAATCAAGAGGAATCTTCATGAGGCGCGCCAGCAGCTCGTCCTCGGTATAATCCCGGCGGAAATCGAAATCAGAGGGATAGTCCCCCAGCCCAGACGTGTGGGTAAGCAGATGATAGACCTTGATCTTTCCCCAGCTATCCGGCGCCTTGGTGAGATATTTGCTGATGTTGTCATCGAGGTGGATCTTTCCCGCCTCCACCAACATCATCACGGCAGTGGCCGTGAATTGTTTGCCGACCGAACCGGATTGAAAAATGGTTTCGGGTTTGACCGGCGCTTGAAGTTCCACGTTGGCCAGCCCGTATCCTTTAGCCAGGATGATCTGCCCATTAGTGAGGACGGCCAATGAAACGCCAGGAATGTGCTGCCGGCGCATTTCCCGATTAACGAGCTGATCCACTTTGGCGGCCATATCCTCCCTTTCGCGGCCATCAACATGGAAAACCGGAAAACTGCACGCCAAAAGCCACGTGAACGCGAGGCTCATGCTTCTTATTTGACTTGCTAAAATCGTGTGATTTCCTCCAGCGTCTGCCAGCGCTTTTCGATGCCGGCGCGGGTCGCGCGGGTGGTGGCCGCCACGCCGAAGCCTTCGCAACAATAAGAGGCTGCCACGCTTCCGTAAACCATGGCGCGCCGCAGATTGCTCTCCACCGTCCCTTTGGTGCCGGCCAGGTAACCCATCATCCCCCCAACGAACGAATCTCCCGCCCCTGTGGGATCGACCACCTTTTCCAATGGGTATGCAGGCGAAAGGAAAAGGCCTTGGCGGCTGGAAAGAAAGGCGCCGTGCTCGCCCTTCTTGATGATGACGAATTTCGGCCCCATCTTGCGGATTTTTTTGGCAGCCACAAACAGGTTGTCTTCCTGCGTCAATTGCCGCGCTTCGCTTTCATTCAGGACGAATCCATCCAAACGCGGCAGCAGTTTGAGCAATTCGGGCAGCGCGATGTTGAGCCACAAATCCATGGTGTCGGCCACGACCAGTTTGGGCCGGCGCATCTGGTTCAAAACGTGATGTTGCAATCCGGGCGCGATGTTGGCCAGCAGGACGAACTCGCTTTTCTGGTAGGAGGCCGGCAGGTGCGGCGTGAAGGTCTCAAAGACGCCCAATTCGGTCTCCAGCGTCCGGCGATTATTCATGTTGACCTCATATTCGCCCGACCAATGAAAGGTTTTGCCCGGCGCGATTTGGAGTCCTTCCAGGTCGATCTTGTGTTTGCGGTAAAGCCGCAGATAAGGCTTGGGGAAATCCTGCCCCACCACCCCCACCAGCCGGACCGGGGCGAAAAAGCTGGCCGCAATGGCCGCGTGGCTGGCCGAACCTCCCAGCAGTCGCGAGTTTTCCGACTTCGGAGTTTTTATGGAATCAAGGGCCGTGGAACCAACAATCAGGACGCTCATTTAAGTTAAAAGTTCAGAGATTAGAGTTTAGAGCGTGTCTGAAAAATACGAGGGGTTCTGTTTTCGCGCCAAAGGCCCTATGGCGAGGCGGGCCGAGGGCTTGTCTCGCCGTAGCCAGGCGAAGGCGGAAGCATCCCCCAAGTGGGGCTGTGACCGAGGCGCAACGAAGCCAGAGGGCCTTTGGCGCGAAAACCCTTCGGGCGGCAGTGCTTTTGGCCCAGCCCTTGCACGCAAGGGCTGGGCCAAAATC
>Ga0302326_10013371_pt1 | contig 17405 bp, 14 predicted proteins | sample Palsa_T0_3_FD_202264 | JGI IMG/M metagenome (GOLD analysis project Ga0302326, IMG submission 202264) | Peat permafrost microbial communities from Stordalen Mire near Abisko, Sweden - Palsa_T0_3 | ecosystem: Environmental > Terrestrial > Soil > Palsa > Peat permafrost | place: Sweden: Abisko... | reverse complement strand
AACATGACAAAGGCATTTTGCGCCGCACGCAAATGTTTCTCGCTGCCTGCCACCAAGTAAGCCATCATGGCGGAGCTGAGCGAATTAACGTAGCTATAGGCATGCCGGCCATTGAGCACATTCTCATTGCGGGAGAGCGGATCGAACCAAGTCTTGTCATCCAAGTACTGCAATCCCAAATCGTAATACCGCCGGCCGGCGCCGCGCTCGGAAGCCAAGAATAGATTTTCCGGCATGGTATACGATTCGTCCCAGTTCCAAGATTGGTCATCCTTATCTTTATCGGGGCGCCACGGCAAGTCGTGTTCCACGGCATGCCCTGGCAAGTGCCGCAGAGCCGTGTTCGTGGTCTGCTCCAGAATCGAGAGCGCCAGCGGATCTTTCACGTAAGTATGCGAATCGATCAATCCCAACAGCAGCTTGTCGTAGCAGTAGGCCGGGAAGCGATTCTTCACATAGAAATCCGCGGTTATGGTCTGCGCATAAAGCCGGTTTAGCCGCATCACTTTGGCGCGCGTCGCCTCGTCTCCGGTGATGGCATAGGCACGGGCCAGGGCCGACACCCATTGCCCAAAAGGGCAGGCCGGAGCGAATCCCACATCAAAGTTCTTGCGGTAGTTGTAAGCGGGATCGTAGCTGTACCAATCGCCGAGATCCTGGCCGGGGGCCGGCATTCCGGACAGTTGGCGGAGCGGTTTCAGCAGACTGTCCTCGCTCAGCGCCATCAGCACCGCGTGTGTCTCCCGCAATTGCCCTTCATGCAGCTCGCTGGCAAGGGACACATCGGCATAGCCAAATTCGGCCAGCGGAGCAGCCTCGGAGTGGGACGCCGCGCGGCCCCATAACCGGCTGCTTGTCGCCGCCATCGCGGCCAGAAATCCTCTTCGTGAAAAATGCGCCATTGCGTTTCAACCTCGTGGCGAACTCAGTCGTGCCACCTTATTTAGGATGGCATTTCGTGCAAGTAACCGTAATCGACCGCGACTGCTTCGAGCGCGGACATTTCGTTAAAAGGAGGTTCCTGCTCGATGTAATATTGCTCAACTTGCGCTTGCGCGGCGGCGGCGAAGATCGCTTTGTAGTCGGGCTTTCCGCGGCCGAGTTCGGCCGGTTTAGGCTCCTTGGGCCCCACCAGGTTCAAATTGGGCGGGGCCGCCTGGAAGGCCTTAATGTGCAGCATGCAAATGCGCTCCGGATATTTTTCTAGGAACGTCGCCGGATTGTAGCCGGCAGCTGAGACCCAGCCGCAATCCATTTCGAACGTAACCAGCGCCGGGTTTGTGGAAGAGAGAAGCATTTCGAAAGCGGTGGCATCGCCGAATTTCCTGAATTCGACGTTGTGGTTGTGATAGGCGTACGCAAGACCGTGCTTTGCCGCTTGCTCAGCGAGTTGGTTGGCGATGGCGGCGCTTTTCTTCCAATCGTCGAGAGTCATACGTTCCATCGCTTTTACCAGATGAAACCAATCGGGCGCACCACCCGCCATCTTTACAATTTCGGGCGGTGCGTTGAGAGAGGTGACCACATATTTGGCGCCCAGCTCAGACGCGAAACTCATAATCTGCTCGGGCGGTTGATTCGTATCGTATACGTGGACGCTGCGGCAATGCAGTCCGCTTTGGTTGAGCGCAGCTTTCCATTCCGCAGCCGTTTTGCGGTAGGTGTCGGCGATTTCCACTTCTTTGATGCCGATTTGCGCGACCTTCGAGAGGGTGCCAGGAAAGTCTTTCCGCATCTCGGCATCCAGCGTATAGAGTTGCAGCCCGATGGGCTTTCCTAACGGATTGGCCGTTATGCTGCGAAAGGCAACTCCGGCAGCTGCGATCCTTGACAGCAATTGGCGGCGGGACGTGAACATGTCTGGGAATTTATCACATGGGTTGCTCGATGGGTAAGACGAGAATTGTCGTGCTAGGTGCTGGTCGGCGGTATACCGATTCGCTCTAGCGCGCCCAAGGGGTCTGCATGGGTGGCGGAGGCTGGCTGACTGCAGAGCGAACCAGCCGGGCCATGTTATCCTCATCATTGTCAGGCCTCTTCCGGACAGGTGGGTGAGTGGTTAAAGCCAACAGACTGTAAATCTGTCCCTCCTTGCGAGGTACGAAGGTTCGAATCCTTCCCTGTCCACCAATGTCAAGATTCCTGGCCTTCAGCCCCTTAGGCCGTTGTAGCTCAAATGGTAGAGCGCGTCCTTGGTAAGGACGAGGTAGTCGGTTCAATCCCGACCAACGGCTCCATTCTCAGATTGAGCATCGGGCCTGGTCACGTTAACACATTTTGGATTCTAGCTCATGTCTTCTTTCATCTGGCATACTAAATTGTGCCTGCGCGGTCGGGCAACCGCTGGAGAAACCGGGAAACCGGCCACTCGAGAGGAAAGTCCGGTCTTCATAGGGCGGCATGCCGGCTAACGGCCGGGGGTTTGCGCTCAAAGCGCACGCTACGGATAGTGCCACAGAAAATATACCGCTTGGCGCTTCGGCGTCGAGTAAGGGTGAAAAGGTGCGGCAAGAGCGCACCGCAGGACGAGTAATCGCGCCTGGCAGGGAAAACCCCATGTGAAGCAAGACCAAATAGGGGAGGAGGAGCGGCCCGCTCCGTTACCACTTCCGGGTAGGTTGCTGGAGCCTTTTAGTAATGGAAGGCCTAGATGAATGGTTGCCACCGCTTCGGCGGTACAGAAACCGGCTTACAGACCGCGCAGGTAATATGGTCGTGGGGCAGGATGGCATCCTGCGCGCCGATTGGCAATCGGCGCGCAGGCGGACCTCCTAGCGCTGCTAAAATCGAGGGAAACCATGGCCGTTGACGAAAAACTGATCGAAGCTCTAATATGCCTGTTCTGTAAAGGAGATCTCGAACTCAAAGAGGGCGGAAGCGGCCTCAAGTGCAAGGATTGCAAGCGGGTTTACCCCATCCGTGACAATATCCCGATCATGCTCAAAGATGAAGCAACCTTTGAGGCTTAAGATAGATGACGGTGTTAGACCAATTGCCTCAAGGCGCGCGCGTCGCCATCGTTCGGCTGCGAAGCTTGGGCGATTGCGTTCTGACCACTCCGGCAATAGGGCTGCTCAACCGCGCCCGGCCTGATTTGGCCATCGGTGTGGTGGTCGAAGAGCGTTTTCGCGCGGTGTTTGAGGAAAACCCCGCAGTGAACCAGATTCTGACCCCCTCGTGGCCGGCAGTCCGTCAATGGCGGCCTACGCTGTGCGTCAACCTGCACGGCGGGACGCGCAGCCAGTGGATCACGGCCCTCTCTGGCGCGCCCTGGCGAGCCGGCTTCGCGCACCACAACACCACCCTCGCCTACAACATCAAGATCCCGCGCGCGCAAAGGATTTTGCGCGTCCAAAGAACGGTGCACACGGCCGAGCACATGGCATCGGCCTTTTTTGCGTTGGGCGTGCCATTGCAAGATGTCCCCCGCGCGCAATTATTTGCTGGCGAACCGCTGCAAAAGGGGCGGTACGCCGTCCTCCATCCCTTCGCCTCCGCGCCGGATAAGCACTGGCGAGCCGAGCGCTTCTGTGAAGTCGCGCGCTATCTCAGTTTGTGGAATATCAAGCCCCTGTTTTTAGCGGGCCCGCACGATACTGTGGCCGCCTTCCGCGAGCACCAAATCGTGCAGGGCTCGCTGAGCGAGGCGATAGCGCTGCTCTCGCAGGCGGCGGTCTTTATCGGCAACGATAGCGGGCCAGCGCACGTGGCAGCCGCCTTCGGCACCCCCAGCGTGGTTCTGTTTGGCTCATCGAACCCGGCCATATGGGGCCCGTGGCAGACCGAAGCGGAGATCGTGGTGGCCCCAGAAGGTTTGAAACAGGTGAGCGTTTCGCGCGTAATTGCCGCTCTGGAGCGCTTGCGCATTGTGGAAGAGGCGCACGCTTGAAAGAACTGCTGCGTCTGCTTCACTATGCCAGACGGTACATGCCGGCGCTCCTGGCGTCGGTGTTCTTCATGGCCGTGGTGGGGCTTTCGCAAGGCTTGCTGGTGCGGCTGATACCGCTGGTTTTTGAAAGGGTGCTGAATCCGAGTTCGCCCGATGCGCCTGCGGTTTTACTCGATTTTCATCATCCTCATGTCTACATCACGCTCAATCAATTTATCCCCGGTCCCATCCACAATATATGGACCATGGTGGCCATCGGAATTGTGGCTTGCTTCGTGGCCAAGGGCGTGTGCGATTACCTCGGCAACTTCCTGATCAATTGGACGGGTACCAGCGCCATCATGGATCTGCGCCAGGAGGTCTTTGACCGCGTTCTGCGTCAGGACGCGCAGTTCTTTGAAAACAACGAGAGTGGGCGCATCATGTCGGCCATCATGCTCGACATTGATCGCATTCAGGTTTCCGTTTCAACCATGTTGGCCGATTGGCTGCGGCAGATGTTCACGGCCATTTTTCTGTTGCTGAGCATGGTCTCCATCAATTGGAAGCTTTCGTTGATCAGCCTCTTAGTGTTTCCGGTGGTGGCTGTATTGACGATGGGTTTGGGGCGGCGCATCCGGCGCACCACGCGCCATGCGCAGGATATGGCAGCGGGCTTGACGCAGATTCTGCAGGAGACCATCACCGGCCATCAGGTAGTGAAGAGCTTTGGCGCGGAGGATTTCGAATCGAAGCGCTTCCGGCTGGCGGCGCAACGGCTGCGAGTAGGCAATCTGCGCTATGTGGCGCATCAAGCCTTGGCTTCGCCGGTTATCGAAATTTTCGGCGCGTTAACCTTTATCCTGCTGCTGACGTTTGCACGCTTGCAGGCCAAGAGCGCCATGATGACGGCGGGCGATTTCACCGGCTTCGTGCTCGCGCTGGTGATGTTGTATGAACCCATCAAAAGGCTCACCAACATTCATAATATTTTCCAGCAGGGTTTGGGCGCGGCGGGAACAGTTTTCCGCTACTTGGATACGCGGCCGGATGTGATTGACAGGCCATCGGCGGTTAAAGTGCCGAAGTTTGAAAAGGCCATCCGTTTTGAGAGGGTGCGTTTCTGTTATCCAGCCGCGCCGGATCAAATGGTCTTGCAGGACGTCAGCCTGGAAGTGAAACTGGGTGAAGTGGTGGCGCTGGTCGGGACCAGCGGGGCAGGGAAGACCACGCTCGCGAATCTGGTGCCGCGTTTCTACGACGTCACCGGCGGCAGCGTGCAGATTGACGGTCGCGATGTGCGCGATTTGAAGTTGAGCAGCTTGCGGGAAGAGATCAGCCTGGTAGCGCAGGAAACTTTCCTATTTAACGATACGGTGTTTGACAACATCGCCTATGGCCGGCCGGACGCCAGAACCGAGGAAGTCATCGCGGCGGCGAAAGCGGCCCTGGCGGACGAATTTATTGCACGGTTGCCGGAGGGTTATCACACCCGCATCGGCGAGCGCGGCGCGAAGCTGAGCGGTGGGCAGAGGCAGCGGCTGGCGATTGCCCGCGCGCTGCTGAAAGATGCTCCGATTCTGATTCTCGACGAAGCCACGTCGCACCTGGATAGCGAATCGGAGCGTTTGGTGCAGCAGGCGCTGACGGTTTTAATGAAAAAGCGCACGGTGCTGGTTATTGCGCACCGGCTTTCAACGATTCGGCAAGCGAACAAGATTGTGGTGCTCGATGGCGGCCGCATCGCGGAGATGGGGACCCATGACGAGTTAATCGCCGCCAAGGGGCTTTATGCCCGGCTGCACGATTTGCAGCATGCGGATTCGAGCGTAGCGGCCGGATGAAAGCATGACGGAAGCATGACGAAAGTCGAAACTTTCGGGAGCGCGGCCGTGCGCAGCATGACGGGCTTCGCGCAAGTTAGGCGGCCAACCGAAGCGGGCGATCTGTCAATGAGCCTGCGCAGCGTCAATCATCGCGGCTTGGACCTGCATTTCCACCTGGGAACCGAATTCTTGCAGTTTGAGAGCGCCATGCGTGCGCTGTTGAAAGAGAGCGTTGGGCGCGGACATGTAGAGGTGCGGGTTTCGTTAACGCGCTCGGCGGCTACAGACGGCCTTGGCTATAACAGCGAAGCTTTGAAGGCTTATGTGGCGGCATTTCGGGCCGCGGCTGCGGAGTTGCAGCTCGATAGCAAACCTGATTTGAATGTTCTGTTAACCATGCCGGGCGTCGCGGGAAATGGCAACGGCCCGGAAGCCAAGCCTTTGGATGCGACGTTTCAGCCAGTGTTGCTGGAAGCGCTCACCGAGTGCCTTGCCGGCTTAAACGAAGTACGCGAACGCGAGGGCCACGAGTTAAGAAAAGCGTTGGTGGCCGAGTTGGGTGCCATTGACCAGGCGAGGCAAGAAATTGCCGCGCTGCGGGAACAAGCGACGCCCTATTTGCTGGAGCGGCTTCGGGAAAAGTTGAACGAGTTACTGAACGGGGCCGGTATATCGGAAGCGCGCCTGGCGGAAGAAGCCGCTATTCTCGCGGACCGTTCCGATGTGGAAGAAGAATTGACGCGCTTGGGCATTCACGCGCAGGAATTGCGGCGGATTGTGGAAGGGGGCGGAGCGATAGGCAAGCCGCTGGATTTTTTGCTGCAAGAAATGAATCGCGAAACGAACACTACCTTATCGAAGAGCACCGGCGCGGGCGAACCGGCCTTGAAAATCACCAATTTGGCCCTGGCGATTAAAGCGAACGTAGAGCGAATACGAGAGCAGGCCTTGAATCTGGAGTAGGTGGGGCGGCGCCATGCGCGGCCGCCGTGAACATAGTGACGACAGTTTTTATCATTTCGGCGCCGTCGGGCTCGGGGAAATCGACGCTGGTCTCGCGGATTCTGGCCAACGACCCCGGGCTGCGTTTTTCCGTGTCTTACACCACCCGCCAGCCGCGCGGACACGAAAAACCCGGCGAAAGCTACATTTATATCCCCCGCGAAGAGTTCGAGTGCCGTCTGGCGAACAATGAGTTCCTGGAACACGCCGAGGTGTTTGGCAACTATTACGGGACAAACCGCGAAGTGTTGCGGCAGGCTCAAAACGAAGGAAAAGACTTGATCCTCGACATTGATGTGCAGGGTGCGAGACAATTAAACGAGCGTATCCCCGAGGCGGTATCGATTTTCATTTTGCCGCCGTCTCGCGACATATTAGAACAGCGCTTGCGTAGCCGCTCGGAGGATAGCGAGGAAACGATCCAGCGGCGCTTGCGGGATGCGGCGGGTGAGATCCGTAACTATCAGCAGTACGACTATGTGGTGGTCAATCACAGAGTGGACGAATCCACTCTGACGCTGCAATCGATTGTGAGAGCCGAGCGCGTAAAGCGGATCAGGATGGAAGAGCATATTGAGCCGATTTTGACGAGCTTTGAGCCCAGGACGGCAACGTTATTTTAGGAGAAAAAGTATGGACAACAAGCCCAGAGCAAACGCGATGCACAGCATCCCCGATGACGTGGATGCCAGCACGTACCGGTTTATTATCGTTTCGGCCAAGCGCGCGCGGCAATTGCAAAACGGCCAGCGCAGCCTATTGCCGGCGACCAATAAGAAGCCCACCACGCTTGCCATGGAAGAAGTGCGGCGCGGTTTAGTGCCCTACTCGGACGTGACGCAAGAAGAGGCGCTAGCCAAGCAAGAAGCCATGTTATCGGCAGAGTAAAGGCTGGATGCGGATCGTTGTTGGTGTAGGCGGCGGTATCGCGGCGTACAAGGCAGCGGAATTGGTGCGCGCGCTTGGCCAGCGCGGCCACGACGTGCAGGTGGTTATGACCAAAGCGGCCCAGGAATTTATCCAGCCGCTGACATTTGCGGCGCTAACGGGTCGCAAAGTCATCACGGGGCTCTTTTCCGAAGCCCGCTCGGAAGACACTTTGGCGAGCGCGGTGGAACACATTGCCGTGGCCAAGGAAAACGATCTGCTGGTGGTGGCGCCCGCCACGGCGGATCTGCTGGCGAAATTTGCCAATGGCTTGGCGGACGATTTCTTATCGACCCTGTACCTGGCCTTCACGGGCACGGTAGTTTTATCGCCCGCGATGAATACAGCCATGTGGGAGCATCCGGCGACGCAAGCCAATATCGAGACCTTGCGGCGGCGCGGCTGTTCGATTGTAGACCCGGATGAGGGCTGGCTGGCGTGCGGGGTAACGGGAGCGGGCAGGCTACCCGACCCGCTCCGTATCGCCGACTACGTTGACGCGCTCACCCGCGGCAAGAACGATTTCCAAAGTGAGACGGTCCTGGTCACGGCAGGCCCCACCCAGGAAGCGCTAGACCCGGTGCGCTACGTGAGCAACCGCTCGAGCGGCAAGATGGGCTATGCCATTGCCGCAGCTGCGGCGCGGCGCGGTGCGCGCGTGATTTTAGTGTCGGGCCCGGTGCAATTGCCGGCGCCTCCGCATGTGGAAGTCATTCACGTCGTCACTGCGGAAGAGATGCGCAGAGCGGTGTTCGACCGCCTGGAGCCCGCGACCATCATCATCAAGAGCGCGGCGGTATCCGATTACTACGTCGCCGATTTGCCGCAGCAGAAACGTAAGAAGACGGCCACCCGGCTCTCGCTGGAACTCGATCCGACGCCCGACATTCTGGCGGAATTGGGACAGCAAAAAGGCGACCGTCTGCTGATCGGCTTCGCGGCCGAGACCGAAAACCTGATCGAAGAAGCGCGCCGCAAGATGACCACCAAGAAATGCGACATGGTCATAGCCAATTTAGTGACCAACAAGGGATTGGGTTTCGACTCGGATCGCAACGAAGTGGACATCCTTTCACGCAGCGGGCAGATTGTGCATGCCGGACCGGCCGACAAGAGCGAGGTTGCCGAGCGGATACTCGATCAAGTCGCCACGCTACGCTTGAACCTACGGGCGGTTGACGCGACGGCATGACGGCGGCACAAATCCGGGCGTATTTGGAATATTATCGCGACTTGGGCATCGAGACTATCTATCGCGCTGCGCCGCCGTCCGCTGTTCAGGAACGTGTGCAGGAACCGCTTCCGGGCCTGGCACCGGAAGGCGATACGCTGGCTAAAATTCGCGCCGATATCGGCGATTGCAAACGTTGCCGTTTGTGCGAAGCCAGGAACAAAATCGTCTTCGGATCGGGAAATGAAACATCCCCGCTGGTGTTTGTCGGGGAAGGGCCGGGCGCGGATGAAGATGAGCAAGGGCTGCCGTTCGTCGGGCGCGCCGGACAATTGCTCACGCAGATGATCGAAAACACTGCAGCCAAAGAAGGCATCGACATCAAACGCAAAGATGTCTACATCTGCAATGTAGTGAAGTGCCGGCCGCCGGACAACCGCACACCGCAGCCGGATGAGATGGAGATCTGCGGGCAGTTTTTGTTCCGTCAATTGAATACCATCAAGCCGAAAGCCATTTGCTTGCTGGGCGCTACGGCCATGAAGGCGTTGCTGAACAATAAGGAAGGCATCACCAAATCGCGTGGCCAGTGGCACAAGTGGCATGGCATTCCAGTGATGGTTACTTATCATCCGTCGTATTTGCTGCGGCAGTACAATCAGCAGGCGAAACGCGAAGCTTGGGAAGATCTGAAGACTTTGCTGCATTTTGTTTATGATTAGGCCCGCTCATCCCGGCCTGTTTCTGAGCTTGGAAGGCACCGACGGAAGCGGCAAGAGCACGCAGATGCGGTTTTTGGTCGAACGCTTGCGCCGGGAGGGATTCAAGGTTGTCGAGAACCAGGAGCCCGGGGCAACACACATCGGACGGCAGATCCGGCGCATTTTGCTCGACCCGGCGCACCAGGAAATGGCGGGCATGACGGAATTGTTGCTGATGTTCGCCTCGCGCGCACAAGCGGCGGCCGAGATCATTCGGCCTGCGCTCGAACGCGGCGCCATTGTGGTGAGCGATAGGTTCACGGATTCTACCCTGGCTTATCAAGGCGAAGGGCGGGGCATAGGTTTTGATAGGGTTCTGGCGGCGCACAAACTGGCGCTGGGCGATTTGCTGCCGGATCTCACGATCTGCCTCACTTTGAATGTCGAGACCGGGCTGGAGCGCGCCCACCAACGCAATTCTTCCAGCGACGGGCAAGCGAGCGAGGCGCGGCTGGACCGCCAATCGCTGGAATTTCACCGCCGCGTGGCGGAAGGCTATCGCAAGATTGCACGGCTCGAACCGCAGCGTTTCCGTTTGGTAGCGGGCGAGGGCGAACCGGAAATCGTAGCTGAGAGAGTTTGGTGTGAAGTGGCGCCCGTTTTGAGGGAGAAATAGGTGAACGCTTTCCCGGATTTTTTCGGCAACGCGCCAGTGGCGCAAACGTTGCAGCAGATGATCGGCGGCGAGCGCATACCCCAAACCATTCTGCTCAGCGGTCCGGAAGGCGTCGGTAAAGCCACTTTGGCGCGTCGCTTTGCGTCAATGCTGCTAGGCGATCACAGCAAGATTGAGCAAGACGATCTGAGCCTGAAACACAACGCGGACATCATGGCCGAGCGCGACAAATGGCCGGCGGAAAAGCGCGCGGACGATCCGCTGCTGTTTTCCACCTATCCCGATTTCATCACTTTTTCACCCGATGGGCCGCTCAGGCAAATTACCATTCACCAAATGCGCGAGTTCCGCGAACGCGCGCAGTTTAAGCCGCTGGAAGGGAGGCACCGGGTATTTTTGATCGACCGCCTGGATCGCGCCAACGAACAGGCTGCCAATTCGCTTTTGAAAGTCCTCGAAGAGCCGCCGGAGCACATGGTGATTTTCGCCACAGCCGAGAACCTGTACGATCTGCTGCCGACGATTCGTTCGCGCTCGCTGGTTTTGCAGTTGAGCAGGTTAGCCGATGATGAAATGCTGGCCTTCGCCAAGGCGCGAAACCTGGCCGAAGCAGCCACCCGGGTCGCGCTAGCGGAAGGCAGCCCGGGAGTAGCGGCGACTTTGGATTTGGACGTATTCCGCGAACGGCGCGCTCTGCTTTTGGCGGCATTTGAATATGGCGCTGGTATCTCGCCGTTTGCCAACTGGGTACAAGAATCGGAATCGTTTGCAAATAGGAAAACAGAGAAGCTGGATCTGTATTTAAAGCCGGCGTATAGCCTGCTGGAAGAAATTCTGGCTGCCCTGGAAGGCAAAGGCGTGAGCCGGCATCGCGATTTACAGCAACGAATTGGCGCCATTGCGCAGCGCGTGAATTTCGGCTGGGTGGAACAGGCGGCCAAGGGCGTGGACGAACTGGCCATTATGGTGAAGCGCAATATACAAAAAGTGGGAGCGCTTGACGCTATGATTATTAAATTGCGTAACTACTTGGAGCCCTTAGGCACCTAAACAGTTAACAATCCGCGCGACACCCTGAAGGCAAGTGCGGTACTATCCAAAGAAACACACCTGAGGCCAAATGATAGAAGAGAGGCGTTTGGATTCGCTCGTTAGAAAACCGATTCGGGTCGCCGTTGGGGGGGACGTCAAACGTCCGCCGGCGGCCAAGAAGAACACACCGCCCGATCAAACCAACGCGGAGCAGTTTTACTACTCCAAGCAAATGCAAAGCAAGACCCGCATGATTGTGACGCTGACCGACGGAGAGCAACTCGAAGGAGTCATCGAATGGTATGACCGCGATTGTTTAAAGCTCAACCGGGAAGAAGCGCCGAACTTACTGTTGTTTAAACACTGCATTAAGTACATGTGTAAAGCAGAACCGGAGTAAACCCGCGTCGGGCTGCGGCGCTATCCCCGACGCTAACATTGAGAAGTGGACGCACTGCTCGCTTGGCGCAAAGAGTTTCCGATCCTTTCTCACACGACCTACATGATTAGCCATTCCCTCGGCGCAATGCCGAAGCGAACGGAAGACGCCATGCGGGATTTCACAGAGACTTGGGCCACTCGCGGCATACGCGCTTGGGAAGAAGGCTGGTGGGATATGCCGGTGACGACCGGCGATCTGATCGGCACCATTATCGGCGCTGGGCAAGGTGAAGTGGTGATGCACCAGAATGTTTCGATCTGCCAGTGGATTGTCACGTCCTGCTTTGACTGGCGCGGGCCGCGCAACAAATTGGTGACGGACGGGCTGAACTTTCCATCGAATGATTACATTTACCACGGCCTGAAACGGCAAGGCGCGGAGGTTGTGCAGGTGGCGTCGCCGGATGGGATGACGATGCCTCTAGAACCTTTGCTCGCCGCGATTGACGAGCGGACGCAGCTTGTTTCTGTGTCGCACGTGGCGTTTCGCAGTTCATACGTACAGGATTTAGAGGCAATCACCCGGCGCGCTCATGAAGTAGGCGCGAAGGTGATTGGCGATTTATACCAATCGGCGGGCGTCGTGCCGGTGAATGTGCGGGAATTGAACCTCGATTTCGCGACCGGCGGTTCGGTGAAGTGGTTGTGCGGCGGACCGGGAGCGGGGTACTTGTATGTGCGGCGCGATCTGTGGCCGGAGATGCAACCGATGGCTACTGGTTGGATGGCGCATCGCGAGCCGTTCCAGTTTGAAGCCGGGCCGATCGATTGGGCGCCGGATGCCTTTCGCTTCCTGAATGGCACACCCAATGTTCCAGCGCTCTATTCGGCCAGCGGCGGCTACGAAATTGTAAACGAGATTGGTGTCGAGGCGATTCGCGAGAAGTCGGTGAGGCAGACGCAGCGGTTGATTGAACTGGCGGACGAGGCGGGCTTTACAGTGGGGACCTGCCGAGACGCGAAGCGGCGCGGCGGCGTGGTGATTCTGGATGTGCCGCATGGCAAGGAAGTGACGGCGGAGTTGGCGCGCAGAGAGGTGTTGGTGGATTACCGGCCGCAGGCGGGGATACGGATTGCGCCGCATTTCTATACGAGCGATGAAGAGCTGGATCACACGATTGAGCAGATTCGGAAGATTGCTTGGCGAAAATAGTCCTCAATACGTTTGGGTCATTCGGAGATTTGCATCCTTACCTGGCGCTGGCAATTGAGCTGGCGCGGCGCGGGCACGAACCGACGATTGCGACATCGGAAGCTTATAGAGAGAAGATACGGGCGGAGGGAATCGAGTTTGCGGCGGTGCGCCCCGACGTGGGAGAGTTGCTGGGGCAGACGGAGTTCCTCAACAAGTTGTGGGACGCGAAGCATGGTTCGAAATATCTCTTGCGCGATTATCTATTGCCGAGAGTGGAGGAGGCATTCGAAGATCTCGCGGCGGTGTGTGAGGGAGCTGACCTGCTGATGACGCATGCAGCCGCTTACGCGGGACCGATTGTGGCGGAGGTGCGCAAGCTGCGCTGGATCTCGATTGCCCTGCAACCGGCTATCTTGTTTTCAACTTACGATCCGCCGGTGATTGCGCCGGCCTTGTGGGCGAGACGGCTTTATGGTTTGGGACGTTGGGTCTTTGCAACCATGCTGAAGGCGGCGCGATGGGAGACAGGGCGCTGGGCTAAGCCGGTGTTTCGATTGCGGGAGAAATTAGGACTGCCACGTGGAACGAATCCGGTGTTGGAAGGGCAGTTCTCGCCTTATGGGACGCTGGCGCTGTTCTCTCGCCACTTCGCTCGGCCGCAGCCCGATTGGCCGGTGAATACCAAGGCGACCGGATTCGTGAGCTACGACAAAAGGGGCGAGGGCTTCGGGGCGGCGGCAGGCAGCGGCGAGTTGGAGAGATTCCTGGCCGCTGGTGCTGCGCCGGTGGTGTTCACGCTGGGGTCATCGGCAGTGATGGCGGCGGGGCGGTTTTTTGAGGAGAGCGTGAAAGCCGTGACGAAGCTTGGGATGCGAGCGGTGTTGTTAGTGGGGAAGACGGAGAAACCTCCGAGAGTCGAGAGTGGCTCGATCTATGTGACTGACTATGCTCCTTACTCAGAGCTGCTACCGAGAGCGGCGGCAACTGTGCATCAAGGCGGGATTGGGACGGTGGCGCAGGCGCTGAAGGCTGGGAGACCGACGATGGTGGTGCCTTGGGCGCATGATCAACCGGACAACGCGGAGAGGTGCAGGATGCTCGGTCTATCGAGGACTGTGAGGAGAGATGAGTACAAGTGGGAGGTAGTGGCGAGAGAGCTGGACCGGTTGTTGGGAGATGCGCGCTATGCCAGCCGGGCGCGGGAGATGGCCGAGCGGCTGGCGGAGGAAGACGGAGTGTGTGCGGCATGTTCAGCGCTTTTTGCGGACTAAGCGGCGGGCAGTGAGGACGGCTCCGGGATTCGCGGAGAAGGCTTGCACGCTGAGGGCTTCCTGCTGATCATGATGGACTTTGTGGGCGCCCGCGGCGGGGCTGGCAGCCAGGGCGCGGCCGACGTAGCGGAGTTCGCGCTTGTCGACGATAGATTGCATTTGCTCTTCGACATAGTTCCACGCGCCCATGTTTTCAGGCTCCTCCTGAACCCAATAGAGCTCCGAGTTTTCGGGATAACGGCGTAGAACGTCGTTGAGGCGCTGCAAGGGGAAGGGATAAAGTTGTTCAATGCGAATGAGCGCGACATCACTGCGGCCCAGCTCTTCGCGTTTGTTCAAAAGGTCGTAATAGACTTTGCCGGAGGATAAAAGAACGCGGCGGATTTGATTGCCGAGGTGCTGGGAATCGCCGATGACTTCCTGAAATGCGCCGCTGGTAAGGTCTTCCAGGCGCGACGCGGCTTTGGCATAACGCAGCAGGAACTTGGGAGTAAAAATGATGAGCGGTTTGCGGATGCCGCGCCGATCTTTGCCGCCATACATCTGTCGGCGCAGGAGGTGAAAATATTGCGCGGGCGTAGTGCAGTTGCAAATCTGCATATTATTTTCCGCGCACAATTGCAGGAAACGTTCGATGCGGGCGCTGGAATGTTCGGGCCCTTGGCCTTCGAATCCATGCGGCAGGAGGAGAACGAGTCCGCTCGGCTGATTCCATTTGGATTCAGCGGAGACTATGAACTGATCGATAATAATCTGCGCGCCGTTGACGAAATCGCCGAATTGCGCTTCCCACATGACCAGGGTGAGCGGGTCGGCTACACTGTAGCCAAATTCAAAACCCATCACGGCGTACTCACTCAGAAGACTATCGATGGCTTCGAACTTCGCCTGATTCGGTTTAAGGTTCTTGAGCGGCATGTAGCCATCGCCGCTTTCGTAGTCGTAGAACTCCAAATGGCGTTGAGTGAAGGTGCCGCGGCGGACATCTTCGCCGCTTAGACGAACGGGCGTGCCTTCCATGACAAGGCTGCCGAAAGCCAGGGTTTCGGCGAAACCCCAGTCGATGGGAGCGCCTTTGAGCGCATCGCGACGACGTTCCAGCAAGGATTTCAATTTAGGATGCAAGTGGAACCCGTCCGGCAACACGGTCGATTTTTCAATGACCTTCGCCAGCGTATCGTGGGAGGCGGCGGTGGAGGGAATCGGTTGGGCGATTTCCTCCGGCGGCATGATGGCAAATTCTTCAATGATAAACTGCTCGCGGCTCTTCTTCGCTTCTTCGTAGGTTTCGTTGAGCTTGTTGCGAGCTTGCGTGCGGATGGCGTCAATCTGATCGGCCAACAGAAACTTCTCACGCACCAGGGTGTCGGTATATTGAACCGTTACCGTAGGCGTGGCCTTGATTTTGCGGTACATCACCGGTTGGGTATAGCTGGGATCGTCGGCTTCATTATGGCCTTGGCGGCGGTAGCCGATAATGTCGACGACCACATCGCGCTTGAAGCGCTGGCGATATTCATAGGCGAGATGACAAACGCGAACGCAGGCTTCCGGGTCATCGCCATTTACGTGGAAAATGGGCGCCAGGACCGACAGGGCGACGTCTGTGCAGTAGGTACTACTGCGGCCTTCGAGAGGGTTGGTGGTGAAACCGATTTGGTTATTGGTGACGATGTGAATGGTGCCGCCCGTTTTATAGCCTTCCAATTGGGAGAGTTGTAGAACCTCCGCCACGACGCCTTGACCGATAAAAGCGGCATCTCCGTGGATGAGGACAGGCAGAACACGAGCGCGTTCGGTGTCTTTCAAACGGTCTTGCTTGGGGCGAACGAGACCTTCGACGACCGGATCGACCGCTTCCAGATGGCTGGGGTTGAAGGCGACGGAAACAACGATTTCGCGGCCCGTGGAAGACGTGTAAACGCCAGCGGCGCCGAGGTGATATTTGACATCACCGGAACCTTGCACGGTATCGGGATCGGGTTCGCCGTCGAATTCGGAAAACACTTGCGACATGGATTTACCGACAACGTTGGCGAGGACATTGAGCCGGCCACGGTGAGCCATGCCGATGACGGCTTCGGCGACGTTTTCGTTAGCGGAGCATTCGAGGATCTCATCGAGCGCAACGATGGTGCTTTCGAGACCCTCCAAACCGAAACGCTTTTGGCCGACGAAACGGGCCTGTAAGAAATGTTCAAACTCTTCGGCTTGAATGAGGCGGTTAAGAATGCGAGTGCGGGTTGATTCGTCCAGTTTCCAGGAATTTTGCGTCGTCTCCATGCGCTCCTGCAACCACTGCTTTTGTTCAGGGTCGGGAATATGCATGTACTCGATGCCGATGGAACCGCAGTAAGTGGTGCGGAGGCGGTCGAGGATGGCGCGGAACGGTTCGTAGGCGCGCATGTTACGCGCGATGGCTCCGCTGGGCGCTTTGATGGTGCCGGCGAGGAAGATGCGGTCGAGATCCCAGATTGTTAAGCCGTAAGAGGCGGGATCGAGATCGGGATGATAGCCGGGATCGATGCCGAGCGGGTTGGTGTTGGCCAGAAGATGGCCGCGCGTGCGATAGGCATTGATGATTTGAATGACCGCGGCTTCCTTGGCGACGTCGGTATTGGCGCCCGGGACCTGTTGAGCGGTGAGAGGCGTATCGACTTGCCAGCGGATGGGACGGTAGGGAACTTTCAGATCGCGAAAGATGGCATCGTAGAAGTTTTCTTCGCCCTGCAGCAACTGATGCATCTTGGCGAGGAAAGTGCCTGATTCCGCGCCTTGGATGATGCGGTGATCGTATGTGCAGGCGATCATCAGAGTCTTACTGATGCCGAGGGTGGCGCGCATTTCTTCGCTGACAGCGGCAAATTCGGCAGGAAAATCAATCGCGCCAATAGCCACGATGGCGCCTTGACCCGGCATGAGACGCGGGACGGAGCCGATGGTGCCGACGGTGCCGGGATTGGTGAGGGAGATGGTTGTGCCATCGAAATCGGAGAGCTGCAGTTTGTTGGCGCGGGCGCGCGCCACGATGTCGTCATAAGCAGCGACGAATTGCGCAAACGTCATGCCATCGGCATGCTTGATGTTGGGGACTTTGAGAGTGCGGGAGCCATCTTTGGCGGTGATATCGACAGCCAGGCCGATGTTGACTTGGCCGCGCACGATGCGGAAAATCTCGCCGCCATTTTCGGCGTAGGCATGATTGAGGCCAGGGGTCGTTTTGATGGCTTTGACGATGGCCCAGGCGATGAAGTGGGTGAAGCTGAGCTTGCCGCGGCCTTGCAGCGTGCGTTGTTTATTGACGAGATTACGATTCTCTTCGATGACGCGGACGGGGATTTGACGCTGGGAGGTG
>Ga0302326_10013370_pt1 | contig 17405 bp, 16 predicted proteins | sample Palsa_T0_3_FD_202264 | JGI IMG/M metagenome (GOLD analysis project Ga0302326, IMG submission 202264) | Peat permafrost microbial communities from Stordalen Mire near Abisko, Sweden - Palsa_T0_3 | ecosystem: Environmental > Terrestrial > Soil > Palsa > Peat permafrost | place: Sweden: Abisko... | reverse complement strand
GCATGACGCCGAACACAAGATTGAGCCCGAGCCCGATCAGGGAGAAGTAGAGGCCGAACAACAGTCCAGCCAGCAAGCTGTAGAGCAACATTCAGCGCGCTCCGCGATCGGCGTCGGCCGCGACCGATCTTGTCAGTGTTCAGGGGCGCGGATAGGTCGGCTTGCCGTTGGCGACCTCGTGCGGCCATACCGAGACAAGTTTCAGATGGCCGTCTTCGCCGGCCACGAACTGCCCAAGCGGTGTGCTCTCGCCGATTTGCGCGCCGGTCGGGTCGAGGCTAAATGTGCCGTTGAGCGTCTTGAGGTTGCCCGAGAGGCTGAAGATCGCCTTGCGCAGCTCGAGTTGATCGAGGCTGTCGGCTGTCGCCAGCGTCTTTTCTAGCACGAGGCCGGTGTTATAGCCGGCGACCGAATTGAACCCGAATTCCACCTTCGCGTCTGCGTACTTCTTTTGCCATGCGGCGGCGTAGTCCTTCAGCGACATCCCGAAATTGGTCTCGTAAGCGATTTGCGAGGACGGAACGTAGCTGAACACATAGTCGAGCGCCTTATCGCCGACGTTTTTCTCCAAAAGCTCGGTTTCGAGGCCGGCATAGATGCAGAACAGGAATTTGAACTTGATGCCATTGTCCTGGACATTGCGCAGGAAGGCGATGTCGTTCGGCGCATAGCCGAGGTGGATGACCGCGTCGGGATTGCTGGCGCGAAGTCTCGGTCGGCACGCCTTCGTCGAACACGATCTCCACGCCGGAATTCGATTCCTTGATGAACTTGCGCACGGCGCTGGCCTGCGTCCCGGTGAAGTCATTGGTGGAGTAGAGAATGGCGACGCGCTTGATCCCGAGCGCGGGACCATCGTGGGTGAGGAAATCCGCGAGCGGCTTCGGCCAGATGCTGGAGACCGGGTCATCCAGCAAAGCGATGTACGGATTATCGGGCGTGAAGAAAGTAGCGCCGGTACCGGTTTGATCGAACAGGAACATCTTGTGGTCGCGGGCGATCGGCACCGCGACCGAGGTGAGCACCGATCCCGAATCCGCGGTCAGGATGTCGACCTTGTCTTGGGTGATGAGCTGATTGTAGAGCGTGGCCGCGGTTGCGGTGTTGCTCTGATCGTCATAGGCGATGAGCTTGATGGGGATTTTCTTATTGAATGCTTTGACGAAGACGCCGCCATCCGCATTCTTCTGGTCGATCCATAGCTTGAGGCCGTCGTGGACGGGCATGGAGATGCTGGCAAATCGGCCGGAGGAGGCATAAAGCGTTCCGAGCTTGATTTCCGCCGGTGCGTCGGCTGCCCGTACGGCGGTGACGGTCGCGCAAGCGAGCAAGACCGCAACAATCGAAAGCCGGACCATGTGCGTCCTCCCTGAAGTTTTTCGTTTCGCCGCAAGGCTAGTGCGGTGGATTTGAAGTTCCTACAACTGACCCGCAAACGCGTGAAGGAACATCAAATCCAAAAACCGCACTAGAAACGCATACTTGCTAGTGTCTCTTTGATTCCGAAGTTCGCATGAGAACGTCCCGCCAGTGCTTGCGAACTTCGGAATCGAGACACTAGGACATCGGCCTTTTCCCGGCAATCCGCCTTGGTGGCGCAGCCGCGGCATTGTCCTTGAGTTCGCCGTCGATGGTGGCGCCGCTGTCGAGCAGTGTATCGATCTCGCCGGCCGCGATGCCGGCTTCCTTGAGGATGGCCAGGCTGTGCTCGCCCAGACGCGGGGCGTGGCGGGTGATTTTCAGCCCGCTTCCGTTCCATCGGCTGGGAATGCCGGTATAGCGGACCCGACCCTCGGTCGGATGTGTCTGCGTCTGAAAAAATTCGACGGCCGCGAGGTGCGGGTCGTCGATCAACGCGTCAAGATCGTTCATCGGCGCACAGGGGATGTCGCAGCGTTCGAACAGCGCGATCCACTCGCCGGTGGTGCGGGTCCGCAGCAGGTCGGCGACGATGCCATACACCTCGTTGTAGTGCTGCGCGCGGATGGCGTGGTCGGACAGCCGCGGGTTGGCGGAGAATTCGTCGAGCCGGCCGACGGCGGCAAAGAATGCCTGCCAATGCTTGTCGGTATAGATGAGCGCGCAAACATGGCCGTCGCGGGTCGCGTAGGGGCGGCGGTTTGCGGTCAAGAGACGATTGTAGCCGGGCTCACCGACCGGCGGATCGAACGAGCGCCCGCCGAGATGATCGCCGAGCACGATTTGCGCCATGGTCTCGAACATCGGCAGCTCGACCGTCTGACCCTCGCCGATGCGGTCGCGCCGCAGAACGGCGGCGAGGATGGCATGCACGGCACTGATCCCGACCACGCGATCGACCAGCGTCAGCGGCACGTAGCGCGGCTCTTGCGCGCCAGCCTGCGCGGCGATCGCCGGCAATGCGCAAATGCCCTGGATGAGGTCGTCGTAAGCGGGCTTACCGGCATAGGGCCCATTGTCGCCATAGCCGAACAAACTGACATAGACGAGCCGCGGATTGACTTTGCGGACATCGGCGTCCGTCAGCGTGAGCCGGCGCATCGCCGCCAGGCGATTATTGTGAACCAGGACGTCCGCGTTCTCGCACAGGCGCAGCAGCGCTTTGCGCGCCGGGGGCTGTTTCAGGTCGAGTACGACGCTGCGCTTGTTGCGGTTGAGTTGCAGATAGAGCGAACCCATGCCGGGATTCTTGCTCGCCCCGCTTTTGCGCATCAGGTCGCCTTGCGGCGGTTCGATCTTGACGACGTCGGCGCCGTAGTCCGCCAGAATCTGCGTAGCGTAAGGGCCCAACACCATCGAGGTCAGGTCAACGACGCGCAAGCCCTGGAGCGGGGCTTGGTCGTTTGAACGGGTTTCGGTCGAGGACATGATCCTTATGCTACTGCTCCCGCTATCGCTGTTGCCGCATCATCGGATCACGCGCTTCGGATCTTCTTCGTAGGGCGGCGAATAGATGACGAGGATTTTGCACGGCGTCGGCCCGACGGCGGCGAAGACGTGTTGCCTGTCGGGCGGAAAGTAGCAGCAATCGCCGGGGCCGAGCTGCGCTTTCTCAGCGTCGACTTCGGCGACGGCTGCGCCTTCTAGCAAATAGCAGAACTGCTCGATGCCCGGATGCGCATGAGCGAGCGCGCCTTCGCCCGGCTGCAAGGTTCCGTGGATCACCTCGATGGCGCCGTGGCCGATGCGTTTCGGATCGATCAGCCGCCGGTTGACGGTGCCGCTGTGATTGGCGGGATGATAGCTCGGCACATCCGCGGCGCGCACGAAGTAGCGATTGTTCATGGCTAGTGTCCCGATTCCGAAGTTCGCAGGCTTTACTCGCCTCAATACGATTTCGGCAGTCCCAAGACCTTCTCGGCGATGAAGCAGAGAATGAGATGCGGCGTGACCGGCGCGATCCGCGGGATGATGCTTTCGCGCAGATAGCGCTCGACGTGATACTCCTTGGCGTAGCCGTAACCGCCGTGGGTCATGATCGCGGTCTGACAGGCTTTGAATCCGGCCTCGGCGCCGAGGTATTTCGCGGCATTGGCGGCGGGTCCGCAGGGCATGCCCTGATCGTATTGCCAGGCGGCCTTGCGCATCATGAGATCGGCGGCTTCCAGCTCCATCCAACATTCGGCAAGCGGATGCTGAATCGCCTGATTCTGGCCGATCGGCCGGCCGAACACGACCCGCTCTTTGGCGTAGGCGGCGGCCCGCCGCAGCGCGGCGCGCCCGAGACCGATGGCTTCGGCGGCGATCAGAATGCGCTCCGGGTTCATGCCGTGCAGGATGTACTCGAAGCCGCGGCCCTCATCGCCGATGCGGTCCTCGACCGGGACCTCCAATCCATCGATGAACACCTGATTGGAGTCTACTGCCCTGCGTCCCATTTTCTCGATCACGCGCACCTCGACGTGGCGACGATCGAGCGCGGTGTAGAACAAACTTAAACCGTCGGTCGGCTTGCGCACATCCTCGACCGGCGTGGTGCGAACGAGGATCAACATCTTGTCCGCGACTTGTGCGGTGGAGATCCAGATCTTGGCGCCGTTAACCAGGTAAATGTCGCCGCGGCGCTGGGCGCGGGTTTGCAGCTTGCCGGTTTCCAGGCCGGCATTCGGCTCGGTCACGGCGAAGCAGGCTTTCTCCTCGCCGGCGGCGATCGGCGGCAACATCCGGCGCTTCTGCTCGTCGTTGCCGTACACGACGACCGGATTGAGGCCGAAGATATTCATATGCACGGCCGACGCGCCGGAAAAGCCGGCGCCGGACGCGGCGATGGTTTCCATCATGATCGCGGCGTCGCTGATGCCGAGGCCCGAGCCGCCATAAGCTTGCGGGATGCACACGCCCAGCCAGCCGTCGGCGGCTAGCGCGCGATGAAACGCTTCCGGGAATTTCCCGTCGCGGTCGCGCTCCAGCCAATAATTGTCGCCGAACCGCGTGCAGATTTTTTCAACCGCGCCGCGCAGCGATTGCTGAAACTCTGAAAGGGCAAAGTCGATCGCCGTTACTCCACCGGGCAGGGGCGATACTAGCGGCAACGGGTTGCGGAAGCGATGCACTTAAGGGTGCGTCGCCCCGCCGTCGACGGTCAGCGCCTGGCCGGTCATGAACGCCGATGCGTCGGACGCGAGAAACAGGATCACGCCGACCAGATCGTCCGGCACTTGCGGCCGCGCAATGCACTGCATCGCGACGATGCGCTCCTTCTGCTCGGGCGTGACCGTCTTGCGGGGGATTTCCGTAAAGGTCGCGCCCGGCAACACGGCGTTGACGGTGATGCCGTCGGCGCCGAGCTCGCGCGCCATGGAGTGGGTCATGCCGACCAGGGCGGATTTGGACGCGATGTAATGCAGGTAGTTCGGACGTCCTAGCGTGACCGCGCCCGACGCCATATTGACGATGCGGCCCCATTTGTTCCGCCGCATCAAAGGCAGTATCGCGCGTGCGCAAAGGAATGGCCCGGTGACGTTGACGCGCAACACCTGCTCCCACTCGATGAGCGGAATCTGGTCGAACGGGCGCATCTCCAGCGTCGAGAAAACCGCCGCGTTGTTGATGAGCACGTCGGCGCGGCCAAATGAGCGCTCGATGCTTGCACCCAACCGGTTGACCGATTCCTCGTCCGCCACGTCGGTCTCGATCACCGTGGCGTGTCCGTTGCCGGCGGCGATCTCCCGCTCGACGGCGTGCGCCTTTTCAACGTTGCGCTCGGCGATGACCACGTGCGCGCCGCCGGAGGCGAATGCCTTGGCGAAGGTGCGCCCGAGTCCCTGGCCGGCGCCGGTGATGACCACGACTTTGTCGGCTACGGAGAACGTTTCAGACACGGAGCACCTTGCTTCGTCATGCGGCTTGCGCGAGCGCGCCCAGCGCCGCGGCGGCGTCCGCGGCTTTCCACCATAACTTCACGCCGAGATCGCGGGCAATGATGCCGGCGGCGATGTAACCGGCCCCGCCGGAGATGGCGCCGCCGGGATGCCCCGCCGAGCCCGCCATGTAGAGGTTGGCGATAGGTGTGCGATAGCCGAAGTGGTTGTACATCACCTGCTCGGCATTGAAGGCGCCCATGAAGATATCGCCGTGGCGCATGTTGATCAGCTCGGCGGTGTATTCCTTTGCCGTATAGACATATTGCCCGATGATATTGCGGCGGGTCATGTTGGGGCAGTAGCGCGCGAAGGTCTCGATGATCTTCTCGGCGAATTCGCGCTTGAAATCCTCGTAATCCTGACCGCCCAGCTCCGGGTTGAGCGGCATCACATGCCAGCAATAGGTCGTGTGCTTGCCGGGTGGCGCTTGGGTCGGATCGATGACGCTCAACGGGCCGGAGCCGAACTGCACGATGCGCGGCGGCCGATTTGCCTTCACGTCCTCGAAGGCTGAGGACAGGTCCTCCATGCTCTCGGCGCCGACGCTCCATTTGAGCGTGCGATTGATGTTCGGATCGAACGCCGCGGCGGCGAATTGCGGGCTCTCGTGCAGAGCAAGGTGCAGGCCGAACAATGTCCAGCCGGTGTACTGAAAGCGTTCGAGTTTCTCTGCGAACGCCGCCGGCAGTTGCGAGCGTCCGATCATGGTCTCGAAGGTCTGATGCACGTCGACGGTGCTAGCGACGAACTGCCGTGCGCGCACCGTGCGCCCATCTGTCAGCACGATGCCGCCGGCGCGACCGCCTTCGATGAGGATGCGCTCGATCGAGACCTGGGGCTGAAAAACGCCGCCCGCGGCGATGAATGTCTCCATCAGGCCGCGCGCCAGATTGAAAGAGCCGCCCTGGCAGAGCTGATAGCCGGTCTCCAGATCGAAGGCGCGAATGACCGAGCCCATCGGGCTCGTCTTCGACAGGGTATCGGTGAGCCAGGTCCCGAACAGCGAGACCTTGAAAAGAAACAGGAGCTTGACGTGGTCGTTTTCGAACAGCTCGTTCACGACGTCGAGCGGCTGGCGGCGGCTGATCGAGAGGAAGTCGCGCCCGATCGCGGTCTTGCCCAGCAAGGCCTCGCGCTCGGCTTGCGGCAACGGCTCGGCGTAGCGCTCGGGCATGAGGATGCGCGCGGTGATCTCCTCGGCGCGCCGGTTCCAGTCGCGAAACGTCTCGGCGTCGCGTTTGGAGAAGCGCGCGACATTGGCGATCGTCTCTTCGCGGTCGCGGCCGAACACCAGCGCCGTGCCGTCGCGATGTGCTTGGCCGAACTCGTAGCGCGGCGTGATGTAGGTGACGCGGTCTTCGAGCCCGAGGTCCCTGAACCACGGCGTTTCGGAAATGTGGAAATGATTGATGGAATGCTGGTTATGATAGAAGCCGGGCGCCGTGGCCTCCTTGGTCATCAAGCCGCCGCCATACTGCAAGCGGCGGTCGACGAGCAGAATGCGCAGACCTGCTTTGGCGAGATAGCTGCCGAGTATCAGGCCGTGATGACCGGCACCGATGACGATGCCGTCGTAGGTTTTCTCTAAAGCCTTGCTCACCCATCCTCCCCACGGGACCTCGGAAGCCGCGCTCGTCGCGTTGCGTTCTCGAATTGTCGTTCGTTGAATTTGCAATAGGGAGTTTGGCGAAAGCAAGCGCTGCGGCCGCGTGGCTGACCTGCGCTTGCCCTGCTGAGGCCGTAAAAAACAAGGCCGGCGCGAAGGCCGGCCATGCATTTCATTTCCGAGGTCTGCGAAGCCCGCGAGGGGCGGCGCGGCTTTACTTCATCGCTTCGTAGACGGCGTGCGTCCATGCGCCCGTCGGCTTCTTGGTGATGACCGGATCCGAACCGCCGGAGAGGAGTTCCGACACCGTGCGGTCGTAATCCTTCGGGTCGAGCTCGCCATTGGCCGTATCGAGAAGCTTGCCGATTTCGCCCATCATCTGCTCCTGGTGATGCAGCGTCTGCGCGCCGGTGGTGTCGGCGGCAATCACGATCTTGGCGGCCTCTTTGTCATTCGCACGGGCATAGGTCCAGCCCTTCTCGGAGGCTTTCACGAACTTGGCCAGCTTGCCGACGAAAGCAGGGTCCTTCAGCTTCGGCTCCATCGCGTAGAGGCCGTCCTCGAGCGTCGCCACGCCCTCGTCGCTGTATTTGAACACCACAAGCTGGTCCGGCTTGTAGCCGGCGTCGATCACCTGCCAGTACTCGTTGTAGGTCATCGTCGAGATGCAGTCGGCCTGCTTCTGTAAAAGCGGGTCGACGTTGAAGCCCTGCTTGATCACCTTGATGCCGCCCGGCGAGCCGTCGACCTTCAAGCCCAACTTCGCCATCCAGGCCAGGAACGGATACTCGTTGCCGCCGAACCAGACGCCGATCGTCTTGCCCGCGAAATCCGCCGGCGTCTTGATGCCGGTTTCTTTACGGCAGGTCAGCTCGAGGCCGGACTTTTTGAAGGTCTGCGAGATGTTGACCAGCGGCACGCCCTTTTCGCGTGACGCCAGCGCCGAAGGCATCCAGTCGATGACCACATCGGCGCCCCCGCCGGCGATGACTTGCGGCGGAGCCACGTCGGGACCGCCGGCATTGATGGTGACGTCGAGATCGGCGTCTTTATAGAGCCCTTTCGCCTTGGCCACGTAGTAGCCGGCGAATTGCGCCTGGGTCACCCATTTGAGCTGTATGGTGATCTTGTCGGTGGCATAGGCGCCGCTTGCGAGCGATACGCCGCAAGCGAGCCCCGTTGCGAACACGAACTTCTTTAACATTTGTCGTCCCTCCACGCTTGAAAACTACCGAGTCAGTTCCGATACGACGGATGCCAGGATGTCGCCGCACGCTCGGCGAGTGCGACGATCCCGTAGAAGGCCATTCCGGCCACGGCGGCCAGAGCTATTTCAGCCCATACCATATCGAGCGACATGCGGGCCACTTCAATTGAGATGCGAAAGCCGATCCCGTGCAGTGGCGTTCCAAAGAACTCGGCCACGATGGCACCGATCAGCGCCAGCGTCGAATTGATTTTCAGTGCGTTGAAGATGAACGGCAGTGCCGCGGGCAGGTTGAGCTTGAGCAATGTCTGCCAGGGTTTGGCGGCGTAGGAGAGCATGAGGTCGTGCTCCATCGGCCCGGCGACCGCGAGCCCCGCCAAGGTATTCACCAGCATCGGGAAGAAGCACATCACCGCGACGACGGCGGCCTTCGACGGCCAATCGAAGCCGAACCACATCACCATGATCGGGGCGATACCGACGACCGGCAGCGCGGAAACGAAATTCCCCAATGGCAGCAGGCCGCGCTTGAGGAAATCGAAACGGTAGGCGATGACGGCGACAAGAAAGCCCGTGCCGCAGCCGATGGCATAACCCGAAAGCACGCTGCGCACGAACGTCTGAATGAAATCCTCCCGCAGCACCGGCAGGGACTCGACCATGCGGCTCGCGGTCGCGCTCGGCGCCGGCATCAATACCGGGGAAACTCCGAACCCGCGCACTGCCACTTCCCAAAGATAGACAAGGAAGGCGCCGAACAACAATGGAATCGCCAGATCCTGCAACCAGCGCATTCCTTGGTCCGCTGCGCGCAGCGCCGCGAGGCGGGTCAAACTCAACCCGGCGCCGAGCCAGGTTGCCAGCGTCAGCAGCCAGAAGCCCCAGGCGGCGAAGCCGGCGATATCGGAATCCTGGAGTAAAATCAGCGTCACCGCACAGCCGAGCACCGTACCAATCAACCCGAAGCCCGGCGAAAGCACCGTTTGCCACGAGGCAAGCACGAACATGCAGGCGGCGGCGAGCACCACCGTGAGCAGGCCCGAGCGCGCGGTCACGGCGGGAACTTCTTCGCTCGAAAGCGGCAAAGCCAGCGCTACCAGCAAGCCGAGCGCGGCCAGCAAGAATCCGATTGTCGGCCACCGAGAAGTCACTGGGCTGCTCCCATGCGCCGTTTCGTCCATTTGCCGGCGAGATCGATCAGGCCGACTAGGCAGGCGGCCATGGTCGCCGCGGCGACCAGCGCCGCCCAGATCTGCACTGTCTGTCCGTAGTACGAGCCAGTCAGAAGCCGCGCGCCGATACCGGCTTGGGCACCGGTCGGCAGTTCGGCGACGATGGCTCCCACCAGCGAAATCGTGACCGCGACTTTGAGGCTGGTGAACAGAAATGGAATCGATGATGGCCAGCGCAGTTTCCAGAACACTTGCAGCTTGGTCGCCGACCAGGTTCGCGCCAGATCGAGCTGAATGGGATCCGGCGAGGTCAATCCCTTGACCATTCCGATGGTGACCGGAAAAAAGCACAGATAGGCGGAGATGATGGATTTCGGTAACAGTCCGCGAATGCCGATGGCGCCCAGCACCACGATGATGATGGGAGCGATCGCCAGAATCGGAACCATCTGTGAGCAAATGACCCACGGCAGCAGGCTCTTTTCCAGAGTGCGCACATGCACGATCGACACGGCGAGCAGAATGCCGAAAATGGCGCCGATCGCGAAGCCGACCAACGTTGCCGAGAGCGTCACCCAGGCGTGATAAGCAAGGTTGCGCGGCGAATCGAGCGGATAGCCGAATATCGAGTCGTAAAGCTCGATCACCACCTGGTGTGGCGCCGGTACGATCGGCCGGTTGCCGTCCATCGTTCCGGCGATGACATCGCTGAAAGTATACTTGACCTCGTTGCGCTCGAAGGCGTCGCGCACCAGTGGTGCATTCATCAGAAAGGCCGCGAGATACCAGAGCACCATCAGAACGCCGATAACGACAAAGAGCGGCGCACGGTCGGTGATCCAGGTCGGCCGCCAAGCCGCCTGCGGCAAGGCGAGAGCGCTACTCGTCATACGAGTGACCCGAACGCAGACCCGAGCGCACGCGTTGCGCGATCTTGATGAACTCCGGCGTTTCGCGAATCTCCAGCGTGCGGTCGCGCGGGAAGTTGCACGGAATGATGTCGATGATCCGTCCCGGCCGCGGCGACATCACTACGATCTTGGTAGACAGAAAAACCGCTTCGGGAATCGAATGGGTGACGAAGACGACGGTTTTCCCGGTCTGATCCCAAAGCCGAAGCAATTGCTCGTTGAGGTGATCGCGCACGATCTCGTCGAGCGCGCCGAACGGCTCATCCATTAGCAGCAGCGCCGGATCGAACGACAGTGCGCGCGCGATCGAGGCGCGCTGCTGCATGCCGCCGGAAAGCTGCCAGGGAAATTTGCGCTCGAAGCCGGAAAGATTGACGAGCTTCAGGTAGCGCTCTACACGCTCGCGCCGCTCTTTGGCATCGAAGCCCATGATTTCCAGCGGCAAGGCGACATTGCGCTCGATGGTCCGCCAGGGGTAAAGCGCCGGCGCCTGGAAAATGTAGCCGTAGTGGCGCTGCAAGCGCGCCTGTTCCGGACTGACACCGTTAATCAGGATGGTGCCCGCAGTGGGCCGCTGAAGGTCGGCGATGATGCGCAGCAGCGTGGTCTTGCCGCAGCCGGACGGTCCGATGAACGACACGAAATCGCCGTCGCTGATTTGCAGATCGATGTTGGCCAGCGCCTCGACCTCGCCATCTCGCGTCTGAAAGGTCAGTGAGACTCCGCACGCGTCGACGGTCAATGCCGTTGCGGCCGCGGGGCGCCCTTCGCCGGTCGAGGTCTCCGGCGGCGTCACGCGCTCAACAGGACGGATCGATATTGTGGGCGAAGAACCGAGTGCCACGCTTTGCTCCGTCGAGCCCGGCCGCCTTGCCACGCTTTGGTCCATCGGAAAATATTGACAGACTCATTCGTGGAATCCGCGCCCAACCTTTGTTCACGCTGGCAGAATATTGGGCATGTCAAATTGCTGCCATTGTCAATGGTTTTCTCAAGCACGCCGGAATCGAGACACTAGAGAATACTTTGACTCATTGCCGCAATCTTTTCCATAGTTTGCCGGGCCTTTATCGCCGCCTTTTTCTGCTATTCTCCGCACAATATGAAGCCCGCGCCCTTTCGGTACGTCGCCGCCCGGACCATCGAGCAAGCCTTGCAGTTGAAGGCCGAATATGGCGATGAGGCCCGCTTTCTCGCCGGCGGGCAAAGCCTTGTTCCGACAATGAATTTTCGGCTAACGCAGCCGGCGATGCTGATCGATATCAATCCGCTTGCCGAGCTTACCGGGGTCAAGAATTGCGCAGGCGATCGGGTTCGCATCGGCGCGCTGACGCGATACCGGAACCTTGAACGCGATCCGGCCACGGCGCGGAACCTGCCCCTGATCTACGAAGCGCTGCCGCACATCGCGCACCCGCAAATCCGCAATCGCGGCACCATCGGCGGTAACCTGGCGCACGCCGACCCGGCCTCGGAAATGCCCGCCATCGTCGTTGCGCTCGCCGGCAGGTTGCGCGCGCAGTCGAAAAAGGGCGAGCGCTGGATCGACGCGGCGGACTTTTTTGTCGGCGCGCTGTCGACGGCGCTCGAGCCCGACGAGATGCTGCTGGAAGTGGAATTGCCGACGGCGCCGGCGCGCTCGGGCGCCTGCTTCATGGAGGTATCGCGGCGGCGTGGCGATTTCGCCATCATCGGCGTGGCCGCCACGGTGCGTCTGGACGGAGAAGGGCGCTGCGCCGAAGCGCGGATCGGCCTGTGCAATGCCGGCGACGTCCCGGTCCTTGCCGCGGAGGCGAGCGAGTCGCTTGCCGGCCGGAAGATTGGTGCGCTGGAGATCAAACAGGCCGCCGCACTTGTGCAGGGTGCGATCGATCCGGGCGGCAGCATCCATGCCAGCAAGGAATTCCAGCGCCACATCGCAAGCGTGCTGACCGCGCGCGCTGTGGCGGCGGCAGTCCAACGGGCGGAGCAAGCGGCGTGACCACCGACACTCACGACATCACCGTCACGGTGAACGGCACGCCCTACCGCCGTCAGGTCGAGGCGCGGTTGTTGTTGAGCGACTTCCTGCGTCACGATTTGTTGCTCGCCGGGACGCATGTCGGCTGCGAGCACGGCGTCTGCGGCGCCTGCACGGTGTTGTTCGACGGGGCGCCGGTCCGCTCCTGCCTGATGTTCGCGGCGCAGGTTGACGACCACGCTATCACCACGGTCGAAGGCCTCGCCACGGATCGCGATCACCTGCATCCGCTCCAGGAGGCGATGCGCGACTGCCACGGACTGCAATGCGGCTATTGCACGCCCGGCATCCTGATGACCATGAAAGTCTTTCTCGACGAAACGCCCTCGCCGGACGAGGCGCAAATCCGCGAAGCCCTGTCCGGCAATTTGTGCCGTTGCACCGGCTACCAGCACATCGTCGAGGCCGTGCAGCTTGCCGCCGAGCGGCTGCGCGGGTGAACGTCGTGGCTACGCGAAACTTCGGCGCACCGATCCGACGCAACGAGGATGCGCGGCTGTTGAGCGGCCAGGCGCTGTTCGTCGACGACGTCGAATTGCCCGGGATGCTGCACGCGGCCTTCCTGCGCAGCAACCTTGCGCACGCGCGCATCCGCACGATCGACGTGTCGGCGGCGCGGGCGCGCGAAGGCATCGTCGCCGTCTATACCGCCGAAGACCTCGGCGATTACTGGGCTCCGGGTCCGCTTTTGGTCCCGCCGCCGCCGATCGCGGATACCGTCTTTCATCCGCGCACGCAGGTGCCGCTCGCCAAGGACAAGGTGCGCCACGTCGGCGAGCCATTGGCCGTGGTGCTGGCGCAAAGCCGTTACCTCGCCGAGGATGCACTCAGCGATATCGCGGTCGAGCTCGAGCCGCTCCCGGCCGTCGTCGATCTGGAAAAGGCGCAGACCGAAACGGCGGCCCGGGTGCACGACGATGTGCGCGGCAATGTCGCCGCGCGCGTGCGGCAAAACCGGGGCGACTACGCCGCCGCCCGCGCTCGCGCAACGCACGTCGTCGCGCGCCGCTTCCACTATGATCATGGCGCGTCGTCGCCGATCGAAACGCGCGGCGTCGTCGCCAATTGGGACGCGCGCGCCGATCACCTCACAATCTGGGATACGACCCAGGCGCCGGTGTTTCTGCGCAACGGGCTTGCCGGCATGCTTGGCTTGAGCGAGCGGCAGGTGCGGGTGATCGCGCCATTCGTTGGCGGCGGCTTTGGGCCGAAGATCATGCTATTCTATCCGGAAGAGGTGGTGATCCCGTGGGCGGCGAGGAAACTCAACCGCCCCGTCAAATGGATCGAGGACCGGCTCGAGCATTTCTTTGCCACCACGCAGGAGCGCGGCCAGACCCACGACGCCGAGATCGCGCTCGCCGCCGATGGCCGTATCCTCGGCGTCAAGGACGTGTTCCTGCACGATACCGGCGCCTATAACCCTTACGGCCTGACCGTGCCGATCAACAGCCAATGCACGCTGCTCGGGCCCTACGTCATCCCCAACTACGATTCTACGTTCACCGCGATCTTCACCAACAAACCGATCGTCACGCCCTATCGCGGCGCCGGGCGGCAGCACGGCGTCTTCGTCATCGAGCGGCTGCTCGACATCGCCGCACACGAGCTCAAGATCGACCGGACCGAGATCCGCCGCCGCAATCTCATTTCGCCCGACGCCTTCCCCTACAACAACGAGATCATCTATCAGGACTTCGCGCCGCTCTCCTACGACAGCGGCAATTACGAGCCGATCCTCGACAAGGCTTTGGAGATGATCGGCTACGATCGCTTCCTCGCCGAGGAACAGCCGCGGCTGCGCGCCCAAGGCCGCCACGTCGGCGTCGGTGTCGCCTGTTACGTCGAGGGCACGGGCATCGGCCCGTATGAAGGCGCCAAGGTCCAAGTGCAGGCTAACGGCAAAGTGAGCGTGGCGACCGGGATCGGTACGCAAGGGCAGGGGCACTTCACGGTTTTCGCCCAGATCGTCGCCGATCAGCTCGGCGTAGAAGTGCGTGACGTCGATGTCGTGACCGGCGACACCGATCAGTTCTATTGGGGCGCCGGCACCTTCGCCAGCCGCGGCGCTGTGGTGGCGGGCAATGCCGTCAACGAAGCCGCCAAGGTAGTGCGGCAGAAAATCTTGAAACTCGCCGCCGAACATTTCGAATGCGCCGAGGAGGACCTTGAAATCGCCGACGGCCAGGTCTCGGTGGTCGGCATTCCCGGCCAGGCGGTGAAGCTCGGCGCGCTGGCGCTGAAAGCCAATCCGATGCGCGGGGCGGTGCGCCCGGGGACGGAGCCGGGCCTCGAATCGACGCAATATTTCGGCCCGCCCGGCGGTGCCACCGCCAGCGGCGTGCACGCCATGATCGTCGAGGTCGATCCGCAGACCTTCACGCTCGAAGTGCTCAAATACGTCGTGGTACACGACTGCGGCACGGTCATCAATCCGCTGATCCTCGCCGGGCAGATTCACGGCGGCGTCGCGCAAGGCATCGGCAATGCCTTCTACGAGCAGCTTGTGTTCGACGAAGAGGGGCAATTGCTCAACGCGTCGCTCGCCGATTATCTGCTGCCGACGGCGTTGGACGTGCCGCATATGGAGATCGCCCACACCGTGACCGCCTCGCCGCTCAATCCGCTCGGCATCAAGGGCGCGGGCGAGGCCGGCGCCATTCCCGTCGGACCAGTGTTCGCGCAGGCTATCGAGGACGCGCTCGGATTGCTGGAGCGGAAGATCGAGCTCAACGAAATTCCACTCAGCCCGGGCCGCTTGTTCGAGCTGACGGCCAAATTGCGATGATGTTGCGATGATCCTGGTCACCGGCGCCGCCGGCAAGACCGGCAAAGCCGCGATCAAGGCGCTGGCGGCCAAGGGCTCTCCGGTTCGCGCCTTGGTGCGTAATCCCAACCATGCCGGCACGCTCATGGCGCTTGGCGCCAGTGAGGTCAGTCTCGGCGGTTTCGATGACGCCCGTGCGCTGGCGCGCGCCACGGCCGACACGCAGGCGATCTATCACATCTGCCCCAACGTCAGCCCGGACGAAGTCGGTTATGCGCGCGCCGTCGCCGCGGCGGCGCGGGGCAACGGCGTGAAGCGTTTTGTCTTTCACTCGGTGCTGCATCCGCAGATCGAGGCGATGCCGCATCATTGGGCGAAATTGCGGGTCGAGGAGATGTTGTTTGCCGCGGGCTTCGATCTGACCGTGCTGCAACCGACCGCTTACATGCAGAACATCCTCGGCGCCTGGCGCGGCATCGTCGCCGACGGTGTGTTCCGCGTTCCCTATCCGGTCGCGACCCGAGTGAGTCTCGTGGATCTGGACGATGTCGCCGAAGCGGCGGCGCTGGCGCTCACCGAAGACGGTCACAGCGGCGCCAACTATGAACTCGTCGGTACCAAGCCGCTGAGCCAGAGCGAAGTTGCCGCCGCGGTCGGCGTGACTTTGGGCCGCAAGGTGCGCGCCGAGGCGGAAACCACCGAGGCGTGGGAAGCGCGCGTTGCTGCCGCGGGCATGGGCGAGCATGAGCGCGCCACGCTCGCCGCCATGTTCCGCTATTACGCCGATCACGGCCTGATCGGGAATCCCAACACTTTGTCGTGGCTGCTTGGCCGTGCGCCGAACGGCCTCGCGGGGTTTCTCGGCCGCGCCGTGGCGCGCGGCGTCGAGGCGTGAACGGACCGGTCGAGCGTCTACTTCCTGTCGGAGTTGTTGGGTGATGGCGAGCGATGATGTCGAGGTCGTAATTGTCGGTGGCGGTGCGGCCGGTGTTGCCGCCGCGCGGCGACTTCACGACGCTTCGATCCGCTGCCTCCTCCTCGAAGCGCGTTCGCGACTTGGCGGCCGCGCGTGGACCGTCATCGATGAATCGGGAGTGGCGCTCGACCTCGGCTGCGGGTGGCTGCATTCCGCCGATCGCAACCCCTGGCGCGGCATCGCCCAGGAGCAGGGGGCGATGATCGATACGTCCCCACCGCCGTGGACGCGGCCGTCGCTTGAGGTCGGCTTTCCGCGTGCTGAGCAGAAGGAATTTCAGGATGCCATGGCATCGTTCTTTGAGCGTCTGGAGCGCGTCGCGCAGGACGAATCCGACGTTGCGGCGGCGACGGCCTTCGAACCGGGCGCTCGCTGGAACGGACTTATCAACGCGGTGAGCACCTATATCAGCGGCGCCGAATGGGACCGGGTCTCGGCGAAAGACTTTGACCGCTACCAGGACAGCGGCGTGAATTGGCGCGTGGTCGAAGGCCTCGGCACAATCGTGGCCGCTTATGGAGCAAATCTGCCGATCATGCTCGATTGTCAGGTACGTACGGTCGATCGTCGCGGCAAGCGTTTGCGGATCGAGACGAGCAAGGGCGCAATCGCAGCCGATCAGGTCGTTGTCGCGGTTCCGACGACTTTGCTGGCGACGGAACGGCTTTCGTTCATGCCGGCGCTGCCGCGGAAAACGCGGGCCGCGCAGGGCCTGCCATTGGGGCTCGACGACAAACTCTTCATCTCGCTCGATCGCGCGGAGGAGTTTGACAAGGATGTGCGGGTATTCGGCCACACCGACCGCGCTGCGACCGCGGCTTATCATTTCAGGCCGTTTGGGCGGCCGATGATCGAAGCCTATTTCGGCGGAAAATGCGCCGCCGAGCTGGAGGCGCATGGCGAGGGTGCATTCTTCGACTTTGCCGTTTCCGAATTGCGGGATGTGTTCGGCAGCGAATTCGGGCGCCGCCTGAGGCCGATCCGCATCCATCGCTGGGGGCTCGATCCGCTTGCGCTGGGCTCTTATTCGTTTGCGCTGCCCGGTTCCGCGGATTGTCGTGCAACGCTCGCCGAACCGGTCGACCGGCGGCTGTTTTTCGCCGGCGAAGCGTGTTCGGCGCACGACTTTTCGACCGCACACGGCGCCTGGCACACCGGAATGGTCGCCGCCGAACAAGTGATTGCAGTGCGCAGGAACGCAGCGAACCTAATCTCGACTTAGGAGTTGCCCGTCGAGGAGGATCGATCCATGCCCCTTCGCACCACAACACGGATGTCGGACCCGCCAGCAGACCTCGGTTACCAGAAGCCGATTCTCGACTTTGGCAACGCACTGAATCTGAACGTCTCCGACGGCGTCTCTGCGATCGGGCATGAGCCGCCGCGGCTATTCTCCGAGCAGCG
>Ga0302326_10013368_pt1 | contig 17406 bp, 19 predicted proteins | sample Palsa_T0_3_FD_202264 | JGI IMG/M metagenome (GOLD analysis project Ga0302326, IMG submission 202264) | Peat permafrost microbial communities from Stordalen Mire near Abisko, Sweden - Palsa_T0_3 | ecosystem: Environmental > Terrestrial > Soil > Palsa > Peat permafrost | place: Sweden: Abisko... | reverse complement strand
GAACAGCAGCATGAGGGCGATCGGCGTGATCGCGACCGTGATGATGGTGTCCGGGCTGCGGGTGATGTGGCGCATGGTCCGCCCGAGCAAGACGGCGGTGTCGCCGAAGAAGTGCGTGGTCATCGTGATTCCTTAGTTGTCCGCGCCGTCGGCGTCGGCCGCACTGTCGGTGCCGTCGTTGCCGGTGATGGAAAGGAAGATGTCTTCGAGGGTCGGCTGTTTCTCGACGTACTCGACCTTGGCGGGCGGGAAGAGCTGTTTCAGTTCGGCGAGGGTGCCGTTGGCGATGATCCGCCCCTGGTGCAGGATCGCGATCCGGTCGGCGAGTTGTTCGGCCTCGTCCAGATTCTGCGTGGTGAGCAGGACCGTGCTGCCCTGCCCGGCGAGCTGTCTGACGCTGTTCCACACTTCGACGCGGGATTGAGGGTCGAGCCCGGTGGTCGGCTCGTCCAGGAAGATCACCGGCGTATTCCCGATGAGGCTCATGGCGATGTCCAGGCGGCGGCGCATGCCCCCGGAATACGTCGACACCCGTCGGCCCGCCGCGTCGGTGAGCTGGAAGCGGGCCAGCAGGTCGGCCGCGATCTGGCCGGCGTCCTTCAGGTGCCGCAACCGGGCCATCAGCACCAGGTTCTCCCGCCCGGTGAGGATTTCGTCCACGGCCGCGAACTGCCCGGTGAGGCTGATGGACTCCCGCACGCATCCCGGCTGCGCGCCGACGTCGAAGCCATCGACTGTGGCCGTCCCCGCGTCGGGCTTGAGCAGCGTGGACAGGATTTTCACGACCGTGGTCTTGCCTGCGCCGTTGGAGCCGAGCAGGGCGAAGATGCTGCCCCGCGCCACGTCGAAGTCCACGCCGCGCAGCGCGCGCAGCTTCTTGTATGACTTCTCAAGACCCTGCACGTGGATCGCCTGGACCGGTTGTGCCGTCACCGGTTGTGCCCTCATCATCGGGATGCCCCTTTGCCGCCGACTGACTCGCGCCGCCCGGTGACCGTGATCGCGCTGGTCATGCTGCTCCTTTCGCCATCACCGCGGCCTGGCGGCCGCGACCACGTCCAAGGTGCACGCAGCGGGATTCATCGCGGTTTCACGGCGGTTTCATCCGCTGGCCCGGGTGCTCAGCGACTCCCTCCGAACGGCATCCACAGTTCAGCGAGGCGCGTCCTGCTGGTGAAGGATGGGTGCATGATCCTGGACAGCTGTGACATCCCGATCGTGCTGGCCCCGCTGGCGGGCGGGCCATCCACGCCGGAGTTGGCCGCCGCGGTGACCAACGCGGGCGGGCTGGGCTTCCTCGCCTCCGGCTACCTGTCCGCCGCGGAGCTGGCCGACCGGCGCCGTCGGCTGGACGAGCTGACCAGCCGGCCGTTCGGCGTGAACCTGTTCGTTCCCGGACCGGCCGGGGACCTGGCCCGGGTGCGCCAGTTCGCGGCGGAAATCGAGTCCGACGTATCCAGCGCCGGCGCGCGGCTGGGCGAACCGCGGCACGACGATGACGACTGGGCCGCCAAGATCGGTTACCTGATGGATGCCCCGGCGGATGTCGTGTCGTTCACGTTCGGAATCCCGCGCGAGGACGTCATCGCCGGGCTGCGCGCCAGGGGAACCGAAGTCTGGGTGACGGTCACCAGCCCGGACGAGGCACGCCGCGCGGCTGCGGCAGGCGCGGACCTGCTGGTCGTCCAGGGGTATGAGGCGGGCGGGCACCAGGGCGGGACGAGCGAGGCCCCCGGCCAGGGGACCGGGCTCATCGCGTTGCTGCAGCTCATCACCGCGCGCCTGGCCACGCCCGTGGTCGCGGCCGGCGGCATCGCGACCGGCCGGGCGATCGCCGCGGTGCTGTGCCTGGGTGCGCGGGCCGCCGCTCTCGGCACGGCGTTCCTCGACTGCCCGGAGGCGGCGACCGCACCCGTGCACCGGTCCGCGCTGCACGATGACGCTCCGACCAGGCTCACCCGGGCGTTCAGCGGCCGGACCGCGCGTGGGATCGAGAACAGCTTCCTGCGCGCCCACTCCGAATCCGCTCCGGCGGCCTACCCCGAGGTGCACCACCTCACCTCGCCGATGCGGAAGGCTGCCCGCCAGGCTGGCCTGGCGGACTACGTGAACCTGTGGGCCGGGCAGGCCTACCCGCTGACGTCCACGGCTCCCGCCGCGGACCTCGTCCGTGACCTCTGGGAGCAGGCCCAGGAAGCCCTCGGCCGGCTCGGATAATCTGCGCGATTACCCCGGCCAGAGCCCCGGCGAGACCTCATTGAATTCACTTGACGACGTGGTAAATGTGGCCTTAGATACTTCGGAGCAGTGGCCGGACTACCCATCGGAGCATTCTTATGTCCCAATCCATCGCTGTGTTCGGAGCCGGACCCGGGCTCGGCCAGGCTGTCGCCCGTCACTACGCGCGAGAGGGTTACGCGGTCACGTTGGTGGGTCGCCGCTCGGAGCCTCTTGACCTTCTGGCCAAGGAGCTAACCAGCGCGGGGGCAACCGCGCACGTCATCACGGCCGATCTATCCGACACCGGTGCGACGCCCCGGCTGGCCGAGCAGATTCGCGCTCAAGCCGGCCACCTCGACGCCTTTTACTATGCACCCACCCCGAACACCGGGTTCGTTTCCGCCGCCAACCTGACCCCGCAGCTCGCCCAGAACTTCATGCCGCTGATCTTCTACACGATGCTGGCACTCGTGCAGGAGTTCCTGCCGCACATGCTCGAGCAGGGGGATGGCGCCATCCTGACCGCGCAGGGCGGCAGCACCGTGCAGGGCCTGCCGAACATGAGCGGCCCCAGTCCCGCCCAAGCCGCCCAGCGCAACTACCTGCAAGCCCTGCACGCCGAGGTAGCCGGGAAAGGCGTCTACGTCGGCATGCTCTACATCGGTGCAGCCATCAAGAACAGCGCCTTCCACACCGAGATGGAGAAGGCCAAAGCCGCGGGCGAGCCAGTCTGGGAAATGCCTATCGTCGACCCCGAACATCTCGCTGAGCTGCTCTGGACTATGCACCGCACGAAGGAACCGCGGGAAGCCATCTATCCGCCGCGTCGTTGACACGATCCGCCGCCTCCGAAGGCGGAAGAATTGCCACCACTTCATGGTCGCGTGCACTTCGTCGATGGCGGACCGGAGGTACCACCCATGCCAGACCTGCGCGTGCTGTGCCTGCACGGGTATCACGGGACCGGCGCGATCTTGCGCCGTCAGATGGCGCCGCTAGTCGGCTCGCTTCCCGCGAGTATCGAATTCGTAAACACCGACGCGCCCTCACTGGCCTCGGGCGACTTCGGCTGGTGGCATGAGGGCTTCACCGGATGGGAGCACACCCGCGACTGGATCGTGGAGTGGCTGGGCGCCGGGCCGCGCATCGACGGGCTCTTCGGCTTCAGTCAGGGCGCGGCCCTGACCGGGCTGCTGGCCGCGCTGCGGGAAAGCCCCCGGGCGCCGCGCGGGCTCGACTTCAGATTCGCCATCATGGTCGGCGGATTCACCAGCTTCCTGCCGCAGCACGCCGATCTGTTCCCGTGCCCGCTCACCATCCCCTCCGTCCACGTGATCGGGCGCAGCGACGGCATCGTGCCCCGGTCAGACTCACTCAAGCTCGCGGGCCGGTTCACTGACCCGCTGGTCCTGGAACACGACGGCGGCCATGTCATCCCCGCAGACCGGGCGGTCGCCGAGCCGATCGCCCGGTTCCTAGCCCGATTCGCCAGCTTCAGGTCGCCGGTGGCGCCGAACAGCACGATGACGTGATTGTCCGGCCGCTGGGGCAAGGCGTGACGATTGTCCGGCATGATCAGGCCTCCTTCTCCGGGTGCCCGCCGAAGTCCGACCGCAGCGCGGACAGGCCCTTCGCGGTGTCAGTGAGCGTCAGCCTGCGCGCTCGAGCGCGCTGGCCAGCGGAGTGCTTGCGCGCCATCATGCTGCTCGCTGCCGCCGCGGCGAGCGCGGCGATCACGCCCAGATAGACCAGGGCGGTGTGGTGCAGGCCGTAGCGCGTGACGGCCACCCCGGCGATCAGTGCGGGGATGCCGAACGCAAGGTAGTTGACGGTGAAGATCCCGGCGATCAGGTCAGCACGCTCACCGGGATCGGCCAGCGCGCTGAGCGTGCGAAAGGCGCCGAGGAACGCCACCCCGAAGCCGACGCCCGCCACGGCGGTGCCGGCCAGGAAGGCGGCAGCCGACATCGAGGCGACCCCGGCAAAGATCACCGCGACGCCGGTGAGCAGGACCGGGCATCCGGCCAGCATCGCCGTGGGCGGGGGGAGGCGGCGGAACACAACAGTGGCCGCCGCCCCGGTCCCGGTGAGCAGGAAGACGACCAGGCCGCCCCACAGCCGGTTCGGCGAGTCAAGCACCTGCGCGGCCAGCGACGGCCCTAGCGACAGGTAAAGGCCAGCCAGGGCCCACGCCGCAACCAGGCACGGCACGGCCACCGCGAAGGCCCCGCGCGCCCGGGGCGGCACGTTCACCCGCGGCCGTAGCGAGGCCAGCACGCCGGGACGCCGTGCCGCGGGCTCGGGCATCACGAGTATCCCGGCGACGGCCACGCAGAAGGCGCCGAGCAGCAGCCACCACACCAGCTGAGTCGGTGCCGGCCCGTACTGGACCAGCGCACTGGCGCCGAGCGCGCCCGCGGCCAGGCCGAAGATGGTGGCTGCCGTGTTGACGACAGGCGCGAGCCCACTGCCCCCCGGTTGCAGATCGATCAGCGCCGCGCCGAGCGCCCCGGTCGCCGCGCCGACGGCGATGCCTTGCAGCACGCGGGCGGCGAACAGCGTGCCGACGCCGTGGGCCGTCAGGAACAACGCGCACGCGCCGATGTTGACCGCCAGGGTCGCGATGATCACGGGCCGGCGGCCCAGGTAGTCCGACAGTGACCCGAATACCAGCAACGTGATGAGAACGACGAGAGCATAGACCGCGAAGACTGCGGTCAGCGTGGCCGCCGAGAACCGGAACTGAGCCTGGTAGACACCATAGAGCGGCGCCGGAGCGCTGGCCGCGACCAAAGACAGGAACAAAACCCCGGCCACCAGCCAGAACGCCGCCCGCGACGACGCCGCCGGCTGCGATTGCTTACGCGGCCCGGGCTTGGGGCGCGCGGGCACCACCACAACCTCGAATCTCATGTCCACCACCGTGCTCCTCAGTTTCTAATGTCAGTAGCCCGTGTCGCTGCCAACCGGGCTGTTCCTGGCATCCACGATCGCGCTCGGCCTGTCTGATCGCACCCGTGGAACCCCCGGGTCGGCGATTGCAGCTCGCCCGGGTACTGGTCTGCCAGCCGGAGAAGACGAGAATGGAGCACAGCCGGTCCTGGTAGACACCGAGCGTCGGCCGGGCGTCGTGATCACCGCCGCTGGGTCAGTCGGGCTGGCGGCCGGTCATGGTGGCTGCGGGCGGACCTGTCCGCGCGAGGGTATCGGCGCGGCGCAGTGCGTCGGGCAGCCGGTACCGGCCGGCCATGCGCCGGACCAGGTCCGCAGCGTCGGCGGCGGGCATCCCGGCGGAGGTGACGAACAGCGGCCGTCTCGAGGAGCCGCGCAGGACCGGGACTGCGTGGGTGGCGGTGCGGAACCTGGACTTGGCTACCCCGATCACCGGGATGCCGAACTCGGCGTGCGCACGCGCGCCCAGGCCGGGCCGCCCGCCGGGGTCCAGATCGGCGTAGCCGTCGACCACCAGCAGGCCCAGCTCGCTCAGATCCTCCAGGACCGCGCGCAGCGGCGGCAGCTCGCGCAGGTAGAACTCGCCCGGCCGGTAGGGCGCTACCCGGGGGACCATCTCGATGCGTTCGGTCAGCACGTGCGCGAAAGCGGCATCGGCGGCCAGGACGGCTGCTGCCCGGGCACCGCCGGTGCTCGGGTAATGCACGTCCACGGCGGCGCACATGCCGCAGCCGCTGCCCGCACGACCCCGCAGCAAGCGGTCTTCCGACCCGGCCGCTGTCACGCAAATGTCGGGGGCTGACGGCCGTTCAGGATGCCGGGGTGTAGTTGATCATCCAGCGGATGCCATAGCGGTCGAGGATGACGCCCCAGTAGGCGCCCCACGGCATGTCGGCCATCGGGGATCCTTCCGAGCCGTCCTCGGACAGGGCGCCGTACAGGCGGTCGGCGTCCTCCCTGTTGTCCACGTCGAGGCAGAGGGTGGTGTTATTGCCGATACGGGTCTCTTGACCCATCGACCGGAGCATGTCCGTCGCCATCAGGACGTGGCCACCCATGATCGGGAGCTCGGCGTGCAGCACGAGGTTCTGCTCCTCGGCGGGCAACTGGCCGGACCCGACGGCAGGCATGTCCGAGTAGCGGCTGAGCATGGTGATCTCAGTGCCGAAAGTCTTGGCGTAGAAGGCGAACGCCTCCTCGGTCTGGCCCTGGAAGTTGAGGTACGTGTTGACTTGTGCCATGGATCGCTCCTTCGTCGGAGACGCCCCCGGGCGCCCGCCTCATCGTCCGCCGGCTCAGACGCCCGGTCCGCGCACGTCCACCTTACGTGCGCGGTTGGGGGCCGTTGCGTCTTATCGGGAGACACTCACCTCGTGCCACAGGCCGCCGTTGAGGTTGAGGTTGTTGCCGTTGGCCTGGCCGGGGGCGCTGTCGCCGATGTAGGTGTACAGCGGGTGCCCGTTGTAGGTGAGCTGGCGGGCGCCGCCGGTGCGAGTAATCGTGGCGATCCGGCCCGGCAGGCCCGGGCTGGCCGCGGCGGTGCCGGTGACCGGGGGCCAGTACGCGGCGCAGCTGCCGTAGCACTTCGAGCTGGCCGGGGTGTCGGGGGCGAAGGAGTAGAGGGTGAAGCCCCGGGCGTTGGTCAGGACCGTCGTCCCGCCGATCACCGTGGTCTTCAGGCCTGCGCTGGCGCTCGCTGACGCGGCAGTACTGGCCCCGGCTACCGCGACTCCGAGCAGTACCAGCGCCGCGACCGCCAGGCCCGCCGCGGCCGTTTGTGCCGCCCGGGCGGGAGCGAGGGCGAGCGCGGCCAGGATCACGAACGCGGCCACCTCGATCACCCCGGCGGCCAGGCCTGCGGTGGTGCGGGCCTCGCGGAACCCGAACAGCCCGGTCCAGACCGACAGCAGGTACCCGCCGAGGGTAGCCAGCGCGAAGCCGGCTCCGGCCGCGGCCGCGAGCCGGCCGGCGAGGACGGGCCCGCGGCCGGTGGCGAGCACGGCCAGCGCGAGGCCGAAGGCGGCGATCACCTGCAGCAGGAACAGCCAGCCGATCACCGGGATCGTGCGGTAGCCGGTCAGGTACAGGTCCAGGTGGATCGCGCCGGTGGCGATCAGCAGGCCGGCGCCGGCTACCCGCAGCAGGACGGTCCGCCCGTTCAGTCCCGGCGGTTCCAGGTGGTGCGTTCCGGCTTGCGGGGCTGGCGTCGCCTGTCCGGTCGTCGTTTCCCGCCGTCTCATCGCGTCAGTCCGTTCTGTCGTGGTGCTGGGTTGTCTCGGCTGGGGCCCAGCCCGGCTCAGTACCCGGAGCCGCCGCTGGAGCCGGTCGAGGAACCGGCTGCGGGCGCGGGTGCCGCGGTGCCGGAGGTGGTGATTTCGTGCCACAGGCCGCCGGCCGCGTTCAGCCCGTTGCCCTTGTTCTGGCCGGGGGCGGTGTCGCCGGCGAAGGTGTACAGCGGGTGCCCGTCGAAGGTGGCCTGGATCGACCCGTCGGAGCGCGTGATCGTACCGAACGTGCCGGTCACCCCGGCTGCGGTCACCGGCCCCTTGAGCGGCGGCCAGTTCTGCGCGCACGTCCCGTTGCACTTCGACGTGGTGGGCGTGTCGGGGCGAAGGAGTACAGCGTGAAGCCCGTGCTGTTGGTCAGCACCGTCACGCCGTCGATCTGGGCGGTCTTCACGGTGCCCGCGGCCGCCGCGGCCGGGCTGCTGGTCGTGCTGCTGGCGGGCGAGGGGGAGGCCCCGGCCGAGCTGCACGCCACCAGCTACCGCCGCCGCCTCGGCCCAGAATCTTTCGTGGTGTCATGCCTGTCTCCTTTGCCGGTGGATCGCGTTACAGCCGTGGGCGCCGGTTAGGGAGCTGGCCTGATGCTTTCGTTTCCCTGACTAGCGCGGTCGCTGTGGACCGGCGCTCTTGGCCGGGGCGACGTCCGCTGCGGCCTGCGATCTGCTGGATGCTCTTTCACGATGCGTCCGGCCCGGCGGCGCCGTCCAATACCTGCCTGGCTGCCTGTGATACCCCCCGGACATGGCACCTCACCGGGTTGCCTATTTCTGGCCGAGGCAGCCGGGCCGCCATCGCGTCAGGTGGTGAGCCTGATGCCACCAAACCCCGCCTTTCGCCTACGGGGGCGGGCCGCATTCGCCGCAGGCTGAACCGCGGGCCCGGCGAAGACCGTGACGCCCCGTCCCGACAGCGGCGGGAGTGAGAACCCCGCGCCGCTTACCCGGCCTGTTGCCCCCGCCGGCTACCTGTTTGAGCCGGGATCTGGGCTGGGGTCGGCGGCCCGGAGGGTGCGCCGTGGTCCGGTCCGGTCCGGCTGGGCACGGGCGGGTGGTCCGCGGCGAGGGTGGCGAAGTCCTGGATGAGGCGGCTGCGCCGGCTGGCGTCCCAGGCCAGGCACACCTGGTTGGGCGGGATGTCGCTGACGTGGCTGTAGGCCACGCCGGGGCGGGTGTAGAAGACCGCGGTGGACAGCGGCAGCAAGACGATGCCGTGACCCGCGGCGACGTGCTCTAGTTTCTCCTCGACCGTGCGGAAGACGGGCACCCGGGGGCGGCGCCGGGTCCGCATCTCGGTGGCGATGTCACGCCATTCGGGCACCGCGGCGGGATCTTGGAGGAGATGCTCATCGGCGAGGTCGGCGACGCTGATCGTGTCCTTCCCGGCCAGCCGGTGGCCGGCCGGGAACACCGCCACCCGCGGTTCGGCTAGCAGCGCCTGGACCTGCAGGCCGCTCTGGTCGACGGGCAGCCGGATGTAGCTGACGTCGGCGCGCCCGTCATGCAGGACAGCGGTCTGGTCGTCCCAGTTGGTGCGCAGCACGTTCACCGTCAGCTCCGGGTGGCACCCGGCCAGGGCGCGGATAGCGTCGGTCACGATGAGGCCGGGCATGAACCCGATCGTGAACGAGCCCGGGCCGCGGGCCGCGCGGGTGACCCGCCGGCGCAGCGCGTCCGCACTGGCCAGCAGCGGTCCGGCGTCGGCGAGCAGCTGCCGGCCGGCCGGGGTCAGCTCAGTCCCCCGCTTGTCCCGCACGAACAGCTGCACCTTCAGCTCGTCTTCCAGCGCCCTGATCTGGCGGGACAGCACCGGCTGGGCGATGTGCAGGGCCTCGGCGGCCCGGCCGAAGTGCAGCTGCTCCGCGACCGCGACGAAGTAGCGCAGCTTGCGGACGTCGACGTCAGCCATGGGCTTCTCCCATCCCTGGTACCTCCACGGTATGACAGGCGCGCCAGCAGGTCTTAGACGGGGGCACGCCGGGGCCGCACCGTGGAAGACATGAGCACCAGCAGCAGAAGAACAACGCGTCATGGATCTGCGGGTCAATACGGCAACGGCACCTGTGCTGGACGGGCTCTGAACCTGCAGGTCAGCACTTCGAGACCGGCTATGATCTCCCGCGCCGAGGCACGTTCTCGCAGGTCAAGTCGTCGGCATGAGATGGGTGCCGTTGGAGCGTTAGCCGTCAATAGGATGGCGTGGAGGGTTCCTCATCCGCATCGGCCGCCATGTGCGGCAGGTACCGCACCGAAAGCAAGCGGTGATCACACGACGGACACGGTACTGCGCGTAGAGAATCTCCGGGGCTTTGCCCAAGGGGAGATCTTCTTGCTGAGCCGGGTCGGTGAGGCCTTCGACGCGTTCGTCTATAACACCACCGGCTTTGGTCCCTGCCCGGCCGGTGAGTTCGCGGCGATTGATGTCAGGCAACTGGCGGATACCGGGTCTGAGCTGGCGTGGAAGAACCCGAGGGGGTTCTGGGCGATGGATGCCCTGACGGGCAACCTGGCCGGCGAGCCTCGTGACCTGGGCGGCCTGATGTTCAACTGCTTCGCCAGGATGCAGCTGCCAGCCAACTTCGATCCGCAGCTGGGTCAGTTGGCGATGGCCTATCACCCGATGCAGTTCCGCCGGGTCAGCACGTACGAGTTCCGGGCCGGGCGGGCGGTCTTCTTGCTGCGGTCGCCTGACGGGGTCTCCTGGGTGATGCAGACCTTCACCGATCGCGGGGACCACGGCCTGACCGGGGCGCTGCTCCCTGCGCAGGCCGGACCGAGGCGGTTGCCCAGCGGTTGGGCGTACCAGACCCAGAAACTGGACCGGGACCTGACCATCACTACCGACGGGCTGGCGCACGTCATCTCCGACGACCTGGCGAACATGTATCAGGGGTGCATCGACGGGGTGGCCAACTTCGATCCCTGGGTGCCAAGATCCCGACTGGCTCAACGCCATTGAGGCAGCATGGGCGGCCTAGGATCCCCGCCTCGGGACCCGCCCCGGCCGGGCGCCGTGGCCTGGGGCAAGGACGCTTTCCTCGGCGCGGCAGTCTCGCTGGGCCTAGCCGCCGTAGCCGCCGGAACCGAGATCGACCAGCTTCTTTACTGCGGAACGACACGGGTTACCACCGCCTGGTCTACGGTGACGCCTTTTGCGTGTTCCGCCCTTCGCGGCAGCCCTGCGGAGGGGTTGCGGGCCCACGGTGGTTGGGTGGCGGCCTGTACCCATGACTCCAGGCTTGATCAGCCCTGTGATGGTCGGGATCACCAGCTACGAGACGTAGGTAGGCGCGCTGCTGGAGGATGATGACATCTCTGAGCACGTCCGGGTCGGCGAGCCGGTGCCCACGAGCACCCAGGGAGTGACCATGACCGAACCCCTCACCATGCGCGCCTTCCACGCCGACGACCGCACCCGCGACTGGCGGGTCGTCGGCGACGGCGCCACCGCCGTCTTCCGCACCGGCTCGTTCGCCGCCAGCGCCCGGCTCGTCCAGGCGATCGCCGCGGCCGTTGGTGACGCCGGGCCGCACCATCCGGACGTCGACCTGCAGCACGACACCGTCACTGTCCGGCTGCTCACCGCCACGCCTGACTACATGGGCATGACCAACGGCGACGTCGAGCTGGCCGTGCGGATCTCGGACCTGGCCCGCGAGCAGGGGCTCGCCGCCGACCCGACGCTGATCCAGACCGTCCAGGTGACCATCGACGCTCTGGTCAGCGCGGACGTGATCCCGTTCTGGGCGGCCGTGCTCGGGTACGAGCGACGCGCCGACAGCCCGGACGAGGACCTCGTCGACCCACGCTGGCGCGGCCCGTCGATCTGGTTCCAGGACATGGACGCGCCCCGCCCCCAGCGCAACCGCTTCCACATCGACGTCTGGGTGTCGCCGGAACTGGCCGAGGCGCGCGTCGTCGCGGCCCTCGCGGCCGGCGGGCGGATGGTCCGCGAAGCGTCGCCCACTTGGTGGACGCTCGCCGACGCCGAGGGCAACGAGGTCGACGTCACCTCGGCGACTGGGCGCGACTGACAGGCGTCGGCCCCTCGCCCGTCTGGTGCGCGAGGGGCCACCCGTCCGTGGTGCCCGGACGGCGCCCGCGTCCGGGTCGTGCCCTGCCGTCATACGATCCTGCGCGCGGCTGCACCCGGCTCGGACGGGTTCCGGCAGTCGCGGAAGGCGGCGTAGGCGGTGCGGCGGCGGCCGTCGAAGGTGATAAGCCCCATGGCGGAGATGCCGTTGAGGTTGTGGTTGTAGTTCATGCGCTGCTTGTAGTCCTTAAGCAGCCAATAGGTGTAGCCGGCCAGCCAGTCTGCCCGCGCGGTCACCTGTCCCCAGTGCTGGCGGAGTTTATCTGCCTGCCATTCCTCGGTGCCGGTCTCGGCCGGGCTGCCGTGCCGTCCGAGGTGGGCATAGCTGCCGTTCTCGGTGATGAGTATGGGTGAGCCTGGGTACTGGCGGTGGACCGCATCCAGGGTGCGGCCCAGGTCGGCGTCGTGGCCGTAGAAGTAGCCGAAGTACTCGTTGAACCCGATGACGTCGGCCAGGTCGAAGGCGGGGTCCCAGCTGGTCGATGAAGCCCACGTGACCGGCCGCCGCTGTGGATCGATGCTGGTCGCCGCGGCGCGCAGCTGCGATATCCACGTGCGGTAGGCGGCGCGGTCGGTGGTCTCGGACTCGTTGTGCAGCGACCACAGCACGACGCTGGGGTGGTTCACCTGGTTCCACACCATTGCGGCGACAAGCGCCGCGGACAGGCCGTAACGGCCCTGGATGCGCTGCTGGCGGGATTCCACCCAGAAGTTGTCGGTCTCGTCGCAGACCAGCACGCCGCGTTCGTCGGCGGCGCGGTAGAAGTCCGGGTGCCGGGTATAGCCGCAGCTGCGCAGGAAATTCGCGCCTAGGTCAGCGGCGATGTCCAGGATCTGGTCATAGTCTTGGCGGCGCATCGTGCGCCCCCGCTCGGGGGTTTCTTCGTGCCAGTTCAGGCCCTTGAGGAACACCGGTTCCCCATTGAGGCGCAGCCGCCCGCCGGCCACCTCCACGGCGCGCATCCCGTACCGGACGGCTAGGTCGTCAGCGGCGCGGCCGTTCTCCTCTGCGCCGCCTGCCGCGCTGCCGTCAGCTTCAAGGCGTGCTGTCAGCCGGTACAGCCTGGGGTCTGCCGGTGACCATGGCCTGGCACCGGGGATTGGCAGTTCGGCGCTGACCACGGCTGCCTCGCCGGGCGCCAGTGCCGCCTCCCGGCTGACCGGTGTGCCGCCGGTGCCCGCGCCCGGATCAAGGATCAGGCGGCGGCGGCCCGGTCCGTCGCCATGGTTGAACACGACGGCTGCCACCACTAGCCGCCCATGGCGGGCACTCGTGATTAGCTTGCTCACCGTCACCTGCGCGGTGGCCTCCAGGAACACCCCGCGGGTGAGGCCGGCGTAGGGCCAGTAGTCCACCGGCTTGTGCGGCAGTTCGGTGCGGCTGCTGATCGCTTCGGGCCCGGCCACCCCCGGGCGATACCACGGCCTGCGGTACACCCGCACCGCCAGCAGGTTCCTCGCGCCGGGCCGGATAGCCGCACTGACGTCCATCGCGAAGGGAGTGTGCCCGCCCTCGTGCTCGGCCACAAGCGTGCCATTGAGGTAGACGCACGCCGCGTAGTTCACCCCCAGGAAACAGATCTTGACGAACCGGCCCGACCAGCTGCCGGGCGCGTGGAACCCCGCGCGGTACCAGGCATAGCCGTCGCGAAACGCGGTGCCCGTGCCGTAGCTGCCGGCGTAGCTGCCGAACCCGGGCGTGTCGTACAGATCCCACGGCAGCGGAACCTCGGCAACCTGCCAGCCGCCGTCATCGAAACCCGCCAGCATCCAGCCCTCACTCAGGCCGGCCTCATCCGGGTCGAACGCGAACCGCCACCGCCCGTCAAGATCGAGATAGTCCCGTTCGCCCGGGACGTCAGCCCGCACGTCGAACGACGGGATCGGCTGCCCGTACTGGAACACCACGGGAAAGCCATCCACCGTGCGTACCGCCGTGCCCGCCGGCTCACGCTCCCGCGCCGATGCTGGCCGCCATCGCGTCATACACTGCTGAGTACCCCGGCTGCACCGGGTTAAGGTCGGCAATCCCTGGCCCGGCCGCTGCAGCAGCAACTGCAGGATCGCCCATTCGGTGGGTGTGAGCCGGAGCGTCCTGGCGGCGTCCGAGGATTCCGTCACGGTGCCCGAGCGGGTTACAGCACGCGCTCAACCGGACGGCGTGACCGAGGACCACACACCGAACCGCGTCGGCTCGGTTATTCATCCCGGTGAACCGTGTCAGGGGCGAAGGCGGGCAGGCAGACCGAGATGTACTCGGCGCCGTCGGCTCCCGGGTGCTGTAACGTACCCATTCCCCGGGTTGCGCATGAACTCCCTGGCCTGCCTGGACGGTCATCTGACCGTCATCGGACTCCACGACCAGGGCCCCTCGCAGCACGATGGTGAATTCGTCGAACTCCGGGCGCTGCCCGGGCTCCGCCCAGCCATAGGGGGTGCGCATGTGCGCGATGCTCAGGCCGGCCTGGCCTGTGCTGGCTCGTCCGACGTACTCATCGATCAGCTTGGGCGGTTGGCCGGCGGCGGCAACCCGGCTCGGCTTCAGGATCAGCTCAGGCATGATCGCTAGTATCCCGCAAGCCGGGTCACACGCACCCGCCGCAGCCTGGTCCGGTCTCAGCATTTGCCAGGACCTGGATACCGACCATCCAGCGGAACGATCGAGGCGGTGGATGGGCCCCGTCTTCGGCGCTTCATGTTAGCCGTACTGGCCACGGTCGCTTTAGATCGCAGATCTGCGAAAACTTGGCTAATCTGAACCCGCTTGAAGCCTGTCACATAACATATCCGCAGGTCAGTAACTGATCACGATGTGTCCGAGGGAGACTTGAACACGAATTCCGGTGCGATTTCCCAGGGTCGGGAAATCGCACAATAACGGTCACAAGAGCGCGGCCAACGCACCAAGGGTATTCCGTCATGTGTTCGCTATTTATTCTGTCACCTTGCCGTATATAGCTGAGACGGCGCACCCATTTACGGTGGATGATTTTCCGGTTAGCAAGAGCCCGCATGGCAGAGCTGGCATGCCCAGATTAAGTGAGTTACGCTGTCTTTGGGCGTATCTGCAGCCCTGTCATGGTGCGCATCCCGTGTCGGCGAGGTGGTGCCGGGATCGAAGCGGAGGCCAGATGAGCCAGTCGGCACCGGACCTGCGGAGTTCCCGTCACATCTTCCGGCGGTACGGGATTCTCATCCTTGCCGCGGTCACGGCAAGCCTGCTCGCCGGGGTCGTTACCGCCGCGTTCAGCCCGGCGATGGCCACGAGCACCGCGCTGGTTGCGCTCCCGGCGACGACTCTGACGGCAGCCGCGGCGGTTCCGATCGCAACTAGTGATCCGGTCCTGGCCGGCGCGCTGCCCAGCCTGAGCCCGGGCGCATCGCTTGCCACCGTACGCGGCGAAGTTCAGGTCAGCAGCCCGGGGCCAGATGTCCTGTCGGTAACCGCCCGGGCCGGTACCACCGCCCAGGCGGAGGGCACCGCTAACGCGGTGGCCGAGAGCTACATCGCCTACGCGGGTTCTGCGGGCAGCCCGGCCGGGCACATGCCGGCGATAATGCTCCAGCCCGCGATGAGCGGGAGCGGGTCGGCAGGACTCATGCGGCTGCTGGTCGGCGCGATGCTCGGCCTGGCCGCAGGGGTGCTGACCGGAGTCATCGCTGCGGTCGCGTACCGGCGGCTGATCTTCACCCGTGGTCCGGTTCCCGGAGATCCGGTACCTAGCCGGTAGCGGCCAAAGGCCCCGCGACTGACCCGTAGTAACGTTGGCTGCGGCCTCGTCGCAAAGCGGGGTGTGAGACCTAGCCAGCGGAGGTGCCCGGATGGCCGAGCTCCCATCGCCCCCAGAGGGAATTGTGCTGACCCACTTCATCGTCTCGGACGATGTCGAGCGCTCCCGGCGCTTCTACACCGAAGTACTCGGCGGCAGGGTGGCCTTTCCCGGAGATCCGGTCAATGTTGCGCTAGCCAACAGCTGGATCGTTATCAATGGCGGCGGCGGGCCGACCGACGACAAGCCGACGGTCATCCTGGAGACGCCGCGTGATCCCGACCGGGTCAGCAGCTTCCTCAATATCCGGGTGAAAGACATCGATGCCGTGTACGCCGAATGGAGCGCCCGGGGTGCTGAATTCCTGACGCCGCCGAAACAGCACAAGTACGAGAAGCGCTGCTACATCCGCGATCCCGACGGTCACCTGATCGAAGTGGGGCAGACCACGGACCCGGACGGGGACTGGTCGCCCGCTCACTGGCCGTCGAGTACGCCCGCCGCGGAATCCGAGTGAATGCCGGGATCACCTGACCTGACCACTTCGTTGCCCTGACACATCACGGCCCGGCCCCGACGACGAGCACGGTGTGGTCGCGGTCAGTCGGCCTGGCCGGCGGGTCGCGCACCGACGATGCGCCGGTACGCGACGGGGTCGGTGTCGCCCTCGGTGGAGACGACGAACACCCGGTCATCGGGGCGCAGGCCCAGCTGCGGCCCGAAGGCGAGCAGTCCGGCCAGCCCGGCCGCACCGGACTCGCCGGAGACGACGCCCACGTCGGCCAGCGCCCGCATGGCCTCCTCGGCATCGTCATCCGAGACCGCGACGAACGAGTCGATGCCGGCCCGGACGACCGGCCACGCGATCAGTGACGGTGTTCCGCAGTTCAGGCCCGCCATGATCGAATCCAGGGCACCGCCGAGTTGTACCGGCCGCCCGGCGCGCGCGCTCTCCAGCAGGCAGGCCGCCTTCGTCGGCTCCACGCCGACGACCCGCGCGCCCAGCGGAACGAAGCCCCGGACCATCGACGCGGCGAACGCGCCGACCCCGATCTGCGCCGCCACCAGCGTGGGGGCCGGATTCCCTGACTCGGCCAGCGCCGACAGCGTCTCCGCCACGATCGTCGCGTAGCCGTCGATGACCCAGCCAGGGACGGTGACGTACCCATCCCACGATGTGTCGGAGACGACGACGTGCCGGTCGTCGGCCAGCGCAGCGGACCGGGTCACGGCCTCGTCGTAGGTACCGTCGACGACGGTCACCTGCGCTGCCTCGGCGCGAAGGCCATGGACTCGGGCGGCGGCCATGTCCCCCGGGACCAGGATGTGCGCCGCCAGACCGAGCAGCGCAGCCATCCGGGCGACGGCCCGGCCGTGGTTGCCGTCTGTCGCCGCCACGAGCACGACGCCGCTGCCGTCTATCAGCTCCCGCAGCCCGTCCAGGCCTCCGACCTCCTCGACCGGGGCCCCAGCCCTGGCCGCCAGCGCCCGGAACGCCGCCCAGGACGCACCCAAGATCTTGAACGAGGGCAGGCCCAGCCGGACCGACTCGTCCTTGACATGGACGGCGGCCACGCCGAGGCGGCGGGCGAGCAGCGGCGCGGAGACGAGCGGGGTGGCGGCATAACCGGGCAGGGACTCATGAAACGACCGGACGGAATCCCGGCCCGGCGTCACGGCTGCCCGGTCGAGCAACGGGTTGGGCAGGACGCCACGGACGGTGGTCATGCGGGCTCCAAGGGGGAGAACGACGGGGAAGGGTCAGCGAATCCAGCGGAACGGGCACTGCGCGGCGCGCTCGATGACCGGATCGAGCAACCCGTCGAGGTCCTCCATGGCCTCGTCGAAGCCGGCCTTGTCCGATCGCAGGCCACGGTAGCCGATCCGCTCGGACACGAACCCCCTCCAGACCCCGACAGGTTAACGCGGCTGCCCACTGAGCACGCTGCCTGAACCACCCAGAACTCCGGCGGTGAAGCTCGCCAATTGCGCCCGCATTTTTTCCCGCGGCACTCCCTCATGGTCGGCCAGGTACTCGATGAGGTCGGCGCGCGTGGCGGCGAGCAGTACGTGGGCGGTGAAACCACTGT
>Ga0302326_10013367_pt1 | contig 17407 bp, 13 predicted proteins | sample Palsa_T0_3_FD_202264 | JGI IMG/M metagenome (GOLD analysis project Ga0302326, IMG submission 202264) | Peat permafrost microbial communities from Stordalen Mire near Abisko, Sweden - Palsa_T0_3 | ecosystem: Environmental > Terrestrial > Soil > Palsa > Peat permafrost | place: Sweden: Abisko... | reverse complement strand
GCAAAGCGGCATCCCAGAAGGAGGGAAGCCACGGCAGCGGTGAATACTACGGAATGTGAGGCGCGAACGGGAACCCACGGCAACCGCATATAACCAATTGAAACAAAGTATCACCCTGAGGTGGTGAGTGGCCAGGAGTCAGGACTCCGGATGAGGGATGGAACCACCCACCCCTCAGTTGAGGAAGCAACCACCCGGCGGATTACTTGGCGAGATTCAAGAAGACGTGCAAGGCTCGCTTCTGGATGCCGGCGATCTTGTGCCGGAGCTCGAACAAATGGAAGCGCAGCTCGAGTGTCAGCATTGGCTGGACGCTGAGCTTGGTTTGGAAGGCCGGAGCCTGACCCGCGGCAGCAGCAATCTGCTGGAACGGCGTGAGAAACGCGGCGACGGCCGCAGCCAGAGCCTCAACCTGCTCGGCTTGCGCTGGCGTGAGACCGGTGAGGTCCGGGACCTCGACGTTTTTGAACTGGGTAACGATATCGTCGGCGATCTGGAGGCTGGATTTCTTGGAGCCCAGTTCCTGAGTCGCGAAGTTGAGCCCGGCCAGGACGGCAGTTACATATGCCTGGTCCGGAGGAGGAATGCTGTTGGTGGTGGACAAAACGGCCACCGTGGCATCAGCGGCAGCGACCGCCGCATCCAGCAACTCGGTGCTGCTCGTCGAGCAGGCACCGGTTGCCAACATTAGAGAAACCAGGAGCAGCGAAAGCGCGCTCTTGGCGACAACGGATGTCTTCATGAATTTGGTATTTTCCTTTCGTTTTCGGTTGCTAAAGATCCACGGATTGGACCAGAGCGAGCGCCACAGCACTTGATCTCGTCACCAACCGCGAGCACCCTGTGCCGAGAAGGGCAGGGAATTGCCTTTCGAGAGTGAGGATCTCAGGGGCCGGGGCGGATGGAGCTCAGAAAGGGAGGGTAAGTGATTGACGGGCAATGAGATGAAAATCGTGGTGCGGCGGTGAATGGAAAAGACAGGGGTCAGGGATCAGGGGTCAGGGGACAGTGGCCAGTGGTCAGTTGCCATTGGCCAGAGGGCGACGAATATTTCGTGGCAGTTCGTGACTACTTGTTCCGATAGTTCAAGGGCGGCGTTTGGTTGGGTGGTATGACTGACTGATAGGTCTTTCCTGCCATCTGGCGACGGAAATCTGCCTTGGCATCCAACACTAATTGGCGATCCGAAAACAAATCCGCGCCAGTGGCCGCGAGTGCTTTTGCGGCGACGAGCATGCCCTTCTGGCCTATGCTCATGCCCGCGCACGCAGCCGCCTGCCAGGTATGCGGGACCACTCCAGGCACAAATGTTGCCGCAATAAAGCCGATCGTTGGGACGTTCCAACTGACGTCTCCTACGTCCGTCGAGGCAGAGGGTTCGTTGGGATCCGGCCGCCGCAGGGGCTGAATCAACGCCGTCGAATCCAGGTCGCCGGCCCCGCCCGCCGGCAAGCTCTTTTGCAGTTCCTCCGCAAAATGCTTTTCTTCCGCCGTATAGCGGAAACCCCCGACTTCCACGAGATTCCGTTGCGCCAATTTGGCAAGTGCATCGTTGGGTAGCACATTCGCGTCACCCCCGATGTCTTTCACCTCGAGGGTGGTCTCCGTCATCAACGCCGCCCCTTGGCCGACCTTGAGGATTCGATTCCAAATTCCACCGAGCACTACGGACGATGGGTTCCGTGCGTAGAGGTAAAGCTCGGCCGTGTCCGGCACGATATTGGGCGCGGCGCCACCGTTCGAGATGATGTAGTGGACCCGGCTATTGCTAGGGATGTGCTCGCGAAGAAACTCGATACCGTTGCCCATCAGCATGACCGCATCCAGGGCGGAACGGCCGCGGTCCGGCGCCATAGCAGCATGAGCGGCCACGCCATGGAACAGGAACCTGGCGCTATTGATAGCCAGCATGCCGCCGTTGGCCACGGCATTCTCGTTGGCGGGATGCCACTGAAGAATCACATCGGCGTCGCGAAATAGTCCGGCTCGGATCATATACACCTTCCCGTCGCCCCCCTCCTCGGCGGGTGTTCCGTAATAGCGCAGCGTGCCCGCCACGTGGTTGCGTTGCATGTATTCCTTCAGCGCGACGGCCGCAAGTGCCGCTCCGGATCCAAGCAGGTTGTGGCCGCAGCCGTGGCCCGGCGCGCCGGCCACCACAGGGCTGCGGTCCGGTACGTCGGCTTGCGAAAGGCCGGGCAGCGCGTCAAATTCGCCCAGGATGCCGATGACCGGCTCACCCTGGCCATACGTGGCGACGAACGCAGTGGGTTCTTCCGCTACCGGCGCTTGTACCCGAAAGCCCGCTTCCTGCAACTCCCGTTGAAGGAGCGCCGAACTTTTCTCTTCGTGATAGCCCAATTCCGCGTACTGCCAGATGACCTTGGACGTCGCGGCAAAGTGTGCCGCGTTCTGATCCACGAGCTCGAGGATCTGCCGGTGGGCAGGCTGTTGGCCGAAGGCCGCTGATGGAAGCAAAGCCGCCAAAACAGTGGCGGGAACCCAGCCGGAAAAGAGACTCGCAGGTTTCGCTTGCATTGGTTCAGCATATTATGAACTCCCGCTCGCCTATGATCCCGAAGTTGCCGATCCGACCCTCCAGCTTCATGAATCCGCGGCCCGAATCCCGCCGAGAACTATATTTGACGGCGCCGAAGAGTTAGTCAGGCAAGGGTGGAACTGCAAATGCTAGGCTTCAAAAAGGGAATATCGCTAAAGGATTGGCTTGAAAAGGACTACAGGGCGATCAGTTCCGCCAGGGAATCTGGGTGCGAGTGTAAATCCCGCAACCCTAAGCAGGTTTTACACATCGGCAGTATCAACCGGCCGCACCCGGCCCGTCTCATCCCCTCGTCAGGCGAAGAGCGGTCTTGGCGTCATGCCCGGATCTGCGCTAAATTACTTGCGGCACAAATCAAGACTCTATCGGTTTTCGCTCATGCCGCGCTGCCCGTCACAAACTCTTAGGCTTGACGCCTAGGCCACACCGCACTCCGAGGCAGAAACGATATGCCCGATAACACTCAGGACAAACCAGAGGACAAACCAGCTAAGATCAACCAGCCTTCACCCATTGGCCCCGACCATCAACTGGCGGCTCCTGCTCGTGGCCGCCACAAGGTTTTGTGGATCGTCATCTGGATCTTGGTGCTGCTGGCCTTGGTGCTTGCGGGCGTCCTGATCTGGCGCAGCCACGAGGCCGCGCAAAAAGCGGCCGCCGCTAAACGCAAACCCCCGCCGGGCATCAGCATTACGACAGCGACAGCTCAAAAGGGAAACATCGGCGTCTATCTCGACGCCATCGGCACGGTCACCCCGGTTTATACCGCTTCGATCACCAGCCAGGTGACGGGGCTGGTGGTTGCGGTTCACTTCACGGAGGGTCAAACGGTAGCTAAGGACGACCCCCTGGTGGATATCGATCCGCGTCCCTATCGCGCGTCGCTTTTGCAAGCGCAAGGGGTCCTCGAGCGAGACCAGAATCTGCTCGCCCAGGCGAGAATGGATCTTGAACGCTACCGTGACGCGTGGTCACGTAACGCCATTGCAAAGCAAATCCTGGATGACCAGGAAAAGCTTGTGCTCCAAGACGAAGGCACAGTAAAGAACGACCAGGGGACGGTGCAATTCGACCAGATTCAGGTCGACTTCTGCCACATCACCGCTCCGATTGCCGGCCGTGTCGGGTTACGTTTGGTGGATCCGGGCAACGTGGTGCAGTCTGCTGGAACCGTGACCCTCGCGGTAATTACGCAGTTGGAGCCCATAACGGTAATTTTCACCGTACCCGAAGAGAACCTGCCCCAGGTTGAGGCTCGCCTGCGCCGTGGCGCCAAGCTCACCGTCGATGCCTTTGATCGCGCTGCGCAGAAGAAGATCGCGAGCGGCGTACTGCTGACGCTGGACAACCTGATTGACACTACCACTGGCACAGTAAAAGGACGAGCGCAATTCGACAACCACAACGATGCCCTCTTCCCGAACCAGTTTGTAAACACCCGGCTGCTGGTTAATACACTGCAGGGCGTGACACTGGTGCCCGCCTCAGTCATTCAACAAAATGGCCAGGCATCGTTTGTATATGTGATTCAAGACAATTTCGCCCACATGCGCAGCGTTAAGCCGGGAGTTACAGACGGTGGGATAACTCAGGTCGATGGCGTCAACCCGGGAGAGGTAGTTGCCAACAGCAGCTTCAATAAGCTGCAGGACAAAGAGGCAGTCGTGATTGCGAACAAGCCCGTCCCGGCCGCCGCGAGCGGGAGAAAAGGGCAATGAGTCCATCCCGGCCATTTATCTTGCGTCCGGTGGCCACTTCTCTGCTGATGGCCGCGATTCTCCTGGTCGGTCTGGTCGGCTACACACAACTGCCCGTCTCCGCGCTTCCGGAAGTGGATTACCCGACCATTCAAGTGCTCACGTTTTATCCGGGGGCAAGCCCGGCCGTGATGTCGACCACAGTTACGGCGCCGCTCGAGCGCCAATTCGGCGAACTGCAGGGCCTGAGTCAGATGACTTCGTCCAGCTCCGGAGGCACGTCCGTCATCGTGCTGCAGTTCAATCTCAGCATGTCGATTGATGTAGCCGAGCAAGAGGTGCAGTCCGCCATAAACGCGTCCCAGAGTTTGTTGCCATCCGTGCTGCCCGCGCCGCCGACCTACAGCAAGACGAATCCGGCCGATGCCCCGGTGCTCACTCTCGCCATCACCTCCAATGCCGTGCCGCTATCTCAGGTCGAGGACCTTGTGGATACGCGCCTGGCGCCAAAGATCTCCCAGCTCACCGGGGTGGGTCTTGTCAGCATCAGCGGCGGCCAAAAACCCGCAGTGCGCATTCAAGCCAACCCCACCGCGCTGTCGTCGTACGGCATCAACCTCGAAGACCTGCGCACCGCGCTGGCACAGGCCAGCGTGAACGCCGCCAAAGGGAACTTCGATGGGCCGCGCCAGGATTACCAGATCGACGCCAACGATCAACTGGTCACCAGCGACGACTATCGGAAGGTTGTGGTTGCGTTTCGCAACGGCGCACCGGTGATGCTGACAGACGTGGCACGCATCGTAAATGGCGTGGAGAACAACAACCTGGCCGCGTGGATGAACCAGACGCCCGCGGTGATCCTGAATGTGCAGCGTCAACCCGGGGCCAACACCATCAGCGTAGTCAAAAGCATCAAGCAACTGGTGCCGCAGCTTGAGGCCAACCTGCCCGCGGGCATTCAGGTGACCACGCTGACCGATCTTACGACCTCCATCGAAGCCTCGGTTTCGGATGTTGAGTTCGAATTGCTATTGACGGTCGCGCTTGTCGTGATGGTTATCTTCCTCTTCTTGCGGAGCCTCTACGCCACTATCATTCCGAGCGTGGCCGTGCCGCTGTCTCTGGTGGGCACCTTCGCGGCCATGTACGTCCTGGGCTACAGCCTGGATAACTTATCGATGATGGCGCTCACCATCTCCACCGGTTTCGTCGTGGACGATGCCATCGTCATGATTGAGAATATCTCGCGCTACATCGAAGCGGGCGATCCCCCGCTGCAAGCGGCGCTCAAGGGCGCCGAGCAAATTGGCTTCACCATTGTCTCCCTCACCGTGTCGCTCATCGCCGTGCTGATTCCGCTGCTATTCATGGGCGACGTGGTGGGGCGCCTCTTCCGCGAGTTTGCCGTCACGCTGGCCGTCACCATCGTCATTTCCGCGGTGGTCTCGCTTACGCTCACGCCCATGATGTGCGCGCGTATCCTGCGGCACAGGTCAGAAGCGCAGCAGGGGCGCATCTATCAGGCCTCCGAGCGCGCTTTCGAAAGCATGATCGCTTTCTATGGCCGGACCCTGAAGTTTGTCCTTCGCTACCAAACCATCACTCTAATGGTTGCGGTGGGAACTCTGGCGCTTACGATTTGCCTTTACATCGTCATCCCCAAAGGCTTTTTCCCGGTGCAGGATACGGGCGTCATCCAGGGCATTTCGCAGGCGCCGCCGGCGATTAGCTCGGCCGCCATGGCCGAGAAGCAGCAGGAGCTTGCCAAGGCGGTTCTGGAGGACCCTGCCGTTGAGAGCCTTTCGTCGTTTATTGGCGCGGATGGCACGAATACAACCGCCAACAGCGGCCGAATGTCGATCAACCTGAGGCCGCTCGACCAGCGCAAGATCAGCGCGTCAGATGTCATCCGCAGGCTCAAGACCAGATTGGAACGGGTTCAGGGGATAGAGCTGTTTATGTCGCCGGTGCAGAACATTACCATAGACGACCGGGTGAGCCGGACGCAATACCAGTACGCGCTCGAGGACTCCGATGCCAGCGAACTGAATGTCTGGACCAGCCGCTTCATCGATCGCCTGAAGCAGTTGCCGGAACTGGAAGACATCGCGACCGATCAACAGTTGGGCGGGCTGGCCGTATCTTTGGTGATTGACCGGGTCACCGCCTCGCGATTGGGTATCGCGCCGACCACCATCGATAACACTCTATATGACGCCTTCGGCCAGAGGCAAATCAGCACCATGTATACGCAGGTGAATCAGTATCACGTTGTGCTGGAGAGTGAACCGCAATTTCAGAAGGACCCCAATAAGCTGAACCATCTCTACATCCAGTCCAATACGTCTTCGGGCGCAAGCGGCGCCGGGGCCTCTAACTCATTCGCATCTTCCGGGTCCTCCTCCGCGGGGTCCAATTCGCTGACTGGCTCCGCACTATACACCCCATCGGCAAATACCCTGGCCCCTCCCGGGAATGCGCTTTCCTCCAGCACCTCGACGGCGGCGTCCAGCAAGGGGGCATCCTCAGCCGGCGCTACCAGTTCGGCCTATGCCAACGCCGTGCCCCTCAGCGTTTTCTCCCACTTTGAAAAGACGACCGAGCCGCTTGTAATTACACACCAGGGTCAGTTTCCAGCCATCACCGCGTCGTTCAATCTCGCCCCGAATGCCGCGCTTGGCGAGGCCATCACGGCAATTAACAAAGTCCAAAAAGAAATGCACATGCCTCCCAGTCTGCAGGCTGGTTTTCAAGGCACTGCGGCATCCTTCACGAATTCGCTGGCCAGTGAGCCATTGCTCATTCTGGCCGCGCTTGTCACGGTGTACATCGTGCTTGGCGTGTTGTACGAAAGTTTTGTCCACCCCATAACGATTCTGTCCACTCTGCCTTCGGCGGGCGTGGGCGCTTTCCTCGCATTGATTCTCTTTCACCAGGATCTGAGCGTGGTGGCGATCATCGGCATCGTCCTGCTGATAGGCATCGTGAAGAAGAACGGCATTATGATGGTCGACTTCGCGCTGGAAGCCGAGCGGGAGCACGGAAAGAACGCGACGGAGGCAATTTACCAGGCGTGTCTGCTGCGCTTCCGCCCGATTATGATGACCACCATGGCGGCGCTGCTGGCTGGGCTGCCGCTGGCGCTCGGAACGGGATTCGGTTCTGAGTTGCGCAGGCCGCTGGGCATCGCCATGGTGGGCGGGCTGCTGCTCAGCCAGGCCCTCACGCTATACACCACTCCCGTCATTTACATTTTCTTTGACAATCTGGCGCACCGCTTTGGACACAAATCGACCCACCCCGAAACCGGAGGCGTGGAACTGGCAGGGCCGGCATGAACATTTCCGCACCCTTCATTCACCGCCCAGTGGCTACCACGCTTCTCACACTGGGGGTGGTCCTTGCCGGGGCGGTTGCGTATAACGCGCTGCCGGTGGCGCCCCTGCCGGAGGTCGACTTTCCGACTATTTCAGTCAGCGCAGGTCTCCCGGGAGGTAGCGCCGAGATTATGGCATCCTCCGTCGCCACTCCCCTCGAGCGGCAGTTCGGGCATATTGCGGGTGTAACCGAAATGACCTCCGCAAGCCAGTTAGGCAGCACTTCCATCACCATTCAGTTTGACCTGAGCCGCAACATTGATGGCGCGGCGCGCGATGTGCAGGCTGCCATCAATGCGGCGCGAACCTATCTCCCGGCAAACCTGCCGTCCAATCCGTCCTATCGCAAGGTGAATCCCGCCGATGCGCCGGTCATGATCCTCGGTCTGACCTCAGACAAATTCGGCCCCGATAAGTTGTATGACACGGCCTCCACCGTCATCGAGCAGAAGTTGTCGCAGATACAGGGCGTGGGCCAAGTTACCGTGGGAGGCGGCGCGCTGCCATCCGTGCGTGTGGACGCAAATCCCACACAATTGGCCGGCTATGGCCTCACTCTTGCGAACCTGCAGTCCGTGCTGAGCCTGCAAAACGCCGATATGGCAAAAGGCCAACTCTCCGATGGCATCGTGACCGCGGACATAGTTGCCAACGACCAGATCTCGTACGCAGACGACTACAAGCCGCTGATCGTCGGTTATAAGAACGGCGCGGCGGTCCGCCTGTCGGATGTCGCCCAGGTAACGGACTCCGTGCAAAACGTCCGCGCTGCGGGGTATTTGAACGGAAAGCGCGCGGTTACGATCATTATCTTTCGCCAGCCCGGCGCCAACATTATTGCCACGGTCAACAACATACGCGCCCAACTTTCGTATATCCAGGCATCTATTCCGCTCGGCATCGAAACCACCATCGTTTTGGATCGCACCACAACCATCCGTGCCTCGGTCAGCGACGTCGAGCGGACGCTGCTCATTTCTATCGGCCTCGTGATCCTGGTGGTGTTTGTCTTCCTGCGCAACGGCCGGGCAACTCTCATTCCTGGTGCTGCCGTGGCGGCCTCCCTTGTCGGCACGTTCGCGGCGATGTATCTGTTCGGATATAGCCTCGACATCCTTTCGCTGATGGCCATGACTATTTCAACTGGATTTGTGGTCGACGATGCCATCGTGGTGATGGAAAATATCGCGCGCCATCTCGAAGACGGCATGAAGCCCTTTGCCGCCGCGCTGAAGGGCGCCGAGGAAATCGGTTTCACCGTTTTCACCATCAGCATTTCGCTCATTGCAGTTTTTATCCCTTTGCTGATGATGGGTGGAATCGTGGGCCGTCTGTTCCGCGAGTTTGCCGTCACGCTCTCGACCGCCATTCTCGTTTCCATGGTCATCTCACTTACCACCACGCCCATGATGTGCGCCTATTTGTTGAGGAGCGAGCGCGCGGTAAGACATGGCCGCATCTACATGGCCACCGAAAAATCCTTTGACTGGGTGTTGTCGTTGTATCGGAGAAGCCTGCCTTGGGTGCTACGTCATCCGGCTCCCACTCTGATCGTGCTCTTCCTCACCATTGCGCTCAACGTGGTGCTGATCGTCAAGATACCCAAGGGCTTTTTCCCGACGGAGGATACAGGAGCGATCTCCGGCGGCGTGCAAGGGCCGCAGGATTCGTCTTTCCCGGCGATGAACGATGCTATTCAGCAGATCGGCCGCGTGATCAAGAGCGATCCTGCCGTCGCGAATGTGATTGCGTTTACAGGGGGTAACGGGGCCACGAATACGGGCAACCTCTACGTTGCTCTCAAGCCGCTGGGGGAGCGCGACGACGTCAGCGCCTCCGAAATCATCAACCGTCTTCGCCCAAAATTAAACCGTCTGCCGGTGGCTTCCGCCTTTCTCCAGGCTGTGCAGGATCTGCGCATCGGCGGCCGGTCTTCCAGCGCGTTGTACCAATACACCATCCAATCCGATAATGTGAAGGATCTTTTCAAGTGGGGACCGATCCTGCTGGCTCAGATGCAGCACCTGCCCGGCCTGCAGGACGTTAACTCCGACCAGCAGAATGGCGGCCGCGATTTGTTGATGAACTACGATCGCGTTACGGCGGCACAGCTCGGCCTTACCGTACAATCGCTCGACTCGGCGTTATACAGCGCATTCGGCCAATCGGAAGTTTCCATCATTTACACGCAGTTAAATCAGTATTACGTGGTGCTGGAAGTCGCTCCCCAGTATTGGCAAAGCCCGGAAGGATTGAAAGATATCTACTTTATTACGTCCAGCGGCACTAACATTCCGCTGCTTGCGGTGGCCAACAGCCAAGCCGGCACAACCCCGCTGGCCATCAACCACACGGGCTTGTTCCCATCCGTCACCGTGTCGTTTAACCTCGCGCCGAACGTGTCTTTGAGCGACGCCACAACCGCCATTGGCCAGATGCAAAAGCGCCTCGGCGCTCCTTCCACGCTGCAGGGCTTTTTTGCCGGCACGCTGCTGGCCTACCAGCAGTCGCTTGGCACCGAGCCCATCCTGATTCTGACGGCGCTGCTGGCCGTGTACATAGTTCTCGGCATTTTGTATGAAAGCCTGGTCCATCCACTCACGATCATCTCCACTCTGCCGTCGGCAAGCGTCGGAGCCATGCTCGCCCTGATGCTGTTTAAGGTGGACCTAAACATTATTTCCATTATTGGCATTGTTCTGCTGATCGGCATCGTGAAAAAGAACGCCATCATGATGATCGATTTCGCTTTGCAGGCGGAGCGACAGGAAGAAAAAAGCCCAGCCGACGCGATCTTTGAAGCCTGCATGTTGCGCTTCCGTCCGATCCTGATGACGACCATGGCTGCCTTACTGGGCGCGCTGCCGTTGGCGCTGGGGACAGGCACGGGATATGAGCTCCGCCGGCCCCTTGGCATCACGATTGTAGGAGGACTGATTTTGAGTCAGTTGCTCACGCTTTATACAACGCCGGTCGTCTATTTGGAGTTCGACCGGCTACGGCTGCGGATGCAGGGAAAGCAGCGCGGCATTCTCGCCCATGGCGCCGGACCATCCCCCAGCCCCGCAGTTTAATGGGAGCCATTTTGGAAAACAACCTACTAGCGCCAAGTTGCGGAAGTCCGCTCCCTGACGGTCGCGGTTCTGTGCAAGCCGCTGACAGCACTGAACCGCGCGCGTCAGCAAGCGGACAGACGCGGTACGCCAACTACCGCAATTTTGCACCAGGCTCCGGATTCTCGTGGCGCGGGCACTCGTGCCTGCCGCGCCTGGACTGTTTCGTCTCGGCGCTCCCCAATCCGTCCAAGAAACGCACCACGACCCCCTGCGTCGCCGGCGCTGCGACGATCTGCGTCCTACTGCTGAGCGGTTGCATTGTTGGCCCCAAATATGTCCCGCCCGCAGCTCCCGCGCCGCCGGCTTTCAAGGAGGCGTCTCCCGCTGCTTACAGCGCCGCGCCCGCGGGCACGTGGCAGCCCGCGCAGCCGCAGGATGCGGTGCTCAAGGGAAAGTGGTGGGAGATATTCAACGAACCCGAACTCAACGCGCTCGAAGATCAATTGGACATTAATAACCAGAACATCGCGCAATACTTCCAGAATTTCATGGCAGCCCGCGCGCAGGTGAGTGAGGCCCGCGCGGCCTTCTATCCCGTCGCATCGGTGAATCCAGCTATCAGCAGGAGCAGAGGGGCCGCGGGCGTTGGAGCAGGCTCGTCCGCGGCCGGCACCACGACCGGAACGGGCGGGACCACGGGCGTTACGCCAGCCGTCAGTCCGGCCGCCACCACGACAACGGGAAGTGGCGGGGCTTCGTCGAAAAGCGCTAACACGACCTCAAGCGATTTTTCCCTGCCGTTCGACGTGTCCTGGGAGCCGGACCTATGGGGCCGCGTCCGTAACACGGTTCGCGAATATCAAAACGCCGCCCAGGTGAGTGCGGCGGATCTTGAGAACGAGCGTCTCACCGAGCAGGCCGATCTCGCAGCGTATTACTTCGATCTCCGCGGCCAGGATGCGCTGCAGGATTTGTATAACCGCACCGTCGAGGCCGACCGGCAGTCGCTCGAACTGACGCGCGCTCTGGCTCAAACCGGCATCGACAACGACGAGGCCGTGGCTGAGGCGGAGGTGACCCTCAAGAACGCGGAAGAGGTGGCAATCGGCATTGCCACAAACCGCGCCTTGTTCGAGCATGCCATCGCCACGCTGATTGGCAAGCCCGCTTCCGTCTTTTCGATGCCCGTGAAAATGCTGAGCACGCCGGTTCCCGCGATTCCGGTCGGCATTCCTTCGCAGCTGCTTGAGCGGCGTCCGGATATCGCCGCGGCGGAACGAACCATGGCCCAGGCTAATGCGCTCATCGGAGTTGAGAAGGCGGCTTATTACCCGACGGTAAGCCTTACGGCGAGCGGTGGGCTTGAGGCCTCCAGCATCGCGAAGCTGTTTTCACTGCCAGCGCTTATCTGGTCGATCGGGGCTTCCGCTTCCGAGACAATCTTCGACGCCGGTCTGCGCAAAGCGACGGTAGCCCAATACACGGCGCAATATAATGCCGCCGGCGCCGCTTACCGGCAGACGGTGCTGACGGCGTTTCAACAGGTGGAAGACTACATTGCGACGCTGCGTGTGACATCCCAGCAGATCGCCAAGCAAGAGGAGGCGGTACATGCCGCGCAACGATACCTGGACATTGCTATGTCGCGGTACAAGACCGGTCTCGATCCCTATCTCGATGTGATCACCGCGCAGACCACACTGTTGAGCGATCAACAAACCCTGACCACTCTGCGCGTGAACGAGATGACGGCGGCGGTTCAGTTGATCCAGGCTTTGGGAGGCGGATGGGATGTCGCGCAACTGCCCGCCGCATCGCAGATTACGTCAAAAGAGGCGCCGCGCAAGGTCGCCACTACTCCGTAGCGGCAGAGGCGCAGAACGCGCGGCGCCAGAGGGCAGGGCTAGCCTTTAATTTCCCCGAAACAACAGCTCTTCGAGAGCCATTCGCCGCACCTGCCAAAAGTCGCGCTCCTGCTGATTGACCCTCAGTTTGCAAACGCCCTCGTCATTAAAGGCCAGCGTCACCTCAAACATCGTCTTGCGATGACCGTCAAGCACCAAAATCGCGTGCTCGGCGCGGCTGAATATTACCGACTTCTCCACATCTTTGGCTGTTAAAAGAACCGTGAAGTCGTCGCCATTCTCCTCCACTGTAAACTCGTACGGCGAGTTATTGGGGCGCAGAGCATTGCGAGTCTTAACGTCCTCTTCCACCTGTAATCGGAGCTCCTTGAATACGTTCGGCACTGAGCACCGGCAGCGCTCAGTCACCCAGTCGAACTTCGGCGCTTCCTTCTTCGCTTCCTCGTCCATGACTTGTCAGCGCGAATGTGTGGCTCTGGTTATCGTGGATCCGGCCAGAAAACCGATCGCGGCCGCGGCCAACAGTGTGCGGGTCGGATGCCGGTGAGCGAACCTCCGTACGCGCTCAAATACGTCTGCCGCACGCTGATCTTCGATGTATGATGCTGCGGCATCCAGCCGAGCCGCCGTGCCGGCAGCGAGGTTGTCAATCGCCTCGGAACCCTGTCGTCCTTTGTCGCGAACCGACGAAGCGGCTGAATGGAGGGTGCTTCCCGTCTGGTCTATTCCCCGATCGATCTTCCTGGCAGCGGATCGGCTCAACTCCTCGACGGAATCCCCGGCTCCGTTGCCGCACTCCGGCGCTGTTTCTGTTGACGTCCTAGAATTAGTCATGATGTTCCTCCACGGTCTGGGAATGATTTTCCCGTGCGTGCTCCAACAGCAAATACCACGCACGTAGGCCTCCATTGCGAATGAAAAAGCGGAGATCTACTGTCTCGGACGTCTCGCGCACCGATTTCCCCATAGCGCATGGCCAAGGGCACGAAAATTCTGCACTTGGGAAGCAATTTCTTCCTTCGCGCCCTTCGTCCGAGGGAAGGGAAATTACCCACGCAGCCGGCGCGGGGGATTAGAGACAGCTCGCCTGGCAGGTCGTTATTGAAATCGACAGAATTACGCCAGCGCCAGCTTGTACAAAGCCACAAGTTTGCCCCATGCACGCTCGGCGTCCGGCTTGTTGTAAACCGGCTTGCCGTTCTGCAGCGGCATGTCCGGAACGCACCATCCATGCAAGGTTCCCGGATAGACTTCGATCTCGGCGGGAACGTTCGCGGCCGCAAACGCCTCCCGGAGCTTGTCTTTCGCGTCGGGTTGGCGCGCGTCATCATTGGCCGCGATGCCGAAATACAGGCGAGCCTTGATCTTCGGCGCCAGCAAATGCGGGCTATCGGGCTTGTCCGTAACCAAGCCTCCGCCGTGAAACGACGCGCCCGCGCCGATGCGATTGGGCAGCGCGGCGGCGGTCTTCACCACCAACGGTCCGCCCATGCAGTACCCCTGGGTGCCGATCTTCTTTGCCTTGTCGACCTGCTTTTGAGAGTCCAGAAAATTGATGTAGGCGGCCGCATCGCGCTCAGCCGCCCCAGGTGAGTTCAGGGGCGCCATAAGCTCCCTGAGCTTTGCCATATCGGCTTGGTTTTGGAAATTGAAGGAGGCAATATCGAACACAGGAGCCTTAGCCGAACGATAATAAGGGTTCGGCACCACGACCGAGTACCCTTCCGCGGCGATGCGTTTGCCGATGTCGCGCATCGAAGGACGCAGGCCCCCTGCATCTGGCCAGACCAATACGCCGGCGTGGGAACCCGAGGCCGGATGAAGGAAGACGGCGTCGCAGGCGCCATCTGGCGTCTTTATCTCGACGTCGGTCTCAACGATGGGCTGATCGGCGGCCGAAGCCGAACCCGTGGCGGCAAGACCCGCCGCTACGGATAAAGCGACAAAGTCGCGCCTTGGAAACTCACGCAACAGGTCAGCCATGGCCGTTTCCTCTGTCACAGTGTAACGAGCCTCAGCTCGGGGAAGTCCTGCCTATATCGGGTCACGTCGAGCGTCATCAGGCAATCCGCTTGAACAAGAGCGTGAGCACCGATCAGGAAATCCGCCAGAAGGCGCTTCGGGTTTCCGTGTCCCGACTTGCTGCGGCGGCCGGCATAACGGGCAAACCGCCGGCCCGCCTCCTTCCATACAGCCTCTTGCAGATCGAACTCCACGGTGACTCCGGTATCGGCTAAGAAGTTTTTGAGGAAAGATTCAGTCGCGCCCGGATAGGCAAGCAGTTCGACGTAGACTACCGGAGCCATCAAGAGTGCTCCGTCGCCTTTTGCCTCTCCCAGCTGCCGGGCAATGCTCCCGGCCAGAGATTCCTTCGACCACAAGGCTGACAGGATGTTCGAATCAATCGCCGTTCTCACTGATCGGGCGCTTCCTCATCCCGTAAACTGCGCACCCATGCGTTGATTTCGCGTTTGTTGTCGAATGCCGGGAGCGCCCCGGCATACCTTTCAAACGGATTCTTCTGTGCGCGAGCCGGGCGGATAATCGTGCGATCCTCGGCCACCACAAATTCCACGCGGTCCCCCTCCTTCAATCCAAGCCGGCGCCGAATTTCAAGAGGGACTGTGATTTGCCCTTTGCTGCTGATCGTGCTGGACGGAGGCATCTTTACCAAGCTCATTTACAGTAAAGATAACATGCTTTACTAACAGGCTCACGCGAAACTTGCGGACCTTGCATTGCGGCCCTTTTGGGCATAGACTTTCCTGTCATGGAGGTTTCACAAATGGGACAGCTCAACTGGAAGCGATTGATTCTGGGCGGTCTGTTGGCTGGTTTGATCATTGACGCGTCTGAAGCGCTGGTGAACGGCGTCATCTTTGCAGGCGCATGGGATAGCGTAATGGCGAATCTTAACCGCCCGACCGCCTTCAGCATGAAGCAGATGGTGGCGCTGAATCTGTGGGGATTCATTACGGGAATCGCGACAATGTGGTTTTACGCCTCCATCCGGCCGCGTTACGGCGCCGGACCGAGAACGGCGGTGATCGCCGGCGCCGGCATGTGGCTGATGGCTTACGCCCTGGGTGGCGCGTTTCCGGTGATCGTGCACATATTCCCGCGCCGGCTGTCAGCCATTACGCTGGCTATAGCGCTGGTGGAAGCCATTGTCGCGGCTTTGGTCGGTGCCATGGTCTACAAGGAAGAAAGCCAGCCCATGTCGCGGGCTGCCGCTTCCTGACGCTGCTCAAGCCCGCCTTGGCTGAGGAGCCAGCACTCGAGACACCAGGCAAAACCGCGAACCTGCCGGAGCTTTTCGACAGGTGGGAGAACTAGCGCCCTGACGGGCGTGTTTTTCCGCGAGCACCGTTTGGAAGCATGGAGAATCTGTCGCTATTTGACGAACCCAAGCCGGCGCAGGCGGCTACCCTAGCCGGGAAGTTGAAGCGGCTGAGTGAGCAGGGCATCTACCTCGGCACCAGCTCCTGGAAATACGAAGGATGGCTGGGCCAGATCTACACGCTGGAGCGCTACCTGGTTCGCGGGCGCTTTTCCGAAAAGCGGTTCCAAAGTGAATGCCTGGCCGAATACGCCGAGACATTTCCAGTGGTGTGCGGCGATTTCTCGTTCTATCAATTCCCGACCCCGGACTTCTGGCGCAGGCTGTTCCTGGGCGCGCCGGTTCCGCTGCGGCTGGCCTTCAAGATTCCCGAAGAGATTACCGCCGCGATGTTTCCAGCGCACCCGCGATACGGCGCTCGAGCGGGCCTGCCGAACCCCAATTTCCTGGATGCGCGCGTGTTGAAAGCCGAGTTCCTCGACTTACTCGAGCCTTACCGCGAACGGATTGCCGTGTTGATCTTCGAGTTCGGCTCGTTTTCAAAGGCCGTCTTCGAGGAGCCCGCGCAGTTCCTGAGCGCCATCGAGCCGATGCTGCGCGTGCTGCCGGAGACGTTCCGTTACGCCGTCGAGATCCGGAACGCGGAGTTTCTGGAGGCGCAGTATTTCGAACTGCTACACGGCTATAACATCGCGCACGTCTTCAACGCGTGGACCCGCATGCCTGTCCTGTCCCGGCAGATCCTGATTCCCGGCGCGTTCACGGCGAATTTCACAGTGGCGAGAGCGCTGTTGAAAGTGGGCCGCCCGTATGAGGACGCCGTTAAATTGTTCACGCCTTACAAAACGATCCAGGAGCCCAACCACGAAGTGCGCGACGCGCTGCGAAACCTGTTGCTTCGGGCCAAGCGCCGTTCCGAACCCACATTTGTGTTTGTGAATAATCGCCTCGAAGGCAACGCACCCGGAACCATAGAAGCCGTAGTGGAAGCGGAGTAGCGAATGGCTAGCTCACCGCCTCAGCTATTTGCCGCCGAAACCGTAAAGAATCATCACGCCGGGCTGCAACACAGCGGAGGCAAATGCCCCGTTTGTTCCGGCGGACGCGTTACTGGCCTTGGCGTAAGGCATGACGTAGATGGGTTTCTTGCCCACTCGAAAGGCGACTCCCACGCTGCCCGTAAATGCAACCGACGCGGTTGCCGACGCGCTAAGGCCCGCCTGCACGATGGTTATCAAGGAAACCGCCCCGGACGCGGATTGTGCGGCAACCCATGCGCCGCCCGTCGTAATCGTAGACACCAGGGGCGTCCCGGGTAGTATCCCGCCGGCTGGCGCGGCAGTGATCGGGGTGCTGACGGTGGACCAACTGTACCAGTTGCTGGTGCCGACACGAATGGCGATGTCCACGTCGGCATTCGCTGCGTATGCGCTTCCGCGCGTCCAGCTCGGCCCAACCCCAATCGTGAGGCTGGGAAGCGCGGCGGAGTTGACGGTGGTCGGCGGCGGC
>Ga0302326_10013366_pt1 | contig 17408 bp, 16 predicted proteins | sample Palsa_T0_3_FD_202264 | JGI IMG/M metagenome (GOLD analysis project Ga0302326, IMG submission 202264) | Peat permafrost microbial communities from Stordalen Mire near Abisko, Sweden - Palsa_T0_3 | ecosystem: Environmental > Terrestrial > Soil > Palsa > Peat permafrost | place: Sweden: Abisko... | reverse complement strand
GCGAGAAGTCGTTGGTGACGCAAACCTACACGAGGCTCTCATGCGCATAGGTGTTCCGAAAGAAATCAAGAACCACGAATACCGCGTCGGGCTGACGCCCCCTACCGTGCGCGAGCTGATCGCACGCGGACACACGGTGTTCGTGGAAACGATGGCGGGCGACGCCATCGGTCTTCACGACGAACTCTATACGCGTGTGGGCGCCACGATCCTGCCGACGGCCGACGAAGTGTTCGCCTCGGCGGAAATGATCGTGAAGGTGAAGGAGCCGCAGCCGGTCGAGATCAAACGCCTGCGCAAGGGCCAGACGCTTTTCACGTATCTCCATCTCGCGCCTGATCCCGAACAGACGCAGGGTTTGCTCGAATCGGGCGCCATCGCGATCGCTTATGAAACGGTCACCGACGGGCGCGGGGGTCTGCCGCTGCTGGCGCCGATGAGCGAAGTGGCCGGGCGCATGTCGATCCAGGCGGGCGCGCATTGCCTGGAGATCGCGCAAGGCGGCCGCGGCATGCTCCTGGGTGGGGTGCCGGGTGTGCAGTCTTCGAAGGTCGTGATCCTGGGCGGCGGCGTCGTCGGCACCAATGCGGCGCGCATGGCCATGGGCCTCGAGGCGCATGTGACCGTTCTCGACGTTTCGCTGCACCGTCTCTACGAGCTCGACCTGCAATTCGGCTCGATGCTGAACACGATCTATTCAACGATCGATTCCATCGAAGAAAACGTGATCTCCGCCGACCTCGTGATCGGCGGCGTGCTGGTGCCGGGTGCCGCGGCGCCGAAGCTGATCACGGAAGCTATGGTCAGGCAGATGAAGAAGGGCTCCGTGCTCGTCGACGTCGCCATCGACCAGGGCGGCTGCGCCGAAACCTCGCACGCGACGACGCACGCCAATCCCACCTATCGCGTGCACGATGTCGTGCATTATTGCGTCGCCAACATGCCCGGCGGCGTCGCGCGCACGTCGACCTTCGCGCTCAACAACGCGACGCTGCCCTTCACGCTGGCGCTGGCCGACCAGGGCCCCGAAGCCGCGATGAAGAAGAACCCGCATCTGCGTGCGGGCCTCAATGTCTACAAGGGCACGCTGACATACAAAGCCGTCGGCGAAGCGCAGAAACTCGCCTGCGAAAGCGCGGAAAAGGTGCTGGGGATTTGACGCCCCGGCACTTGTTGTTCACGCGATCGTCGCCCCCCCGTCGATCACGAAGGACTGGCCGGTGGTGAAGGCGCCGGCTTTGGAGGCGAGGAACACCGCAGCACCTGCGATCTCGTCCGGATCGCCGATACGGCGAAGCGGTGCGCCTGCCGTCGAGCGCTTGAGGATGTCGGGATTGTCCCACAGAGCTTTCGCAAAATCGGTCTTGATCAGGCCGGGCGCGATGCAGTTCGCGCGGATATTGTGCGGCCCGTATTCGACGGCGATGTTGCGGGCGAGTGCGAAATCGGCCGCCTTCGAGATGCAATAGGCGCCGAGCACGGCCGAGCCGCGCAGGCCGCCGATCGAGGAGATGATGATGATCGAGCCGTCCCTGCGCTCCACCATCTCCGGTAGCACCAATGGTTCGAGCGCACATTCGCGCCCATGATCTTGTCGAAGGCCTCGTCGGGAATCTCCATCTGCGGCCCGAAATAGGGATTGAGCGCCGCATTGCAGACGAGGACGTCGATTCTGCCGAATGCGGCGCGGCTCTGCGCCACAAGGTTCTGCAGCTGCTCCTTGTAATTGATGTTGGCGGGGATCGGCACAGCCACTTTGGACCCGCGCGCCTTGTTGATGTCGTCCGCCACCTTCTCGCAGGCGTCGGCCTTGCGGCTCGAAACGACGACCTTGGCGCCGTGTTCCGCCAGACGATGCACGATGGCCTCGCCGATGCCTTTGGTCGAGCCCGTGACGAGCGCCACTTTTCCGCTCAAATCGAAGAGTGACATGATTTCCTCCCTGTTGGCCTGGAATGTCGAAGTGCGGCATTCTTAGACGCCTCCGGGGCCCGGGACAAATGCCGCACTCACGCGTTTTCGGGAGGGGTGGTCATTGGAGTGTTGTATGCGAAAAGCCTTCGTTCTTTGCGCCTTGGCGCTCGCGGCGTGTGCCCAGCCGCAACACTATTCCTACCCGCCGACCTATGAGGCGCCGATGGCGCCGCCGCAGCCGCGGCAAACGCCGCCACCCACCTATACCGCACCCACGCCGCCGCCCCGGAGCGTGAAGCCGTTCGGTGTCGGGCTCCTCACTGCCAAGAGCGTCGGCGGCTACATCGACAGCGAGGAGCGCGAGTTGCGCGCCGATCTGCGCGGCAGCGGCGTGGGCGTCAGCCGTCCGGGCGACGCCATCACATTGCTGGTCCGCGACGACGTTCTCTTTCAACGGGATTCGACAACGCTTTCCGTGCGCGGCGCGCAGATCGTCTCGGCGATTGCCGCCGTGGCCGGAAAATACGACAGCACGGTCCTGACCGTGAACGGCTACACAGATACGGCCGGGCCGCCTGATCGCAACATGCAGGTCAGCCAGCAACGCGCAGACGCGATCGCGCACGCGCTCGCGGCGGCAGGCATCGACGCGCATCGCATTTCCGCACACGGTCTCGGCGCAACACATTTGAAGATTCCGACGGGCCCCGACGCCAGCGAGCCGCGCAACCGCCGTATCGAGATCCTCATCACGCCGAAGATGGTGGGGTGACAAGGATTTTGGGAGGCGTAACTCCTACTCCTCCAGCGTATCCTTGATTGCCGTGGCCAACTCCGCCGCATCGGGCGTCATGCGCGAGCCGAACGTGCCGGCGATCGCGCCGTCGCGACCGAAGAGATATTTGTGGAAGTTCCATTTGGGGGCTGCGTCTTCGCCCAGTTCGCCCGCGACCCATTTGTACAAGGGGTGGGCGTCCTGTCCGATCACGTGCTCTTTTGCGGTCATTGGAAAGTCGACGGCAAAACGCGTCTCGCAAAACGTCTTGATTTCCTTTTCCGTGCCGGGTTCCTGTGCGCCGAAATCGTTGGCGGGAACGCCGAGGATCACGAGGCCCTTGTCGCGATTGGCCTTCCAGAGGGCTTCGAGCCCGGAATATTGCGGCGTCAGTCCGCACTGGCTTGCAACGTTGACGACGAGAAGCGCTTTGCCCTTGAAGTTCGATAGCGGCAGAGCGCCGCCGTCGATCGCCCGAAAGCTGAAGTCATAGGCTGTGGTCATAATATCTGTCCCTTGACGGTGACGCAGAGTAATTCCCGCTTCTCCGACGCGCCAGACCCGATTGTGAGAAGTTTCGGAGCCACGATCACGGCGATTGGCGCGGACTGCGCCGGGACATCCACTTTGTCAGAAATCCGGCCGAGGACGTCGTGGACAAGAGGTTCCTCGCGAAGAGTTGCCCAATCTGGCGCAGCAGGAGCAGCGTCGTCGCGACCACGCAGAGTGCCGTCAGCCATAATTGGGTCGCAGGAGGGTGGAAGGGAAGGCGCACCAGCATGAAAAACGGCGTGTAGATGGGAATCCACGACACCACTGTGGCGAAGGTGCCGTTCGGATTGGCGATGATGACGCGAAGAAACAACATCGGCAGAACGATGATCAGCGAGGCCGGCCCCAAAAGAGCCTGCGCATCGGGCAGTGAATTGGTGACGGCGCCGATGCCCAGGAAAATCGCGCTGTAGATCAGAATGCCGCACAAGAAATAAAGGAGGATTAGCGGGAGGGTCTCGAACGTCGCGACCTGGCCGAGGCTCGCAATGACAAATGAGACCGTCGACTGCGAAAAGAACGAGCCGATCACGAAGAGCGCGCCGATCCAAACAGCAACCGTCAACAGGGCGGTCGCGCAGACGCCGAGAAGCTTGCCCGTCATGATCTCGGTCGGCGACGCGCAGGAGGCGAGCACTTCGATCATGCGGGTGGTTTTTTCCTCGAGCACGCTTTGCAGCAAAAGGGCCGAATTGAAAAAGCAAACCACGAAAAGAAGGACCGCCAGACCCACCGGCACGAATTGCCCCAGGCGCTCGGCTGCGCTGAGGCGGGCGCCGGCCGCCTGCGTCGGGTCGATCACCTGGAGATTGGCGTCGGCCTCCAGCGAGGCGGTCCGGCTGTGCGGCGGCAAGAATTGCTGCAGTTCGTGAAGACTGAGCGCATCGGCCAGTACCCGGCGGACGAAATCCGCATCGCCCTGGGCGGCGGTGTCGGCCGAGAAATACTGAGCCGGAATCGCGCCGTCCGCCGCGAAGCCTTTCGGGATCACGATGATGGTCGAAACGATTTGCGGCGTCCCCGCAAGGCGGGCTTCGCGTCGCCCCGCAAGATAGGTTCGCGCGAGCGCGGTCACCTCCGCGCCATTCGCTTGTGTGAGGTCCGGTGGCGTCGGTGCCACGGCAATATGCGACATGGGACGGATGAACGGCACATGGGACCGCAAGAAAGGCGACAAGGCTTCCAGTGCGTGTCGCGATCCACCGTGCGCCTGAAACATCTTGATTTCAGTGAGCCGATCCGGCTCACGCAACATTGCGGCCAGCGCCGGATCGGCGCGGCCGAGCGCTGCCATGTCGGCGTGGCCGGTGGCGTACGCGGCGAGCGCCGTGAGTTCCGCCTGCGCGTTTTCGCGCGCCACCGCCGTCTCGATCGCAGCGGCATAGAGCCCCGTTCGGTCGACAACCACGACCACATTCGTCTTCGGATGCGGTCCCAGAAGAATCGGCACGCCGATCGACAAAGAGAAGATAGCCGGCATCAGCAGCAGGCTGAAAATGAACCCGCGCCGCGAGACGTATTTCAGGAATTCCTGACGGGCGATGAGCAGGACGCGACGGATCATGCTGCATTGGCCTTTTCGACGAGAGCCATGAAAACATCGTGCAGGCTCGGCGGCGCGAGATCGAAATGAAACGGCGCGATACCGTGACGGAAGCATTCCGCAAGCAACGATCGACCGTCGGCGCCTTCCTTGAGATCGACCAGCCAGAATTCGCGGCCTTCCGCGGGCGGCGCGACGTTTGCCACCTCTTCCAGCGCCGTGAGAAAATGCAGATCGCCTTCCGCGCCAATGAGTGCGCGGCGCGGCAGGAGATTGCGGGCCTGGCCAAGCGTGCCGTCGAAGCGTTTTCGCCCCCGTACCAGAACCACCAGGCGATCGCAGAGCCTTTGGGCATGCTCCATCGTGTGCGTCGAAAACAGGATCGTCTTGCCGCCGCGCGCGATGCCGCGGATGAAGTCCTCGAGCTCTTTTTGACTGACCGGGTCGAGACCGGAAAACGGTTCGTCGAGGATCACGAAATCCGGATCATGGGCGATTGCGGCCAGCAGCTGAACTTTCTGCGCCATGCCCTTGGACAATCCCTCTATGCGCTCTCGTGCGAAAGCACCAAGACCGAAATCCGCCAGGAGAACGCGGGCGCGCTGCAAAGCCCGACTGCTGGGGACGCCCTTCAGCGCGGCGATATAGGCGATTGATTCGTCTGCCCTCATGCGCCGGTAAAGGCCCCGCTCTTCGGGCACATAACCGACACGCGCGCGCACGTCGCGGGCCTGCCGTCCGAAAATGCGGGCCGTTCCCGAATCCGGCAGGTAAAGGCCAAGCAGGATGCGCAGCGTCGTCGTCTTGCCGGCGCCGTTGGGGCCCAGAAACCCGACAATTCCGCCCAAGGGCAGGTCGAGGTCCAATTCGCTCACGGCATTGAGGTCACCGAAGCGCTTGGTCACGCCCTTCAACTCGACCGCCAATTCCGTCATGCACGTTTCGCCCCGAGGATTCGACGAAGGTCAGTAAGACACTCGTGACAGGCATTTGTGTCAAGAAGATGCAGGGATGACTGCGGAAGCGTGGAATCCAACGCCTCGACGCGCGCGCTTCGGCCGGGGATTGGCCGCCACGCATGGAGACGTTCTAACTTCGCTCCTTGGTTAACGAATTCGCAACGGGATGGCTGTCAGGATAACCCTGATTTCTTGTGGGCGTCTCATGCTCAATGCCTTGATATTCGTGATCTATGCGATGGCGGCCGTGACCGCCGCGCTCGGGCTCATGATCGCGCGCGTCACCGATGCGCAGGGCGGCGCACTCTTTGCGCTGGTCGTCATCCTGCTGGCGACGCAGGTGCACGGCATGGCGCTGCGCCGGCGCGAACGCCGCGTTTCGGCCCGCGAAATCAGCGGCCTCAAGCGTGCCAGCCAGGAATTCATCCGGGCGCTCGAAGACACCCACGCTCGGATCGAAGACGTGAAGAAAACCGCCGCCGCCCGCTCCAGCGAGCAGAGCCGCAAGATCGTCGCCGAGTTGCAGATGCTCGAAGGATTGATGCGGGAATTTTCCAGCCGAATCACGGAAAGGGCCAAGGATGTCGAGCCCGGCGAAGACATGATCGAGCGGCGCGCCCGCGATACGGCGCATTCCTATCTCGACACGATGGGGCAGAGCGACCTTCTCGAAACCATCCGCGCCTCGCTCGAAGAAAATCGCGTCGATCTCTACCTGCAGCCGATCGTGAGCCTGCCGCAGCGAAAGCTCCGCTTCTACGAGGCCCTCTCGCGCCTGCGCGCGGAAGACGGCTCCGTCATCATGCCCGCGCAATACATGAAAATTGCCGCACCCGTCGGGTTGATGTCGGTGGTCGACAATCTGCTTCTGTTCCGCTGCGTTCAGATCGTGCGCCGTCTGATCCACAAGAATCGCAGCGTCGGCGTCTTCTGCAACATCTCGGGCGACACGCTGGCGGATGCGGAGTTCTTCCCGCAATTCCTCGAATATATGCATCACAACCGCGACCTCGCGCCCCAGATCGTCTTCGAATTCGATCAGCCGGCCGTGTTGAAAGCGGGTCAGAAGGGCGAAGAGAATCTTCTCTATCTCTCCAGCCTCGGCTTCGCGCTCTCCATGGATCACGTCGAAACGTTGGCGATGGATTTCGAGCGCCTGAAGACGCTGGGCTTCCGCTATGTGAAAGTGCGCTCGGAAACGCTGATGAGCGGCATGATGCATGCCCAGGCCTCCGTCGCTGCGGAAGACTTAAAGACGCTCCTGCAGCGCCATGGCCTGAACCTGATCGCCGAGCGCGTCGAAAACGAGAAAACCGTCGTGCAGCTCCTCGATTACAGCGTCGATTTCGCGCAAGGGTATCTTTTCGGCGAGCCCAGGCCTGTGCGCGATGATTCGCTGAAACATCTCGAGAAGCTCGAACCGTCCGCGCCGGTGATCCCCTTCCGCAAGGCCGGCTGAACCCATTGACCGGGCCGCGGCGGTCGTGTCACCGCTAATCCATGGCCGATAGCCCTGAAATTCTGACCGGTCTGCACGAGATCGCTGCGGGCCACGATGCCCTGATTTGCGACGTGTGGGGCGTCATCCACAACGGGGCGCACGTCCATGCCGCCGCGGTCGATGCGTTGATGCGATTCCGCGCCGCATTCGGCCCTGTCGTGCTGCTCTCCAATGCGCCGCGCCCGGTTTCCGCGCTGAAGGAACAGTTCGCGGCGCTTGGGGTGCCGCAGGATTGTTACGACGCGATCGTCACCTCGGGCGTGGCCGCCCGCCTCGATCTTGCGGACCGTGTGGGCGGCGGACGACTGTCCATTTTTCACATCGGACCGGAACGCGACCGTGGCATTTTCGAAGGATTGCCGATCGATTGCGTCGATGCCGCAAAGGCCAGTGTCGTGCTCTGCACCGGATTGTTCGATGACGATGTCGAAACGCCGGCCGACTATCGCTCGCTGCTCGCCGATCTGAAGGCGCGCGCTCTCGTGCTGCTCTGCGCCAATCCGGACATCGTCGTTCAACGCGGCGGTCGGCTCATTTATTGTGCAGGCGCAATTGCGCGTGCCTATCAGGAGCTGGGGGGCGAAGTCGTCTACTACGGCAAGCCGCATGCCCCCATCTACCAACTCGTGCTTGCGGCCGCCCGGGAGGCTGGGGGCCGGGAGGCGGTTCGCCCGCTCGCAATCGGGGACGGCCTCGAGACCGACATTCGGGGCGCCGCCAATGTCGGCATTGAGTCCCTGTTCATCGCGGACGGTATACATGGCGAAGAGATCGGCGACGTCACGCCCGCGGCACTGGGCCGTCTGTTCGAAAAGGCTGGGTTGTTACCCAAGGCGGCAATGCGCGCCCTTGTATGGTAGGGACGGCGTGGTAGGGACGGCTGGCGCTAACAGGGCGCGAAAGAGGAAAACGGCATGGCTTACAGCATAGAGGATCTGAAGCCCGGCATGGCCGAGAGCTTCTCCAAGACCGTCAGCGAGCGCGACATTACGCTCTTCGGAGAGGTGAGCGGGGATACCAACCCCGTCCATTTCGACGAGGAATTTGCCAAGGGGACGATCTTTAAAGGTCGCATCGCCCACGGCGTCCTCAGCGCGAGCTATATATCGACGGTGCTCGGCATGCAGATGCCTGGGCCGGGCACGATCTTCATGAGCCTCACCACCCGCTTCAAGGCGCCCGTCCGGATCGGCGATACGGTCGTTGCAACCTGCACGGTGCGTGAGGTGATTCCCGAAAAGCGCCGCGTGGTGTTCGACTGCATCTGCAAGGTGGGCGACACCGTGGTCGTGGAAGGGGAAGCCACCGTCATGCCGCCCCAGCGGCGCGCGGCCTGAGCGTGCGCATCTTTCGCCATTCCCGCGACGTTCCGGCAGCCTATCGCGGCGCGGTGGTGGCGATCGGCAATTTCGACGGCGTGCATCTGGGCCACCAGGCGCTGATCGCGGAGGCCAAGCGGCTCGCGGACGAGCGCAGTTCGGCCCTGGGCGTGCTCGCCTTCGAACCCCATCCGCAGGAGTTCTTCCACCCCTCACCCGAAAGTTTCCGGTTGACGCCTTTTCGCACCAAGGCGCGACTGATCGCCGACCAGGGCGCCGATGTTCTTTTCGCGCTGGCCTTCGACGCCGAAATGGCCGTGCGGAGCGCCCAGGATTTCGTACTCGATGTCCTCGTGGATGGGTTGGGCGCGGGTTGCGTCGTCGTGGGCGCGGATTTCCAGTTCGGCAAGGGTCGCAGCGGCGATGTGACGGTGCTCTCCTATATGGGCGAGATGGAGGGCTTCGGCGTCCACATCTTCGAGCCGGTGCTCGCGGGCGGGCACGACAAGATTTCCTCGACCCGGATTCGCGATGCGCTGAAAGCCGGCCGCCCCGAGGAGGCCGCGAGGCTGCTGGGCCATTGGTGGGCGATTGAAGCCCGTGTCGAGCACGGCGACAAACGCGGGCGCACAATCGGCTTCCCCACGGCCAATATGCGGCTCGAGCACTTCATCAAGCCCGCCTTCGGCGTCTATGCGGTCCATGTCACGATCTTCGAAGACGACAAGCCGGTCGGGCGGCATGATGGGGTGGCCAATCTCGGCATCCGGCCGATGTTCGAGACCCCGATTCCCCACCTCGAGACTTTCCTGTTCGACTTTTCCGGCGACCTCTACGGCAAGCACCTCGCCATAGAGCTGGTCTCCTACATCAGGCCGGAGGCAAAATTCTCGGGGCTGGAGGCGCTGAAGGCGCAGATCGCGCTCGATTGCGCCACCGCCCGAGAGGCGCTGAAGCGGCCCCTGCCGTGGCCCACGCCATGGACAACCTGACCCTCTTCGGCGTCTTCGCCGTGTCGGCCATGCTGGTCACCTACGCGCTGGAGGACCGCAGCCGCTGGTTCGTCCTCGCCTTCTCGGCGGCCTGCTGGCTGGGCTCCGCTTACGGCTTCCTGCAGGGCGCGTGGCCCTTCGGGGTCGTGGAATTCATCTGGGGGCTGGTGGCGTTGCGGCGGTGGTTCCAACGGACGCAGGACAAAAAGGGACGCGCTGAAGCATAGTTTTCCTTCCGCAATGATTTCCGCGCTCGGTCTTGGGAATGGTGCGCTTATGCGGTTTCGGCGTCCTGGACTGCTTGCGCAGAATTCGCATTAGGTCCTCCCGACCCCTGCTCTTCGCTTTCGCAGCGTTACACGCTGTGGTATGCTTTGTGCGAACCCCCTACCGGCAGCTGTGGAGCAACATTCCGTGAAAAATCCGCCGTGCATCCTGGCATCCCAAGCCAATGGCATCGATACCGCGCGCAAACGCGCATGGACTCCTCCTGTCGTCATTACCGAAACCGCGCCGATCTGGAAGGGAACCATGAAAACCATCATTGAAGATCTACCTGAAGGTCATGATTCCGTTTCGGGAAATATATCGCACCACGGATCTTAGTCGAACGGACCATGGCTTGTGACGAGCTTTGCCCGGTGCAAGATTGGTCCCACCCACGCTCTGCAGACAAAGTTCTGATGCAGCTCTATCGCGCATGCCTGCGCGAGCGCACGTTTCGCGCGCGACCTTCGGTTGGACCTCGCCTCATGCGCTGGGGTCGCGTCGCATGAGCGGCATCTGCGGCATTGTCCGCTTCGACAATCAAGCGGTGACCGAGCGCGATCTTGCGCGCCAGGTGAACGCGCTTTCGCATCTGGGACCGGACAAAATCCGGCAATGGCGCGAGGGAGCGGTCGGCATGGGGGCGCTCCTCATGCGCGTGACGCAGGAAGACACATTCGACGCGCAACCGTTGCGCGATGCGCAGGCGAGCCTTGTATTCGTGAGCGATGCGCGCATCGACAATCGCGAGGAGGTCGCATCGGCTCTTTCCATCGATGCCGATGCGCTGCGCGAAATGCCCGACAGCGCCGTGCTGTTCGCGGCCTATGAGAAATGGAATGCCGATTGCGTCGAGCACCTCGTCGGCGATTTTGTCTTCGCCGCGTGGGATGCGCGACAGAAAACGCTCGTCCTCGGGCGCGACCATATGGGGCAACGGCATTTACACTACCACGCAGGAGAAGGGTTCTTCGCCTTCGCGACCGAAAAAAAAGGTTTGTGGGCGCTTCCCTTCGTGCCGCGGCTGTTGCCCGATAAGATGATCGCCCGCGCGCTCCAGATGGACCGGTCTAATGGAGCAGACAAACCGTCTGCGGACGCCATCGACGCAGTGCCGGGTGGGGCAATCGTGACCGTCGCGGCAGACGGTTCCGTAAGCTGGCGCCGTTATTGGGAACCCTGCGCCGATCCCGTGCACAAGAATCGCGATGAGGCTTATTATGCCGAAGCCTATATCCGGATATTGCGCGAAGCCGTGGCGTGCCGCCTGCGTCGCGCGACGGCCCCGGCTGGGATCTTCATGGGAGGCGGTTTCGACTCAGGGGCGATCTGTGGACTGGCCGGATCTGTCGTAGCGCAGCAAGGACGCAAACTCGTCGCCGTGGCCTCTGTGATGCCCGAGAACTACCAAGGCACTGTTCGTCATGCGCGCAGGTGGGTCGAAATGTGCCGCCGGCACATGCCCCATCTCGATGTGCGCTATGTCACACGCGAGGGACTCGATATTTTCGCCGGTATGGCACAAGGGTTCCTCGCAACCGACGGCCACCATAGCCCAAATCGATACGTCAACGACGCGATGTATGCCGTGATAGCGTCCGCCGGCGCGCGCACCACGATGGATGGTCATGGCGGCGACTACACCCTCAATCCGCGTGGCCAGAAATTCCTCTTCATGCTTTTGCGAAGGTGGCGATTGCGACGCTTCATCTCGGAGTGGAAGGCGCAGAGACGAATCCTGGAGTCATCGCACTTCTTGCTGTTCAGGCGTTCGATTCTTCCTTACCTGTTGCCGTCGGTCATGCAACGCTGGCAGCGCTATCAAAGTGGGCTTGCGCCCTTTGGTCCGAGCATGCCGATCGCACGAGGTTTCGCGCGCGAAGCGAACGCCGTCGGCGTGCAGACGCTCAAGGCGCGAGGCCGCTCGATGCGCGGAGCGATGGTACGAGCATTGCAAATGCAGCAAAATTTCCCGGCGATCGGCGGTTCGATTCCCGCCGCTGCGCATGGGCTGGAGTTAACGCAGCCTTTCCACGATAAGCGCGTGGTCGAATTGGGGCTGGCGATTCCGGAAGACCTCTATGTCAAGAATGGGCGCGAGCGTTATCTCGCGCGCACGGCGCTCAAGGACATTTATCCGCCGGAATTTCAGACGCGCGGTCCGGGCAACGAAGATGTGGGGCCGGATTTCCTCTCGATGGCCAAGAACATCGAACCCCAGATGTTGGCCGAAATCGACCGCATGGAGAAGGCCGGCAAGCTTTCCCGGTATTTCGACTTCCCGCGCATGCGCCGCATGTTGACGCGGCGGCACATCGACCAACATGCATCTGGCAATGAGCTCGATACGCGCCAGGCAACGCTGAGCTTCCTGCTCGCCCGCTACGTCGAATGGTTCAGGCGCGACAACGCCTGAACACAATGCCGGGTTGTGCGAATCTCGCACATTCTATTCCCGGCAATCATTTCTCCCAAGGATATCGCGATGCTCGCGTTCCGTCACTCACCGACGCTGATATTCGAACGGGTTGAAGGTCCGCGCCCCGAGCTTTTCGAAATCCTTCACGTTTCTCGTCACGACGACGAGGCCGTGTTCCTCGGCCGTCGCCGCGATCATGGCATCTTCTATGAGATCGCGCGGATGCTTCACGAGTATGCGCGCCCAGATTCGAAATGCCGGGCCGTCCATCGCCAATACGTTGAACGTCGCGGCGATGGCTTCGATCCAAGCCTCGATTTCGGTAGCTTTCGATGCGTCCTGCTCGCGGACCTTTTCCGCGCCCGCCTGCAACTCGCCAAGCGTCACAGCCGACACGTGTAACATTGCGCCAGGCGTCGCATTCAGCCACGCCCTGACGCCGCCGTGAGGGCGAGGACGCCTGATCTCCGACACGACATTCGTATCGAGCAGGTACATTCGACGATCAGCGGAAAAGTTTGGCTGTCCGCGACCGCAGCTTCCCGCGCGTCGGCAAGGGCATGTCGAAGCGGCCTTCGTCCGAAAGTAGCAATTCTTTCAGCGTCGGGCGGGAGGCCTGTGTGAGATGCTTCCATTCCTGCGCCGAGACCAGCACGGCCGTTTCCGCACCGCGCTTGGTCACGATTTGTGGGCCCTCCTTGAGGCAGGTTTCCAGCAACTCGCTAAAGCGTGCCTTGGCGTCCTGAACCGCCCACGTTTTTGCGGCCATCGCGATCAATCCCATCCTGCTTTGTTCTGGTCATATATCTGGTCAGTTTTTGTGGCGGAATCAAGGCAGAGCGTCTTGCAAGCCGTTCGATATTGGAAGCGCCCCACCGCTGGACGCAAAAGGGAGGCGCTGATAGAAGTTTTGCCGTCCATTGCAAGGCTTCGGCCATGAACGTGTTGGCTTTCAGGGGATTTTCGCGAATTCGCCGCCCGGCGCCGCCTCGGGTGGGATGATCCATCCCGCCTGTCGCGCGAGCCGGGACCACGCGCCTTCGCCACCCCAGAGCCAGAGACGATGAACGACAACAAGCCCCAAGATACCAAGAAAGAAACCGTCGGCCGCGACTACCGCGCGACGCTCTTTTTGCCCCAGACCGAATTCCCGATGAAGGCGGGCCTGCCCGAAGCCGAGCCGAAATGGCTCGCACGCTGGGCGGGAATCGACCTCTATCGCCGCATGCGAAAGGAAGCGAAGGGCAGACCGCTCTTCGTCCTGCACGACGGGCCGCCTTACGCGAACGGCGAGATCCATTCCGGCACAGGTTTGAACAAGGTGCTCAAGGACATCGTCGTGCGCTCGCGCGGCTTTCTCGGCTTCGACGCGCCCTACGTGCCGGGCTGGGACTGTCACGGTCTGCCCATCGAATGGAAGATAGAGGAAAAATACCGCGCCGAAGGCAAGTCCAAGGACGACGTGCCGATCGATCAGCTGCGCCGGGATTGCCGCGACTTCGCCAATTACTGGATCGACGTTCAGCGCAAGCAGTTCCAGCGCCTGGGCTGCATCGGCGAATGGGACAAGCCCTATACGACGATGGATTATCGCGCCGAGGCGGTGATCGCGAGCGAGCTGCACAAATTCGTCGGCAACGGACTTCTCTATCGCGGCTTTCGTCCGGTGATGTGGTCGCCGGTTGAGAAGACCGCACTCGCGGAAGCGGAAGTCGAATATCGCGAGAAAGTTTCGCCGACAATCTATGTGAAGTTTCCGGTCGTAAGAGGAGACGAATCTCTCAAGGGCGCGAGCATCGTCATATGGACGACGACGCCGTGGACGATTCCCGGCAATCGCGCCGCGGCGTTCTCGCCGACGATGGAATACGGCGTTTACGAAGTGAGCGAAGCAGGCGAAGGTGCGCTGTCGCGCGTCGGCGAGAAGATCGTACTCGCAGACGTGCTAGCCGAGCAGACTGCGAAACATTCCAAGGTTGCGCTCAAACGCATATCCTCCGCCAATCCGCATGGCGCTGTGCTCGCACATCCCCTCCGCGGCCAGGGTTACGACTTCGACGTCCCCGTCCTGCCCGGCGCACACGTCACCGCCGACACCGGCACGGGCTTCGTTCACACCGCGCCCGGTCATGGCGCGGAAGACTTCGCCCTGATGACGGAGACCTATCCAGGCTATGCCGCGAACAATCCGGACGCCTTCGGCGTGGTGAGGGAAGACGGTTCGTTCGCTGAGGACGTTCCGATCTTTGCGGGCAAGCGCATCCTGACGCCGGAGGGCAAGGACGGCGACGCGAACGGCGCGGTGATCCGCGAACTGATCGCGGCCAATATGCTGCTCGCGAAGGGTTCGCTCAGACACCAATATCCGCACAGCTGGCGCTCGAAAGCGCCGATCATCTTCCGCGCGACGCCGCAATGGTTCGCGGCGATGGACAAGCCGATCTCGTCCGCTCCCGGCGATACGCTGCGCGCGCGCGCCATGAAGGCCATTGGCGACACCAAATGGTATCCGCCGTCGGGCGAGAACCGCATGGCCGGGATGGTGAAGGACCGCCCGGACTGGGTGCTGTCGCGCCAGCGCGCCTGGGGTGTGCCCCTCGCAATCTTCGTGCACAAGGAGACGCAGGAAATCCTGGACGCCGCCGACGTCAACGGGCGCATCAAGGAAGCGTTCGAAAGCGAAGGTGCGGATGCATGGTTCAGTTCGCCGCCGCAACGCTTTCTCGGCAACGATCGCAATCCGGACGATTTCGAGCAGGTAAGAGACATCCTCGACGTCTGGTTCGATTCCGGTTCGACGCATGTCTTCACCGTGGAACAGCCGCTGGAACCCGAATGGCCCCAAAAGGACCATGCCGATCTCTATCTCGAAGGCTCCGACCAGCATCGCGGCTGGTTTCAATCCTCGCTTCTCGAAAGCTGCGGCACGCGCGGTCGCGCCCCTTATGATGCCGTGCTCACCGCCGGTTTCGTGCTCGATCGCGAAGGCGACAAGATGTCGAAATCGGTGGGCAACGTGATCCTGCCGCAGGCGATAGCCGACAAGAACGGCGCCGATATTTTCCGGCTTTGGGTCGCGTCATCGGACTTCACCCAGGATCTGCGCATGGGCAACGACATCATTCAGTCGAATGTCGATGCCTATCGCCGCCTGCGCAACACGTTGCGTTTTCTTCTTGCCAACCTTGAGGGCTTCGCGGAATCCGAACGCGTCGCGCCGGAGAGCATGCCGGAACTCGAGCGCTATATGCTGGCGCGCCTTGCCGAGCTCGACGGTCTCGTGCGCGCAGGTTACACCGAATACGATTTCAACCGCGTCTTCACTGCGCTGTTCAATTTCTGCACCAACGATCTGTCGGCGTTCTATTTCGATATCCGCAAGGACGCACTCTATTGCGATCCCGTGGCGAGTTCGCGCCGCAGGGCCGCCCGCACCGTGCTCGACGCGATCTTCCGACGTGTCGTCACCTGGTTCGCACCGGTCCTCTGCTTCACGATGGAAGAAGCCTGGCTGCTGCGCTTTCCCGGCGAGACGGCGAGCATCCATCTCGAGACGTTTGCGCAGACACCTGCCGCATGGTCCGACCCGGCGCTGGTGGAGAAATGGAATCGCATCCGGGCGTTGCGTCGTGTCGTGACCGGTGCGCTCGAAATCGCCCGCCGCGACAAGGTGATCGGCGCAAGCCTCGAAGCAGCTCCGGTCCTGTTCGTCGATAATCCCGCCGATGCGCGGCTCTTCGATTCGGTCGATCTGGCCGAAATCGCGATCACTTCGGGCGCGAATGTCGAAAGCGCCGAAGCGCCGGCCGGAGCATTCAGGCTCGGCGACGTTGCGGGAGCGGCTGCCTTATTTCAGCCCGCCGAAGGCGCAAAATGTGCCCGCTGCTGGATGGTGCTGACGGAGGTCGGGACGGTCGCGGCTCACAGCGATCTTTGTCGGCGCTGCAGCGATGCTGTCGAAAGCCTGGAGGTTGCATGACGCCAAGAGATTGGGGCCTTGCGAGTGCTGCGCTTGCGCTCTCGCTCGATCAGGGCTCGAAGCTGCTGTTGCTGTACGTGTTTCGCTTCATCGAGTTGTGCTCCGCCAGCATGACGGTCTGCCCGCCCCACGACGGGGTTCAGGTTTTTCCGTTTTTTAACCTCGTCATGCTCTGGAATCCCGGCGTCTCATATGGGCTTTTTCCCGCCCACGGCCCCCTCGGGACGGCGCTGTTGGCGTTTTTTTCGCTGGCGGCGGTGGCCGCCCTTTCTCGGTGGTTGTGGAGGGCTCAGCGCAAAATACTGGCGATAGGGCTGGGCTTGGTTATCGGCGGCGCCCTCGGCAACCTGATCGATCGGCTCATTTACCAAAAGGTCGCCGATTTTTTTCACTTTTACGTCGGGGGTTACGATTGGTATGTCTTTAATGTAGCGGATTGTGCGATCACGGTCGGCGTGGCTGCGCTGTTGTATGACGCTCTGCTGCGGCCCGAACCGGAAGCCGTTGGCACGGATGGATAAAGCAGGAGAAAATGATGAGTAGGAACCGCCGCGTAACCGTGGGCCTTGTCGCGCGCCTGTCGATCCTCGCCGGAGCGGCGACGATTCTGATCGGCTGCCAGAGCATTCGCGAGGCAGCCGGCGTGACGAAATCCCCTCCCGACGAATTCGCGGTCGTCACCAAGGCGCCGCTTGTCATTCCACCGGACTTCAACCTGCGTCCGCCCAAGCCGGGCGCGCCGCCGACCAACCAGTCCTCGCCGACCGATGCGGCGCAGGCGGCGATCACCGGTGACGACCCGGCGACCGTCGCGGCCAGCCTTCCCACGACCTACAGCCCCGGCGAGAAAACCATTCTCGCCAACACGGGCGCGGCGACTGCTGATCACGGCATCCGCACGCAGATCGCGGCCGACACGAAATCCATGGCGACGGCGAGCGACAGTTTTACCGATGAGCTTCTGTTCCGCTCGAAGCCGGACCCCAACAAGGGACATCCCGTCGACGCCGATGCCGAACACGACCGCATCGTCGCCCAAAAGACGGACGGCCAGACGCCGGTCCAGGGGCTGCCCGCGAAGGATGCCCAGGAAGGCGCCACGATCGACAAGAACGGCGATCGCGGCGGCGACAAGGTGAAAGACGACAGCGGCTGGTTCGACGGCGGATGGTTCGATGGGATTTTCTA
>Ga0302326_10013365_pt1 | contig 17411 bp, 13 predicted proteins | sample Palsa_T0_3_FD_202264 | JGI IMG/M metagenome (GOLD analysis project Ga0302326, IMG submission 202264) | Peat permafrost microbial communities from Stordalen Mire near Abisko, Sweden - Palsa_T0_3 | ecosystem: Environmental > Terrestrial > Soil > Palsa > Peat permafrost | place: Sweden: Abisko... | reverse complement strand
TTATTGGCGTCGGCGGCGGGGTAGCGCATTCCAAAGGTGGCCGCGATCCCATCACTCCGAAGTCTCGCCGCGAGCGGGAGCAGCGTGTGGTTGAGAAATTGTTCGCTGACCGAGACCATCGCGCCGCGCGCCGGCGTCAGAGCGCCGTGACGATCACGAAGGCCGATCCCGATATCGACGCGCGGCTCGATCAGATTCCAGCCGTGAATCGACACCACGACGACCGATCCGTGGGTCGCGATTATTTCCTCAATCCGATCGGCCAGCAGACCAAGTAGCCATGGCACCGAGGCGACAAGCTGACCGATACGGTTGCAATCGATCAAGTTGCGATCCATTGCCGTGTTGATGAGTGCCGATGCGTTTAGCCGCGACGAGAGCTCCCGGGTGAGGACCGCGGTATGCAGGTCGTTAACCTTCGGAATCGAAAGAGAATCACCTTTGCCGACGGCGATACCGCCGTGCGGAGCAATCAGCAGAATCGGCGCTTCACCATCGATAACTTCGAGCCAGCCCGCAGAGCCGTCTTCATGGACCTCGGTATTCATGCGATATCCATCGGCCGGTCGCGCCCCACGAATTCAAGCGCATGCATCACGAAAGACGCTACAAGGTAATAGGCTATGTAACTGAGCGACAGCAGGAGAAGAATCGGATTATGAGCTGGCAACTCCGGGATCATCGCGAGTGTCACGACCGCCCACGCGACGCCCAGCGTCAGGGTCAGGGAGCGCAGCGCCGGCGTGCGATTCGGGTAGATGAAATGGATCGGGACAAAGACCAGCACGGTCAATACAGTGACGATCGCCATATTGATTGCGGGGCCGAGCTCGAGGCAGAAAAGATAAAAGGCAACCAGGTTCCAGTAAGAAGGAAATCCGCGAAAATGCGAACTCTTGGCCTCGACGTGGCAAAAGCCGTAGGCGCTCGCAAGGCATACTGCCGCCGCCATCGCGAGGCCCGGCCATCCAGCGGTAAGAACGCCGGCGCGTATCATCAGATACAGCGGCGCGATTACATAAGTGAGGTAGTCGATGATGTTGTCGAGCAACGCGCCGTCGATCGCGGGTGCGCGCTCCTTCACATGCACCGCACGCGCCATCGGCCCGTCGGCCGAATCGACGACGGTGGCTATCGCCATCGCTGCAAAGGCGCCGCGGATATCGCCCTGCGCAGCGTAGTGAATTGCGAGCAGACCCAGGAACGCGCCCGATGCGGTGAAGAGATGGACGCCCCACGCGCAGGCGACAAGAAGCGTCTCGCGCGATGACGACGAACTTTCAGCGCTATGGTTGGCGATCACGCGCGCCGAAATGCTCCTCGAGCACAGTCATGTAAGGGCCGCATGTGTGCCGGCTTTTCACCAGGGCGAGCGCCTGATCGAGTGACATGCCGCCGGCAGCGCGCAAATACGCAATCGCAATCGTGGGGGCGCGATTGAGACCGGCGTTGCAATGAACAAACACACGCTTGCCGCGTTCGATAACATCCTTGAGCGCCGCGAGCGTGACTTCGAGCCGGTCGCCGAACGCGTCCGCGCTCCCATCGGAAATCGCCATGCGAAGATATTCAATACCAGCGTTGCGATACGCACCTTCCAGCGCCGCCGGGTCCAGGCCGTTCAAGCGCAGGTCGTCGCCGTCCTGAAGATTAAGGACCGCCGTCACGCCGTGGGCATCGCGCAGCCATTGCGCATCGACGGGTCGCGGATATTCGCCGATCAAAAGTTGCGCAGTGATCTCCGTCACTCGAGGCCGAACGGCGTCGCGCGACGGCCGAGGTCCGTCACCCGGACTGAACCAATCCATGTCTCGCAGTTAAGCAGCTCGCCGGCCCCGCGCCAACCCGGCCGGGCAAATCAGCGCTGTTGGCATACGGAAGGTTTTCCCGCCTGGTTCCATTCGAACAGCCACACTGAGGCGAGCACGGAGGCGGCATCGGCGAGCTGGTTGACGATCAGGCCGCGCTCGCGATCCATCAGGGCCGTATCGAATTGCACAGGATTAGGACCGGCGATGCGGGCGGCGCGATCGGCGGCGACGACGTCGGGCAGCAGCGCGTGTGACTCCCGGAGCTCGGCGATCACGATCGGCCAAACCGAATCGAGCGTCACCACCCGCACTCGCGGACGCGCAGCGGACTCGAGCGCGCCGATCTGGCGATCCACCGTCTCCTCCAGACGCTCGTGCATACTCTCGTCGCCCGCGTAACCCTCGAAGTGAAGGGTCGTATGCAGCGGCTGGCTGGCGTCGCCGACGTAATGGCTGAGATGACCCGCAAGCACGACGACCGCTGCGCAATCGGAATCGCGCCACGCGCTATCGAGGTCGGCGGCAACTTCTTCGATCGTCCACGGCAGAGTCCCAGCCTTATTGAATCTGTAGATTCCGAAGCGCTGGATCATGGCAGACTCATCGGGGACAAGCACGGCGAATGGATCATCGCCGTACATCTCGAGGTCGATGTAATGGCGGCGACCCTCGACCTTGCCGTAGATTTCCCGCAGCTTATCGGGTTCGACGGCGCGATATTCGAGCTCGGAAAGATGAGCCGTCAGCGCATTTTTCAGCGGACCGGGCGGAATCGCGCCGAGGGCAAGAACGGTAATCGCGCGATGGGTCGCGGCGTTCCACGCGAGGGCATGACCGGCGTTCAGTCCGATCAGGATGAGCGCGAGCGCCACTGCGGCTGCGTGGCGGGATTGTCCGCGCACGCGCGCGTCACGCCTTGGCGCCGCGGCGCGCGCGCGCGGAGCCGTTGCGCGCGTGTGCCTCTGCAGGCGAAACTCCCGGCGGTTCATACCGCGGCGCGGGTTGAACCTCGGATTGCAAAATCTTGGCGGTTTTCGATCGGGGGCGCGCACCGAGTGCCAGAACCGCCGCGCGCATATGGTCGGCGATCTTGCGATAGGCGCCTGCGCCGCTGTCGCCGGCAACGGCTGCCAGCTCGGCGGCAGGCATCGTACGCCCAATGCGAACCTCGACCGGATGGCGTCGGGGAATCAATCGCCCGCGTCCCAGAACCTCATGCGTTCCGGTTATCCGAATCGGCAAAACCTCGCATCCGCTGCGCAAGGCCAGATATCCCGCACCGCTCTTGAACTCATGCACCCCGCCGTCGCCGGAGCGGGTGCCTTCCGGAAACATCAGGACGCTGCGGCCGGCACCGAGCTCGGCCAGCGCGTCATCGAGCGATTCGAGCTGCGCGCGCTCGCGATCAAATGGAATCAGGCGAGTGAAATTAACCGCGGCGAATCGGCGCAATGGCGTATTGAAAAAATAATCCTTCGCGGCCAGCACCACCAGATTATTTCCGAGCTTGCCGAGCGCATGGGTGACCAGGCCGAAATCCAGATGGCTCGAATGATTGGCGACCACGAGCACGTTTCGATTGTGCGGAATGTTACCGCGCCCGAGAATCAGCGGCTTGAGCCACGCGTCGAAGGCTGCCCTCTGCGTCCGTCGTAGCGCAAACATTCCAAGCGCCCGAAGCGGCGACGGCAGGCGCGGCGTGAAAGGCTCCGCGAACCGCGCATACGACGGGAGCCGTGGTCGCTTTTGCCCACCGGTCACCATCCGTTGAAGGTCATCGACGGTCTTGACGTCTGCCAGCTCTTCGGGAGCTATATCCCGTCCCGCCCAGGCGACGAGGCTTTCTCCGAGCTCGGCCAGCGCGAGCGAGTCGAGGCCGAGATCTTCGATGAGCCTGGTGGCCGGCGTAATAGCTTCCTCGACGCTCGCGACCTGCATGAGCGCCTGCGCGAGCCACGGCTCAATCTCGCCGGCGACCGTCACCTCCCGCGCGCTGTCGTGGTGGACCAGGCGCTGCAGCAGCGCGATGACTTCGTTGCGACGGACCTTACGCGTGGCCGTGCGGGGCAGCTCGTGGTCGGTAAAGCGCAGGATTCTGATGCGCTTGTGCGCGCTCAGCGCAATACCGACCTTCTCAAAGTGGACGCGCAGGCTGTCTTCAACGGTTCGCCGGCTTTCGCCGCGCGAATACGCCGGTACGACCAGCGCCGCCACCTGCTCGCCCTGCCCGATCGGCAGACCGACCACCGCCATTTCCTTTACGTACTCGGAATGGCCGTAAACCTCTTCGAGCTCGTCGATATAAACATTGTTGCCGCCGGAATCGACGATGACGTCCTTGGCGCGGCCGACGATATAGAGGCGGCCGTCCTCATCGAAGCGGCCGAGATCACCAGTCCGCAGCCATCCGTCACGCAGAACGTCCGCGGTGGCTGCTTCGTTGCGGAAATAGCCGGCCATCACGTTGGGACCGCGCGCGATTATTTCGCCGACCTCGGCGCCGTCAGGGTTATCGAGCCGGAGGTCGATTCCATTGAGCGGCTTACCGACCGAACCGGGATGCAAAGTCTCGCCGGGCCGGGCGGTGCTCAGAACCGGCGAAGCCTCCGTCAGGCCGTAGCCCTCCAGCAGCCGGATGCCGATATCGTTGAAAAATTGTGCCACCCGTTGCGGCAGCGCGGCGCCACCGCTGACGGTGAGCTTCAGCCGGCCGCCCAGCGCTGCGTGCGCCTGGCGAAATAGCAGTCCGCCAAGATTCAGATGGAACTCGCGTTCAAACTTACGATTGAATTCGCGCAGCTGATCAAAGGTGGCATGGAAGAACGGCCCGCGGGCCTCGACCTGATCGACAATTCGGCGATGCACCGCTTCCCAGACCGCCGGCACCCCGATGAGCGCGGTCGGCCGCACATCGGCCAGCGTGCGCGACAGGCTGGCCGCATCGACGCCCATCGGATAGACAACCGTCGCACCGCTCGCGATCGGCAGCAGCATGCCGCAGGTGAACTCGAAAGTGTGATGAAGGGGCAGCAGTGACAGCACAATATCGTCGCTGTCGAGCGAGAAGACACGGGCGAGCATCGCGACTTCGGCGGCAAAGTTGCCGTGGGTCAGCATCACCCCCTTGGGGGCGCCGGTCGTGCCGGAGGTGAACACGATCGATGCGAGCGCGTTACGCTCCAGCGCCGGAGCCTCGTCAGGCTTGCCGCGCAAAATAAAGGGGCGCGCAAGATCTTCGAACTCGAGCGTGACAATTTCGCCGGCGGCCTTGCGCAGACCCTCGTTGCCCAACCGGCGCGCTGCCGCCCCCGAGCATAGCGACGCGCGCGGTTCCGCTACCGCGCAGATGGCCGTCAGCTCGCTTATGGAAATATTGTGGTCAAGCGGAACCGCGACGGCGCCCGCATTGAGAATCGCGAAATAGGCATTCACCCAATCCGGCGAACTCTCGCCAATCAGCAGCACTCGATCGCCGGGCGCGATCCCTCGCCCGCGGATCATCATCGCGCCGCGCCGCGCGTTGTCGCGCAGCTCGCGGTAGCTGATGGTCGTGCGATCGCCCGACGCGTGACGCGTCACCAGCGCGGGTCGGGCGCCGTAACTTTCCGCCGCGTAGTCGAGCATGTCCACGAGAGTGCGATGGCGCGTGCGCAGGCGAGGCCGGCCTCGCGTATGCATCTCGAGCTGTCCGAAAATATGCCGCCGCAGCCCGGGCAGATGAATGTTGATCCAATAGTCATTCCAGTCGAGCTGATCGGGGCGGTACGGATGACGCTCAGCATCGGCGGGGCGCAGCCGGGCATAAAGCGCGCGCGTGTTCTTCGAATGGAACGTATAAATGAGCTCGCGGATGAACGGCCGATAGACGTCGACCATCGAACGGGCGAGCTCCGTGTTTTCGCTCAGGGTGTCGACCACGCGGGCGATAGCGCGCGCCCGCGTCGATCCCTCGCCGAGTGCCGAACGCACCAGCGGGGCCAGATTTTTGAGCAGGCGCGGAACCGAATCGCTCACCAGATTATAGGTGGCTTCGGAGACGACAACAGCCTCGATATGCGGCGCGAGCTTGCCCATCAGTCCGCCCGCGCGGCGCTGATAGCGGCGATTGCCCAGCGCAGTCAGCTCGACCAACTGGCGCATCGTGAGCGGGTTAGTGTCCGAAGTGCATAGCTGGTAGATGGGCTCGTGACGTTTCAGCAGAAGCGCCGCGAGCACTGGAAACATCGCATGCGCCGCCAGATCGACCGGGAGCACGTCGAGGACCAGATCGGACTTGGCTGGATAAAACCGGTAGCCTCGTCCCGACAGGTAGGTCAGCGGCGCGCTAGTGTTAACGCCCTGGTTCCAGCCCGGAAAGGGATCGCGCACGGCGCTTTCAATGACCGAAGGCCGCACGATCGCCACCGAAAGTTCACCGCGCACGGCCAGCACGAGTTGCTCGCCGAGGCTCTTCGTATAGCTATAGGTGTTCGGCCAGCCCCAACTGCGAGCGCGATCGCGGCCGACTTCACGCAGCCGCTCCTCGACCCATGTTTTGCGTCGCGTTTCGAACCGACCGCCGCCCTCCTCTGCCACGGGCGCCGACGAATCTTCGGATTCCACGCTGAAGTCCGCGCGATGCGCCTGGTCGCGCGACTCGGCTTCGACGCGGGCAATCGCGCTCTCGGCGTCACGAATCTCACGGGCAAGCGTGAAGCCAGGCTTCGCGTTGGGACACCAATCGATTGGCAGATCATTTTCGAAGCGCTGTCCTTCGGCGGCGCCAGCCGAGTAACAGGTCGACACGTGCATCAGCGCGGCACCGTAGCGCCGGCAAAATTCGATCACGTTGCGCACGCCGATGACATTGGCTTCGAGCGCCTTTTCCAGCGACGCTTCAAAGTTGACCAGCCCGGCGCAATGCACGACCGCATCGAGCTGTCCGGGTTCCGGCATTTCGCTGGTGTCGCTGACCAACCCGGGATCCGAGATGTCGCCCGGAATCACGACGAGCCGCTGTTCAACGTAGCGCTCGAAGCGCGGGCCCAGGTGATCGCGCAACGGGCTCATCACGGGCGATTCGAGCACCTCGCGACGGAACCGCGTATGACTCGACCGGCGATCGCCGCGAATCAGCAGATAGACCTTATCGACCTCCGGATGGTGCCGCAGCAGGAGGTAAAGAAAGACCTTGCCGAGGAATCCGGTAGATCCGGTCAACATGATGCGGCGGCCGCGAAAAACCCGATCGAGCGGCGGCATCGGCGCATCGGCGCGCGCGCGTCGCGAAATGTTATTCGACATCGGCAATCACCAATGGCGGCAGATGAAGGTATGTGATCGTCGCGCTGCTGCCATGATCGGCGGTCGCCATCGCAATTGCCTCATCGAGCGTGTCGGCCGACTCCCAGCCGAGGCGGGCGGCCACATTCGGCTCCTCGCATCCCGCCGCGATTACGCGGCCCACGTGCTGGCGCGCCGGCTCGCCCCAGTACCACATGTAGAACGGATGTACGCCATGGTACGCGTGCCCGTAGCGATACATGTGTACGTAGGTCGGGTTGCGCGCAAATTCGGCTTCGAACATCCGCTCGAGTTCGACCGCGTCGGTCGTCTCCGCAAGGCATCGGTGGAAAAATTCGACGTAGCTCGGATGGTGCTCCGGATGGAACTCGTCACGCAGTGGATGCGAAATGATTATCGTGCCGCCCTGACGCACCAGCGGCTTGCCGCGATACATGTTGAAGAGGTAGCCAAGGCCGGTGCACTGCACGAGTATTGGATTCATGATCGAATTGACGTTGTAGGGGCAGACGTAGGGAACGCCAACGATCAGGATGTCCGACTGGCCCTTGACCGGCACCGCATACTGCTGAAACACGCGCTCGAGCGCGTTGCGATGTACCGCCTCGGTCTCTCCCGCCCATACGCCGGTCATCCCGTATGGCGACGCGTACTGATACATCGCCTGGCGGCGCATATCGTTGGATAGATTGCGCATCGTCCACTGCATCGCGGCCAGCCGTGTGCGGTCCCAATCGGTAAAGCGGTCTTCGTTCTTATGCAGGAAATCGAGCAGCCCGCCGTACATCCGATTGTTCACGGCGGTTTCGATCGAAAAGACGTTGAGCTGGCTGTTGACGATCTTCCCCATCCGATCCGCGCTGCGATGGAGCGCCGACCGGGTTGGATCCATATATGAATGCGAGTCGCGCAGGGTCGCCGGATTATGATGGTGGCGCAAGCTCTGATACGGCGCGAGGCCGACGGCGGCCGACTTATGCCCGCCGTCCATCGGTACAAGATTGATGTTCAGGTAGATGAGCAGATCGGATTCCGCCGCGCGACGCGAGAGCCAAACCTCTTCGCCGTGGTCGGTCTTGCCGAGCATCGCAAGCTCGGCGCGATTCTCGGCGTCGAAGTTGTACAGCCGATCGGGCCAGAACTGGCGGAAGGCGCGCTCGCCGACCATCCGGCGGATCTCGCTCTCTGTCATGCGGCGATGCAAGGAAGTCGCGACGATCAGGTGGACGTCGTCGACGCCGTAATCTGCCAGCGTCTGCAGTACCTGGTTGAGCAACCGCTCGCGAATATCGGGCCGTCGCATCTGCGGCAGCGGCAGACTGATGTCGTCGATAGCGATCGTCACGCGCATATTCGGATTAAGCTGGGCAAACAGAGGATCGGCGTTCTCAGGATGAAGCAGCGCGTACCGGATGGCCGTATCGGGATCGGGCAGGTCGTCGAGCGGCGGCGGCGGATAGATGACTCGCGTGCCGACCGGCAATCGAACCGACAGAAACTGATCGCCATATGGAATCAATCGCGGTTCCGAGCGGCGGTTGATCGTCACGACCAGATCCTTGCGCGCCCCCGGCTCCCGCTTGAGATCGGCAGTCCTGAGTTCTTTTATTTTAGCTTCCGGTCGCGCCATTCCCACCACTCCAAAGCCAGTTCTTAATCAAGGCCGTCAGTGACAGCGCGGCCGACTCTTCTTCCATTTTGAAATTGACGATCGGCCAGTGCCGATTGAGCGCAGTCGCTCGCAGCCTCCGATCGGGATTGACCGCCACCGGATGACCGAGGGCGCTCAGAAACGGCAGGTCGTAATACGAATCCGCGTAGCCCCAGCATGCCCGCAAATCGATCCCGCGAGCCGCAGCCCATGCCGTGCACCAGTCCGCCTTGTCGCTGCCCGCCATCACCGGTTCGATCAGACGGCCGGTCGCAAGTCCGCGGCTCATCCGCAACCGGTTAGCTGCGAACTCGGCGATTTGGAGCTCGCGAGCAAGCGGCGCCACGATGAAATCCGGCGAGCCAGTCACCAGCACCGGCTCGAGACCGGCGGCGCGATTGCCTTCAAGCAGTGCTCGCGCCTGCGGATAGACCCGGCCAGCTAGTACGCGCTCGCAGTACTCCTCGCCCAGGGCGCGCAGGCGATCGAGCGAAATACCCCGCAGGCCTTCGAATAGCGTGATATTGAGCAGGCGGCGGTCGTGCTGTTCGGCGCGATACAGTTGCGGAACGCGGGCCAGGAAGCCGCCAAAGTAGGCCGCGCGGCCCGTCCACTCGGCCAGGTTGCCCACGATGAATAGCGCGGCATGGACCAGGTTGAAGTCAACCAACGTACCGTCGAGGTCGTAAAAGGCCGCCGCGCGCGGAGCCCCATCTTGATGTTTCGTCACGCTGCGATGAACTGACATGTCAGTCTACTTGGCGGCCGAAAAAAAGCCGGCGCCCTCCGCCGAATCGATCCCCGCGCCGCTCAACAGCTCCGGCCGCGCAACTCCGCTGAGTCCAAACGCCAGCATCTCCTCGACCAGCGCCCCGCTGTCGTGCCGGCGATCGCGCGAGACCTGCCCAACGATCTCCTTGACGACCCCCAGGATGCAGTAGGCCGCCGTCCGAGTGTCGCATTCCCGCACCAGATTCATCTGCACGCCGAGGTCGAGCGAGCGCTGAATCTTGTTCGCAATCTCATCATAAAACTCACCGATGCGGGCGTCGAGCACACGATCGAGTCCCATCGCATGGTTGAGCATGATCGCGGTCAAATCGCGCTCGGCCAGCACGAATTCGACCACCCGATGCAGGTTGGCGCGCAATTGATCGAGCGGGCTGGGCTCGTCGGGCGCCATCTTGATGCGCCTGATTCGCTCGTTGAGTTCACCCAACGCCTGCGCCAGCAACTCCTCGAAAAGCTCGCGTTTGTTGCGAAAATATAGATAGAAAGTTCCCCGCGCGATTCCAGCCCGCGTGATGATATCCGTGATATTGGCGCGGTGATAACCCTTGCGGGCGAAAATCCGCTTGGCGTGGCGCAGTACGTTGGCGCGCCGGGCCTGTCGTTCCAAACTCGCAGTCCTCTAACGAGTGGACGCTAATGATGTTCCCTACCAGTGTCAATTCATGCTGTAGACGGCCATCCACATGCTGACTCGCCCCGTGTCGCGCCGAAGTTCGTGATGGCGATCGCTAAAATCGAACAAATCCTTTTCCAGCATTTGACTGATGTCTAATCTTTAGCTATATCGTAAGACATGTTTTACAGAAATAATCTAAATATGGGCGGCGACGAATGGGGCTTCCGCATGCTTGGCAGGCGCCATCGACGCCACGGATTAGGCGGATTTGCAGCCGGCCTGATGGGCGGCAGAGGCTTCGGCGGCGGCGACTTCCGTACCGGTCGCAAGCTGTCTTCTGGCGACCTGCAGCTCGTTATTCTCGCCTTATTGGCGGAGAGGCCGCGCCACGGCTACGAGCTGATCAAGGCGCTCGAGGAACGCTCTGGTGGCTTCTACGTTCCGAGCCCCGGCATGATTTACCCGGCGCTCAATTACCTCGAGGAAATCGGCTACGCGACCGTTGCCGCCGAGGCGTCGCGAAAGCTTTACAGCGTCACCGACGAAGGGCGGCGCCATCTCGACGAGAATCGAGCGGTCGTTGAGGCGATCCTGACCGAGCTCGAGCGGATCGCCGGCAAAATGGACTCGGTCCGCAGAGCTTTTGCGGGCGACGATCCGGCGGGCGACGAAGACTACCCACCGGGCAGCCCGGAGGATCTTTACGCCGCGCGCCGCCGTATCAAGCTCGCGCTGCATGAGAAGCGCGGATGCTCACCTGAAGAAGCCCATCGTATCGCCGCCATTCTCAAGCGTGCGGCCGCCGAAATTCTCGGCCGGTAGCAAATTAGGCAACGGATAAGTTCAGGAGACTCGCAATGTCAATTTCCTCCGGTCCTATTCTCGACGATCGCGTCAATTCCATTATCGACCGCCTGGAGGCCTCGCGCCGGCGTCCGACCAACGACGGTCCGATGGCCAGCGGCGAAATCGATCCGTATCTGTACGCCGACTACGGATTTTCGATCCAACCCGCGCAGGGCGATCTGATTTACCTGCTCTGCCGATCGATCGGCGCAAAGCGCGTCGTCGAGTTTGCGACCTCGGTCGCCATGTCGACTCTCTACTTCGCCGCGGCGGTCCGCGACAACGGCGGTGGAATTGTAATCGGATCCGAAATCGTGCCGGCGAAAATCGCCACCGCCAAACGCAACCTCACAGACGCGGGGCTGGCCGAACTGGTCGATATCCGTGAAGGCGACGCTCGCGTCACCCTGCGCGACCTCGGCGGGCCGGTCGATTTCGTTCTTATCGACGGGTGGCCCACAGAGGACGAGTCATCGCTGGCGATGCAGGTGATGAAAGTCGTCGCGCCGCAGATTCGACCCGGCGGCCTCGTGATGAACGACAATGGTGAAAAAGATTACCTGGCCTTCGTCCGTAATCCGGCAAACGGATTCCGTTCAATTTCCCTTCCGCTCAAGGGGAGCACGGAGCTGTCCGTGAAGGTAGGATGAAGAGCCACTTGGAACAGGAGACTACTATGGCATCCACTGAAACATCGCCCGAAAGATCGCCGTCGACCGAAACCGCCGCCGCGCCCGCACAAATGGGCCGCCGCGTTCGCCACGAACTGAAGTTCCGGATGCTGCAGGTGATTCGGGCGAATCGGGTCACGCCGTCGATGATGCGGGTGACGCTCACCGGCGACGATCTGCCCGGCTTTATCAGCGCCGCCTATGACGATCACATGAAAGTCTTTTTTCCCCCTGCCGGTGAGGTTAAGCCCGCGATGCCAACGATGGGTCCCGAGGGCGCTATCTTTCCGCAAGGCGTTCCGCGACCGGCCGCCCGCGACTACACGCCGCGCCGCTACGACCCGGTGGCCAACGAGCTCGACATTGATTTCGTGCTGCATGGCGATGGCCCTGCTTCGAGCTGGGCGGCTAACGCACGGCCCGGACAGTTTCTCGGTGTCGGCGGTCCGCGCGGATCTTACGTGCTGACCGAAGAATTCGACTGGTATCTGATGGTCGGAGACGAAACCGCTCTACCCGCAATCGGCCGCCGATTGCGCGAACTGCCAGCGCGCTCGCATGCGATCGTGATTGCCGAGGTGGCCACTCCCGATGACGAGTTGCGCTTCGAGAGCCCGGCCCGCGTCGAGACGACCTGGCTCCATCGCGGCCATACTGAACCGGGCCTCATCGGTCCGCTGCTAGCGGCAGTCGCGCAGCTTAAGGTTCCGGCCGGCAGCGGCTATGTCTGGGTCGCGTGCGAGTCGGAAACCGCGCGCGCAATTCGCCGCCTGCTGGTGGACGAGCGCGGAGTTCCAAAGGAGCGGATCAAGGCGGCCGGCTACTGGCGGCGCGGCGCCGTTGCGATTCACGATACGCACGCCGACTGACATCCGCTCGAAACTGCGGCGGCGCGCCGGCCAATCACTGCGCCGCTTTGCCACCGTCGACGGGAATCATTGCGCCGTCGATAAACGACGCCTTGTCGGAGGCCAGAAAGACGATCGTCTGGGCGATCTCGTCGGTCGTTCCCGTACGTTTCAACGGTACTCCAGTGACAAGGCCGGCCTTACCTTCATCAGTGCCGGTAAAACGGGTAAGCATGTCGGTATCGATTGGGCCGGGCGCGACTACATTTACGCGTACGCCGGACCCCGCCACTTCGAGCGCCACAGACTTGGTCAGCCCTTCGACGGCGTGCTTGCTCGCCACATATACGGACGCGCCGGCCCCGCCGATATGCCCGAAAGTCGAAGACACGTTGATTATGCTGCCGTGCTTCTGCGCCAGCATCACGCGCAATTCGTACTTCATGCTCAGCAGCGTGCCGAGGACGTTGGTGTCGAAGGTGGCCCTGTAGGTCTCGGCAGTTTGTTCGGTGATCGGACCGGGTTTGCCTTCAGTACCCGCGTTGTTGACGGCGACGTCGAGGCGGCCGAAGCTCGCGACGGTGCGATCGACCAGCCCGCGGATATCATCTTCATGGGTCACATCGGCATTCACAAATTCGGCCTGCGCGCCCAGAGCATGAAGTTCGGCGACCAGTTTTTGGCCGGCATCGTCATGGCGGCCCGAAACTACTATCCGCGCGCCTTCCTGTGCGAACGCCAACGCGGTCGCGCGACCGATACCCGTCAAGGCGCCGGTGATCAGAACAACAGATGATTCCATAAAAATAATTCCTTCGGGCACTCGCTAGCCCTGTCTCGACGGTTCTATCCAGGACTCCGCAGCGGGTGATGATCGCGCGACGAGGCCGGCTCTTCAGCCGGCATTTCCGATACAACGCTCCGCTGCTGATGGAGACTGATTACTGACGGGAAACTCTATTACTTCGATGCAGGCAGCGCCATCATCAGGAAAAGAAGATGAGTTAATTTTCCGTGACCGATCGCAAAAATAAGCGATCGGTTGCGGCGGCGTCAGCGGCCGAGGCGATGAATAAAATCGATCATCTTCGCGAAGATCGATCGCGCCGCCGCCGATGAAGGATCGCTGCGGATAATGTCGTAGCTCGACCCTTCGAACAACTCCAGCTCGAGATGGCCGCCCGCCTTGCGATAGTTGGCGACAAATTGCTCCAGATGCTCCCGCGGATGAATCGGATCGGTGGGATTCTGCACGTACATGATCCGCGGCAGTTCGACTTTGTCGCCGCGCTCGAGCGCGAGGCCCGGCGCTCCTTGGGTCATCGCCTCTTCGGTGCCCCAATATTGCTCCTGGCACTTCGCCAGGTTAGCCATCTGCGGCAACGCGTCGCCGTTGCGCTGGCGCTCCTTGATATAACGATAGCGTCCGATCGGACTGATCACCGGCCATAGCGTGACGACGTAATTCACTTTCGCATCGAAGTGAGGCGAGCCGGCCGGCAGCGGGATTGATGCGTAGCGCGGATCGTCGGGCTTCATCGCGACGAGGACGGCCAGATGACCGCCGCTGGAAGTGCCCATCGTGCCGACCATCTCGGGCCGCGTGCCGAACTTTTCGGCGTTGGCCTTGAGCCAGCGGACCGCGTAGTTGATGTCCTGCACGGAGGCCGGGTAGCCGGCCTGCGGGGGGCATCGGAAATCGAGCGACGCGACGACCACGCCGCCCTTCGCGATCGGCTCGATTACTGGCGCGTTGTTGTTGCGCGCACCCAACACCCAGGCGCCGCCGTGCGCCTCGAGCACGGCCGGAAACGGACCTTTGCCGCGCGGCTTGAAGATGGTCGCGAGCAACGGTTTGCCGTCGTGATTCAGATATTCGACGTCGATTTTTTCGATCTCGTGGACGTGCGCCATTGGAGTCGCCTCCTGCCGTGCGGGTTCTAGCCGCTTCAAGCGAACTTAAGGCTAATTTGACTCTCTTACCCGGCCTTTAGTCCAGCGGCGGCCGATACTTCGGAAACTCAAGGATGCGACGTTATTGAGATGATTGTGATCTCGCCTTTGCGCGGGCCGTGCACCAGAACACGCGAAACGCGGCCGGCGTGCGGTTCTCCACGTAGGCCTCGAAGACCTGCTCCCCGTTGGGTCCAAAAAGCTGCGAATATTTGTGGGTGTGAAGACCCGGGTGGCGTAGATTGGTCTCGATCAAACCGAGAGCTTTCCGCACAGCCTTCAGCCGCTTTGCCGCCGAACGATCAGATTCCAGCGCTGCGAGATCTTCCGCGGCCGTGGCGGTGAAGCGAAGCCGATATGGGCTCACTTCCGCATCCGCCGCTATTCGATCTCGTCATCGGAAATTTGGTGGGCAAATTTCGTAAACGATCCGAGATCTTTCAGCTCGCCGGGGTCCGACAATTCAGCCATTCCCTTGACAACACGCGCCAAGGCCCGCGGATTGCGGTACAGCCATGCCTCGTGGGCGGGCACGGATATTTCCGGCGAGAGCAGGATCTGTCCCGCTTCGTTGGTATAGATCGAAAATCTTACGCCCTCGCCTGACCCAAGGATTTCTTTTACCTTATCGATGGCCTTGGTCAGAGAGACGCGCTTGCGATCGTCGAGTCCCGCTTCACCGATCAGTTCGAAGCGGTCGCTGACCACTGCGGTTTTTATTACCGCCGTCCGTGATGCCATGGTTTCTCGCTCCTGCCCTCTCGCGGCTGTCATAAAAGCGGCAGCAACAGTTGTGGAATTCGGGGTATTACCCATTTCCCCATTCTACCCTAAAGCCGGGCGCCAGGCGAACCGATATCCGAGCTACGGGCCCGCTAGCCGGGTCGCAGCCTTTGCCGCATAGCCGCGCCCGCGCAGAGAAATAATCTGCGGCGAGTTGGCCGCGTTATCGGTTATTGTCAGCCTTCCTGTCAGCAGGCCGATCGATCCAGGCGTGAAGGTCAGCGCGATCGCGCATCGCGATCGCGGCGCAAGCGTCATCGCACACGTGGTTAGCGCGGAATCGATCGTGAAATTGCCCGCGGCCTGAAATCCCTTGAACGTAACGGGATCTCCGCCCTTGGTCTTCGCCAGATTGGTCACGTAAACGCGGCGAACCGGACTGGTCTGGCCGGTCGTCTTGAAGGGTTCGGCGTGAAAGCTCATCGAATGAGGTGAATAGGAAAGATCCGACGGGACGGGCGTGACCGTCGGCGTTGCTGTGGGCGTGATTGTCGGAGTCGCCGTTGGCGTGGCGGTGCGCGTGGGTGTGGCTGTCGGTGTACGTGTGGCCGTCGGCGTGGCGGTTCGCGTGGGTGTGGTAGTCGCTGTCGCGGTCGGTGTCGGTGTCGCGGTCGGTGTCGGTGTCGCGGTCGGCGTAGGTGTCGCAGTTACCGTCGGCGTGGCCGTGATCGTTGGCGTCGCGGTGACGGTCGGTGTCGCCGTAGCGGTGACGGTCGGCGTCGGCGATGGACTCGGCGTGGGGGACGGTGTCGCCGTCGGCGTGGCGATCGGTGTCGGCCCAACCAGACGATACGCGCCGCGGCCGTGGGTTCCGATCATGATCGTTCCGCTCAGCCCCTGCTCGACATCGAAAACGGGAACCGCCGGGATCGCGCCGAGGTCAAATGCGCTCCAGTCCGCGCCGCTGTCGGTCGATCGATAAATGCCCGCGTCGGTCGCCGCCAGGATTGTCGCGCTGGTTGGATCGGCGCGATCGACCAGCACGCGCAGCACGGGAATGTCGGGAAGCGGAGCGGCGCCGCCGATCCCGTCGGCTTCGGTCCATGTCACGCCGAAGTTCACTGTGTGGAAAATATGGCCGATATGGGTCGACGCGGTGAAGCCGGAGAGGCTCAGGTAGGCAGCCCCCGCGCGATGTGGGTCGACGGCGATGCCGGTCGCCTGGGTGTCGGCGGTCGTCAATCCCGCTGGAAAAACGGCCTGCAGCGCAGCGGTGCAGTCCTGCCATACAGCCGGCGTGCCGATATTCGGACAGCCCGACTGATCGGGGCAGTTCGCGTGGTTGGTGTTGAAGATTTGAAAGCCGATTCCCAGCTCCGAAAGCGTCAGTGCCCATGCGTAATTGTCGTTCGACGGCGCGAACTCGAGGTCCTGAAGCGGCTCGGAAGAGACGATAGAGCCCTCCGTGGTCCAGCTGAACATGCCGTCGTCCGAGACGTAGATTCCCGACGTGCCGCCGATTAGCACACGATGGGCAACGCCGGGGTCGACGGCGAGTGGTGGATAGAGGTTGGCGTAATCGGGTCCGAACGCATCCTGGACGGCGATGGTGGGGCTGGCCGCATTCCAGCTCCCTCCGCTGTCGGCTGACGACGCGATTTCCGGGTAGCCGCCGGTACTCTGATAGGTGTGGTAGAACCAGGTCGGCGCACTCGGATCGATCAGCGTAAAGCCGCTGTCGCCGTAGTCATTCGCGCTCCAGGCCGAGGCACCGCTGAAGCTGACCACGCCGTTATCGCGCAACCCGCCCAGCGCCACGTTGGGATTTGTCGGATGGGGTGAGATCGATTGGAACTCGGCGGCGCTGATCGTCGAATTAAGCGGCGTGAAATTCGCGTAGGCCTTGTTGAATCGGTAGAGTCCGCCGTCATTGCCGAGCAAATAGCCCGTCATGACGCCGCCGCTGACGATTGGCGCGAGTGCATGCTGATCCACCTGGGTCTTGCCGCCCACCGCGGGCATCGACCAGGTCGCGCCGGAATTCGCGCTGCTATAGATCGCGACGCCGCCGAAGGTCACATTGGCGCCGGTCGGATCGGTCGGATCGACCATCAGTGCCTGATCGAAAAAAGACTGTGAGACGTCGTCCGCGTTGGTACCGTCGAAGGCATAGCCGCCGATCGATGAGTAAGGCACTGTCCGCGAATTCCAGGTGGC
>Ga0302326_10013364_pt1 | contig 17411 bp, 8 predicted proteins | sample Palsa_T0_3_FD_202264 | JGI IMG/M metagenome (GOLD analysis project Ga0302326, IMG submission 202264) | Peat permafrost microbial communities from Stordalen Mire near Abisko, Sweden - Palsa_T0_3 | ecosystem: Environmental > Terrestrial > Soil > Palsa > Peat permafrost | place: Sweden: Abisko... | reverse complement strand
CGTGTAGGTGATGACCCCATTGCGCTGCCGGTCTACATACTGCACGCCGAAGCTCGAGTCAAGCAGCGTCTGATCTGGATTGGTTGTCGGTCCCTCCAGATTGTCGTAATTGAATCGACCAAAAAACTGTCCTTTTGCGCCAACTTTCTGGTCGATGCGGATGGAAAACTGATCCGCGTCCGTGTTTACGTTTGAAGGTGCAGCATAGGTTCGCGCACCATACGCGCCGGTTGGATTGTTGGGGAGTGGATAGCGCGCCAGCACCGCCGCAATTGCCGGATTCAGCGGTACCTCCAGCGTGTCCGTGCTGCCGTCCGGGTACGTTACCATGTCCTGACCCGCTCGCTCGGCTGCCGTTGGCACAGCCAAAACCTGGGTCGTTCCCAGCACCTGCCGGAATCCCTGATACTGCACGAAATAGAACGTGCGGTCGCGTCCGTCATACACATGCGGCAACACAACCGGCCCGCCGTTCGTAAATCCGAACTCGTTTCGGCGGAAGGGAGGGATGCGGCCTGGGTCCGCAATCGACGGGTGATCGAAATAATTCCGCGCATCCAGGGCAGAGTTCCTTAAGAACTCGAAGAATGACCCGTGAAAACCGCTTTTCCCGGATCGTGTCACGATATTGGTAAAACCAGCCGCACCGCGCCCGATTTCCGCCGGCATCCAGCCTGAGCTTGATTGCAATTCCTGAATCGCGTCCACGTCGAAATTCGTGAACGTGCTGCCGCCCATCTCTGGATCGCTCACATCCGCGCCGTCCATCGCGAACACGGCCTCAACCCCGCGCTGGCCGTTGATAGCAAACTGCTGGGTGAAATTCGTCTGCCCGTTCACGTCGGTCATCGTGCCCGCTGCCAACAACAACAACGCGCTGAAGTCCCGCCCATTCAACGGCAACTCATTTACCTTTTGGCTGGAGAGTTTCTCTCCGCTGGTTCCGCTGGCTGCGTTCGAAGTTGGGCCCGGGTTCCCATTCGAGACTACTGCAGAAGTTTGCGGATTGGCTGCGATCGTCAGGACGTTTTGATCGGACACCGTCAGCACAATTGTTACGCCATTAATGTTCACTGCCACTTGCCCTGTCGGACCTCGCCCGGGCAGTTGCGCGCTTACGGTATGTGGCCCGAGCGAAATGTCCGCAATCGCGAACTTTCCGTCGGTTCCCGTGACTGCGGTTGAGTTCTTTTTGGCGTCGGATGTGAAGACCGTTACCTTCGCTCCGGCCACCGGTGCACCGGCGCCCGTGCGTACGACGCCGGTCCAGGCCGGCGCCGACGGAACACTCTGTTGCGCTTCAAGCGCGATCGCCACCATCAGTCCGAATAGCAAATACTTCGTCATCAGTTGAAAGGCCTTATGAAAGGTTCGAGCTATTACGTGTTCCCTTGCGTAGCGGAATTCATCCATGAAAACTTTCTTCTGTCGTACTTGTAGAAGTGAAGAACCGATTCGGTTTATGTACTTGTGACTTCTATGCCTTGGGAGCGGTAGGGATTCAGGACATCTTCGTCGGATGCATCGGTGATCAATCGTGTCAGTCGGGAAGCAGGACCGACCAGGTAAGGCAGCGACGTCCCCATTTTCCCAAGTGAAATCGGGCCAACCACTTCCCTTGAAGCCCCTATCATCGCTTGCTTCACGTACGCTTCTTCCTGGTTGCCGACGGTTATTCCGACCTCCGGGTGCAAACTGCACATTCCGACAAAACAGAGATCAGCTCGAATGGATTCGACTCGACGAATGGTCTCGATGCCTGTCGTGACCCGCTCCTCTTTAAGAAAAGTTCCTCCGAGCATCAGCACGCTCAACTTCGGATGATCCGCCAACGCCAGCGCAAGCGGTGGGCTGTTGGTAACAATCGTCGCCGAACGCTCTCTTGAAAGGTAGGAAGCAATTCTTAGATTAGTCGTACCTCCATCAATCAGCACCACCTGACCGTCGCGAATCATGTCAGCCGCCGCTCGAGCAATTCCGATCTTGCTCTCCATGTCGATTTGTTGGCGAGACTCGAAAGGAACGGCCTCGGCACGGCGAGGCAGGGCGCCACCGTGCACCCGTTGGATCTTTCCCGAACTCGCCAATTCGCGCAGATCTCGACGAATCGTGTCTTCAGAGACGCGGTATCGACTGCTCAGGTCCGCGGCGAGGACTCGGCCCTCACTGCCAAGCAACTCCAGGATGTACTGGTGACGCTCTTCCTTTAGGGCGATTTGGCCTGCTTCCGGTTCTGGTTTCATCCTGCCAATTGCATGAATACAATTGGTTATGCACGTATATACGTGTATTATCCGATTCGTGCATGATACTGCCAAACCTAGCGCCCTACAAGGTCTTTCACAAAGGCGTTCGGTTCGGGCAGTCGTCTTCGATTACGGAAACGTTCTTTGCCTCGAGCAAACGCTGGAGGATATGAAAGCTATGGCGCTCGTGTGCGGCATTCCCCATGAGCGATTCTCGGAACCTTACTGGAAGCTACGGCCGCCCTACGACCGGGGTGATCTCGATGGATCTGCCTACTGGACAGCGGTGGTTGGCCAGCGAGAAGGCCGGCAAGAACTGGATTTGAACAGAGATCAGATAGCGACGCTCATCAAGCTCGATAGCGAAAGTATCATTCGACCAAATCAAGGCGCTGTGCGATGGGCAAAGCTGCTGCACCATGAAGGGTTCCCCTTAGCCCTTCTCTCAAACATGCCGCTTGAACTCAGTCGCCACGTGACCAAGTCCTTTCCGAGCCTCGCTACATTTGAACACCTGATTTATTCCTGCGACTACGGGTGCATAAAGCCGGAGCTGGCGCTCTATCGAAATTGTCTCGAACTACTCAAAGCGGACCCGCAAGACATCTTGTACCTGGACGATCGCGCCGAAAACGTCGAGGCGGCAAATCGCCTGGGAATTAACGCTGTATTGTTTGACACGGTCGAAAAAACTGCAACAAGAGTCGAAAGCCGATTTGACATCCCTGTCCCGAGTTATGGCCGCTGGCGTCAATCAGGTTGACAGTACAGCTCAACAAATCGGCGCCGGGAGCGGATGGAATCCGACTGATGCAGCAACGCAGCCGCGCAAAGGGCCCTCATCTATGGGCAGCCAGCGCAAACCGGGGTTCGCGCCGCGTAGTACCCGAAAGACACAACCCCCGAAGGATCGTTCGGGTTCACTACGTCGGTCTCCACGAAGAAGCCTTGCGTCGGATCAATGACGTAATAGTCCACGGCAAATGGGGAGAAGTCGAATGGTGTGCCGCTCAGCGTGCCCACGGAAAGACCGTTAGAGAGTGGGGCTGCGAAAGTGCCGCTGATCGGGCTGTTGAATGTGGCCGTAAAAGCGGAGTCGTTATCTACGATGCCGGACAAGGTTCCGCCAGTCGGGATCGCAGTCATCTGGCCGGTAGCGTCGTTTTCGCTTCCATTCTGCTGAGTGAAGCTAAACCCGTACTTGCCTCCGAAGGTAAGGGGCGCAGAGGCTTGCGGGTAAGCTATTCCGGCTCCAAGAGATGGATAGTTCAAGCTGATATCGCTGCCATCGAGAACCAGCGGAGGGTTCCCGTTGCCGGTGAGATAGAAGAAGAATAAGGGCGACATACTCGGCGTGGAATGGGGGACGAAGTGGTTGAAAGCCGCACGGACACGGCCGGTTCCCCCAGGGAAAACTTCATAGGCCCCGGTGAACGCTGCACTGATTTGGGAACCCGCGGTTCCCTGGGCGCCATTCTGCTGCAGAAGCGTATCCGTGAATCCATTGGCGAGGTCGCCGCTGCCATCCGCGGTGAACAGGCCAACCGACGTGAAAGTGTTCGGCGTAAAACCAGCGAGGTCTACCCCGAGGACACCAAACACGTACGTCCCGGAGAACGATGAGAGGCCTGTGAAGGTGCCGGTTGCGGCTCCCTGGCCGATAGCGACTCCGCCGGTCGAACCGGAGCCCGCGCCAGAGCTGTTGTCGCTCTCGACGAGTTTAATGTGAGTGGCGTCAACTATGTAGCCTTCGAACTGGAACGTGGTCGCAGATTGAAAACCGGGCACGGTCAGATTCAATGTGACAGCCCCGAATGAATCGGGAGTCGAGAGCGTCCCCGAAAGAGTCTGCTCGACCGTCAAGGTCCCAGCAAGGTTCTGATCGGCGACGCTGCCGGCGCCTGAAATGTTGTTTGGGGAATCAATGTTAAAAATGCCGCCGAAAGCTGTCGGCGACGCGGTAGCAACATCGGTGCCGCTCACTACGAAGGCATAGCCACCCGAGGGCGCCGCAGTGCTGGTCTGCAAATCCATGGTTCCTGTGGCTGATTCGCTGGGATCGGTTTCGGCAATCAGAACATGGGAGGTGGAGAGGAACACAAAGCTAAAGGTCTCTACGCCGTTCTGGCCAACGTCCTGGTCGTTGGTGTTGAGAGTAATTGTTCCGCGCCCATCAGGACCAAGAAAATAGCTGCCTCCGGTAATGGCGTCCGATCTGGACACTAACGCGTTAATTGCCGGATTTTGATCAAAGAAGTTGACGGTTTGCTCGCCCGAGGTGATCGCACCACTCCCATTGAGCGTGATCACGCCGGCAAACTCATAGGGTCCTGAATCAGCGCCAACTCCGTGACCTTGGAAAACGTAGCTGCCCTGGAGATTACTGCCAAAAGCCGTGATCGTAATGGGAGCGACCACGTTCTGGTTGTGATTGGCGGTCGCGAAGGCGACAATGCTGACGGTTTGACTGTTTCCCGAAAGGGTTGAAGGTGGCGTGTAAGCGACAGGCTGGCCGCTGCCGGTGTGCAGAGCACTGAGTGAGCCGCAGTTGTTTGTGTTCTGGCAGGTCAAAGACCAGTCCACTCCGGCATTGCTCGGGTCATTGCTGACTACCGCGGTGAGGGTAGATGTGGCATTGATGGAAATTAATGCTGCGGGTGCGGGCTGAAAAGCGATGGAAACAGAAGACGATGGTGGCGCTGGTGGATTCTGAATGTTCGCAGTGCTTCCTCCACCGCATGCGGTGAGCACGGAAAGCGTCACCGCGGGTAGAAGAGAGAGAATCCATCGTCTGGTTGCCACCGCCAACCTCCTTACAGTTGCTTTTTCAAGTGAGTGCCGATCACTTCCACGGGATCCGGATCCGGAATTCGGCGTCAACTGACCTTCGGATTCGCACACACAAGTCATTGCCCTGTCCCGAGTAGATACACCGTCTGAGTTTGGAAACTGTTGTTTGAATTCGTCGTGTAATTGATTGCGAGAGTTCCCGGATTGGGTTTCTTGGTTGTGGGCGTGAAGTTTACGGTCAGAGTGCAACTGCTGCCCGGAGCCAAGCTGAAAGGGCAATTGTCCGTCTCGAGGTAGTTGCCGGTCACCACGACCTTGCCGACGAAGGTGACAGTTTGTGGGGGCGTCACGCTTGGGTCGTTGAGAAGCGTAACCGTCTGAGAGGTACTGGAGGTGCGCACTGGCACGCTGCCAAAATTCAACCCCGCAGCGGGGGACATTCGCAGTGGGCTCGTTATGTTCGCGGTCAATTCCACGGGAAAACGTCCGCCATCGAGTTCGCAGGGGTTGGACTGAGTGGGCGGATCATTGACAGGATCGGTGCACTGTACCGTGTTCAGTTCCAGGAAATAACTGAGAGCGGAAAAGTAGGTGGCCAGCGACTGCGGTACAAACGAAATTTCAAGGCTGCACGAGGCCTGCGGTTCCAGCAACATTCCGCTGCAACTATCCGCGGAGATCTGGAAGTTGGGTTGCAGAGTGTTGGGATCGGTATCGCAGCTGTAGTCGATGGTGGAATTGTTTGTGTCCTGGCGCAGGTTGCTCGCCACTTGCAGGCCGGCAACCGCGCTGCCTGGGTCCTGCAACGGGTGCGGGAGCATGTGGAATTGGCCGAATGAGCTGTTCACGCACGTTGCCGCCGGTAATATCTGCACTGGCGTGACACCGCTGTTGGTGAAGCTCAGCAATTGAGCAGGGCTTGCTTCGCCGAACGCTTCCGCACCGAAATCGAGTTGGGGAGTGGAAGGCTGGATAAAGCTTAGTCCTGTGCCGGTGATGGGCACGGTAAAGTTCTGATCGTTGTCGACGCTGGGGACGTTGCTAATCGTCAGCAATGCACTCAGAGCGAGCGGACACTGGGCTGGCGGAGTCCCGCCCTGGTATGGCAGCCATGTGCAACTTTCCTGAGGGACAAACGAAACCGTGATGATGCAGGACTGTCCTGCAAGAAGACTGAAAGTCGAGCCGGCTGGAACAGCACAAGTATCGGCCTCAGTGAAATCGGGCAGGTTGGTGAAATCGGTCTGGCCGGTGTCAGAACTGGAGCCAGATGGTGCAATCCAGCTCAAGGTCAGACCGGTCAGCGGGGCGCCAGGCTGGACGTTGGTCAGGGTAATCGTTTGCGTCGACGGATCGGTCGAACCCAGCATTTGAGGCGTGAAGGTCAAGAGGGATGGAGACAAGGTGATCGGTTGCTGGCAAGCGGTTGCGCCGTTCAACGCCAGACAGATGTACCCAGCGTCTTCCTCGTTAACATTGGCGTTCGTGGGGCAGTTGGATGTATTTACCACGTATCCAGCTCCGGCGGAGTTTAGAACGTATCCGTTGGTGGTGGAGTTGAAGGTGACGGGTTGAGGACCATTCGTGGTGCTGGCTTCGCTGGCCGGTATCCCGATCTGCCCCGCATTTGATCCGTTCGTGGCAATGAGTTGCAGAACGACGGTATTGCCGCTGATCTGGCCATTGACCGAGACGACGCCGCCCGGAATACAGGGGTAACTGCTGAAGGTCAAAGTGCCCGTAACGGTGGCATTGCTGGCTCCGATGTTTTGTCCCTGAGTGAAGACGCCGGTCACCGCAAAATCTTGATCGCTCAAGCCTGACGAGGAGTTGCTGGCGCTATGGAAACTCCCTGTGATATTTCCAGAGAGCGGCGGTATGAGATTTGCGCTCCACGTCTGCGGTCCCGTTTGAGCGGTTCCGTTTCCGCATGGCGTACCGCCAACGGCCGTACCCGGGGTTGCCGTATAAGTGCCCGTGATCATCGAGCCCGCGGAATTCAGTGTTCCGGTAAGTGTGTATGTCTGTGTTCCAGCTTCCGCGGTGAAGGTTACGGAGTTCTGGCCGCTGATCGTTCCGGTGATCGGAGTGGACCCACTGTTGCACGGTCCCAGGGAACTATTGAGCAGAGTATTTGAGTAGACCACCGCTCCCGTCACCGAGCCACCATTCTGCAGCAAAAAACCGCCCTGCAGGCCGCTCGAAACCGTTAGATCGGGCGTATTCGCCATCGAAAACTGCCAGTTACCCGAAAGCGTTCCGCTTTGCTGCGGGGCGCTTGAAGGGCTGCTCCCACAGGCCGAAAGCAGAATCATGCTGGCGAGCGATAAAATAAAAAGGCTCCGTGCCCGGCCACCGCACATTCGGGAGAGCAATTCACGAATCGCCCTGCGCGCTGTTGGATTCTTGGCTAATGTCTGCATTATCTTCGAGTCCTAAAAGCCCAGCTTCAGACCAAACTGAAGAGTGCGGGAGCGATGCGCATCCAGCGGGTGCAAGAACGAAGCTCCGGTGACGCAATTGCCTCCGCTCCCCCCAAACCCGGCGGAATAAACCGGGCCAGCATAGCAACTGATCACGTTGTTTCCGCTGCTGCCCGGGTTGTCGGGATCGTAAATGCGGAACTGAGTTTGATTGAAAATATTGAAAGCCTCGGCGCGGAACTCAAGATCGCTGTGCTCATTGATCTTGAAATGTTTCAGCAACGCCGCGTCGAAATTCAGTCGGCCCGGATTATTCAGGAAGTTGCGGCCCGCATCCCCAAAGGTGAGCCCCCGCGGAGCCACAAACTGCGATGGATTGCCAATGAGCGGGCCAAAGCTTCGAGGATTGTTCAGTGGCGAGGGGAGTCCACTTACGACGTCGGGGTACGACGCAGCAATGCCAAGCCCTTCGGCAACTCCGGCATTGTCGGTGAGAGAAATACCGGTGTTGCCCGCGCTGCTGATCACCGTAAACGGATTGCCCGCTTGATAAAGTGTGACCCCAGAAAGTTCCCAGCCCTCAACCAGGGTCCGCGTCAGCCTGGAAGGTGCGGCGGGAATGGCAGCGGGCTTTCGCGCCCCGGCGCCTTCCGAATCGCTTACTTCGTCCGGAGTTCCCCCCAACCAGTCAGCGAACGTTCGTCCCCAACTCAATATGGGCAAGCGGTAGATGTAATTGATGTTCAGCAGATGACGCTGATCAAAACTCGAGCTGGCCCGGTTTTCACGCAGATCGTAAGAATTGACCAGAATTGGATCGCTGCGGTCCGAAGCATCGTCCAGCGAGTGGCTATAGGAATATGAGATTCCAGCCGTGAGCGGTCCGCTGGTATGTTGCAGAGTGAATTGAAGTGCGTTATAGCCGGAATCGGCAACGTTCTGTAACGCCAGAACTCTTCCCAACCCTGGATAGGGATGCCCAGGAAGGGAGTTGACGTTCGGGATGTTTGGATTCGTGCACGCGGCCTGCAAATTCACATAGGCAGGGTTCTGCGGCGTGACCAGAGTTCCGTCCTGGAGCAAGAAGGGAGTAAAACCGTCTCCCGGCGCAATGTGTATTGCGGTTCCCGACGACGGAACCGTGCAGTCAGCGATAGTAAGCGGCTCGTTGGGACCGAAAGGATTCTGGCTCGCCGGTATGGGCTGCAACTGGTTGAGTTGACGCTCGACCGTCAAATGCGTTCCCTTGCTGCCCACATACGCAAGGTTGACCACCATGGTTGGCGATAGTTGCCGCTGAATTCCGAAACTCCACTGCTGTGCGTAGGGCCAAACCGCTTTCGTCGGAATCGAAGTGACGTCGAGAGGAAAGGCGGAACCCGCCGGGGGTGGAGAAATCCCCAGAAAGTAGCCCAGAGGGCTTGTGCATTCGGGGTTGGTCGGATTCCCGTACCCGACATTGCCGATGCATGAGTAGTTGGCAGGAAGGGGTTGTGTCATGCTGAGCACGAGCGGCGCGCTCGCCTCAAGAGAGCCGGTATTGGCCTCGTTGCCGGTGCCGTGCTCAAAAAAGACGCCATAGCCGCCACGGATTGACGTCTTGCCGTCGCCCCAGGGATCCCAGGCAAAACCAACCCGCGGCGCGGGATTGAACAGATGGCCCTTCATGCAGCCTGCGGGTGAGCCGTTGACGCCGCATTGAACCAGTCCCAGGTCGCTCACCACGCCGGGGTCCAATTGGAATGTGACCGGGTTGAAGGACACCGGAGCCGACCCGGCAGTCTTATCCAGAAGCTCGCCGTACACCGGGTCAACTGCAAATCGCGATGGATTAAATCGCTCTGCTTCCCAGTTCCACGCGTTGTGGTTCTTCTCGTGATACGTGCCAAATAGACTGACGCGCAAACCCAGGTTCAAGGTAAGGCGCGGGGTTATCTTCCAGTCATCCTGGAAATACGGCTCAGCCAGTTGGTAACGCTGGTAGTAACGGCGCTGCGCCGAATCCTGAGTAAAGCTCTGAATAAACCCTTCAGTAAGTCCGCTGCCATTCGAAAGCGGATCCTGCAGAAGGAAATCGGCGAAAGCATTTCCCGTGCTGTGCGCCAGATTGCTGAAGGTCAACAGACCCTGCAAATCGCCAGAAGCTGCGCCGATGGCATTGTTGGTTTGGTTGCGCCGAGAGTACAGGTACTGCGCGCCAAATTGCAGCGTGTGTTTGCCAATCGCTTTGCCCACATCGTCGCGCAGGGAGTAGGTCGGACTGGTGTGGCCCCATGGCATATAGGAGGGATCGGCCGCAAAGCCCTCGCCGCCGTAAGCGGCATTGGTGCCCAGGAAGGCGACTCCCGGCATCTTGCCGCCAAAGCCATTATTGAAAATGTATCCCATGGCACATTCCGGGATAAGAGTCGCGGGGTCAACGCTCAATGTCGGATTGCACACTCCGGGAGCCGAGGAACTGGGAACCAGCGGTTGATCGAGTGTGGGATTGCGTTGGAACTGGGCGCCACCCGGCCCATTCTGGTCGGCCAACGTAATGCTCGAATTAACGTAGCTCAGGACCACATCGTTCAGCAGGGTCGGCGATATCGTGTCGGTCACTCGCGCGACCAGGCTGGTTCCGGGGCCAAAGAAGCGGTTCTGGACCGTGGGAAAAGTATTGCGCACAACGCCCCACTGCGGCGTCAGTACCGACGTATTCCAGGAATCGTGGATATAGCGAAACGAGACCTTGAGGTTGTTGGTAAAAATTTGATCAATGCGAAATAGCTCCTCACGCCAGTAGGTGGAAGGGGAAATGGCGGCGTTGTAACAGTGGTTGGGATCGGTGGGGTCGAGGTTGCTGAGGTCGGAGTTGAGATTTGGCAGAGTGAAGTTGCAGCCATACGGGGCATTGGGCAGCGGGATCAGATTCGAGTTCAAGATCGCCATTGCGTTCTTGTCCACACCCAGAAAAGGCACGCCAAAGACGGCGGGCACCTCCAATTGTGTTGCCGCCTCAAGCAGTCCGCCCCCGGCCGGCCTTACGGATGGACAATCCGGGAATTGCGCGCGAACAAAAGGTGCTCCGCCCGGCGCGCACACGTCACTAAAATCAAAGCCCTGGTAAACCGCTCCCGTGACCGGGCTGACCTGCAGGTTCGTCTGGACCCCTTGCGGCGTCAAGATCAGACCTCGCTCTTTCAGCCCCGGCACCGCCTGGTTGTATTCCGTGGGAGTTTTCTCCAGGCGAAACTCTTCCGAGAAAAAGAAAAAAGTCTTATCTTTTTTTGTGTTGAAAAGGTGCGGAATGAAAAGCGGACCGCCGATCGTACCCCCGAAGTCCTGGCGGCGATAGAGTGGCGCCTTGGCGCCAAAGGTCTGCCCGCAGCAAGTCTGCCCGAGAGGAGGTGGAGTGGTGTACACAACGTCGAAGTAATTGCGCGCGTTGAATGCTTCGTTGCGGATGAATTCGTAGAGGTTACCGTGCAATTGGGGAGTTCCGGACTTGGTTGTCACCTGCACTGTGCCGGAGGCCGTCCGGCCGAACTGAGCTCCGTAGTTGGAGGTCAGCACCTTCACTTCCTGAATAGCGTCCAAGCTGGGAAAGACCATCAGCGTGCTCGAGGCTCCGTTGAGGCCCGTGTTGAGCACGTCGCTGCCATCCACTTCGAAAGTGTTGTACTCGACTCGGCCTCCATTCACGCTGTACTTCACACTGCCCACCACTCCCACCTTGGCTTCGTCCTGTCCAGTCTGATTGCTCACGCCTGGCGCAAGGGCGATGAGCTGAGTGAAATTGCGGCCGTTGAGTCCGATCGACACCACTTGTTTTTCCGAGATGGTGCCGGAAACGCTGGCGTTCTCGGTCTCCACTTGTCCTGCGCCGCCGGACTCCACGTTCACTTCGGTCTTCTCGCTTGCCGGTTGAAGGCCGGCATCCAGGGTTAATTCCTGACCCGCCGTCAGTGAAATGTTTTCCAGGGCCTTCGCAGCGAAATTAGGAGCCGTTATCGTCAGGGTATAAGTTCCCGGGTTGAGCCCGGTAAAGGAATATGAGCCCTTGTCGTTGCTCGCCGTTTCAAATTGTTCCCCTGCCTGATTCTTCAGCAGCACTTTGGCGCCGGTTACGACCGCTCCGCTTTGGTCAGTCACCGTCCCATGAATAGCGCTCTTGTCCCCCAGCGCCTTTGGCTGCTCCTGGCCGACGCAGAACGACACCCCGAAGAACACGAGCGCGAGGACGGCGACGAGGCGACAAGAACCGTGAAGCGCAGAGAATCTCAAACTGATTGCTCCCGGACAGCACTCTTTGGAGGTTGAAAACGCAAACATGAAATCCAGAGGGCAGATCGACACCCCCATGGACGCCAATTTTGCCGACTGTTTTCCCAACGGTCCACGTATTTCTGATTTCGATGGGGGGGGTGCAACAGACAGCGCCTACCTCCGATTTCGCGAAAAAAGTCCCATTCGCGCAATCGGCTTCTCGGCCGGGGGCGAGCAGCACTGAGGCTAGAGAAGTTCTGGCATGATGTCAAGTAAATAGATCGGGGTACTTTCATAGGGTGCTTTGATAGAGAAGAAAGGCTCGGTAGACGCCGCCGTCCGCGAAGAAAGGCCTTTCTTACTGCTATCCGTACAAGAGTCCTCATGCTGTTTGGGGATCAGAGATGCAAGCGCGAATCTTATACGGCGGGTCCGATCACGAAGGTTAACGGGAGGTTAAATCTGCCGGCTGTTTCGCGAAGCCTCCCTGTAACCATCCTGTAACGCAGCGATTTTTACTTCATCCACTTAGGGACCACAGGCAAGAACGAGTTTCAATCCAAGAAGCTTTCTGCGTGGCGTCTGTTCACGAAACGTTCACAGAATTATCACCGACTTTTAACACTGCTACGGCCAATAGGCAGCTACACTCCGCGTGAAATCCAAACCTCACAGCAGTGAGTTGTGGATTACACGGTCGTCAGCTCACTGCCTGAAAGTTGAATGATGGGTCGCTTGCGAACCAGGTTCGACCGGTGAGTTCTCTCTTTTCTCTACTGCTCTCTACTGCGTGCGGCCGAGTCGCCCCACGTCAACTATGTGATGTTTAAAACCGTTGAGAAAGGAAGTCTACTATGAGGATGTCGCGCATCAAATCGATCTTCGCGGCGCTGGTGCTGGTCGCGATCGGGGGCATTGTGCCTCAGGCACAAGCTCAAGTAACTTTGAAGGTGAATATTGCGGGCTCTTCCGCCTTGTGGCAGGCGCTCGCCCTGGCTGCTTACAATAACGGCACCAGCCTGGTCGCCGGCGGCGGCCAGACTTTCCACTACACCAGCAGCAGCAATTTCAACCTGATTGACAGCCGTGGCGCGACCACAACCGACAGCGGCCAGATTTGGATCGTGTGGGATTCGAGTACCGCTTCGTCCGGCCCCAATGTCTGGGCATTCATCAGTGTTGACTCCGTCGTCGGAGACCGCTGCTACTTTGCCGTACCCAAGTGTACGGTCTCCTACCCCAGTACGACTTTGCCGACACCGGCAAATGCGATTACGGTTTGGCCTGATGGTTCATCGGATACAGCACCCGCTGGAGCTGTAGCCGGCCTGTTCGCCAACGCCTCACAATCTCTGAGCGTGGCGGCGACGGACATTCGTCCGGAAGATGCGGTTTTCGCCGACTGCCGTGTCAACTCTCCGCTGGGCGCCGGCTCGGCCGGCGGCTCGGCCAGCGACGGTCTGGACGGTCTGGGATACAGCCAGGCCGCCGCGACCCAACGTTCGGGCGCCTGCTTCACCTACACTACGGTGGCTCAGGGCGCGATCAACGGAATTGGACATGCGATCCTGAGCGGCTACCCTGGCAGTACGAAGGCAGCCAACGTCCTGGCCTTCGCGATCAGCGGGAAAGATCCCATCACCGGGACAAAGGTCGCGGCGTATACCGTCTACGCTCTGGGCGCGGCTCCGATCGTATTCCTCACGAATCGCCAGAGTAACCTGAAAAACCTGGTGAACGTCACCGAACAACAATTGCAGCAGGTATTCTCGGGCACGAACTGCGACGGCGGCGCCTTCGGTGCGGCTTTCGCGGGGCCCATCAACATCTTCCAGCGGGAGCCGCTTTCTGGCACCTACAACACGGCGGAAGCAACCGTGTTCCGTTACCCCACTGTCTATCCCAACCCGGTTGCAGGCTTGTCGCAGGAGACGAATGTGAACGCTCCGGCCAACGCCTACCAACTCAACGGCTACGCATCGGCATGCGCTTCGGGTGCGGGCCAGCGCTGGCGCGCGATTGGTACCAGCGAAGAAGTAAAGTCTGTCTTCAACTCGAACAGCGCCACCGTTTTCTCGACCAACGCTCGCGACGGCATCGGCTACGCCTTCTTCAGCTACGGCAACGTCAACACGGCCAAACAGGTCCTCTCCGACAGCACCGATTACGGCTACCTCAAACTGGACGGCGTCGATCCGATTTGGGCGGCCTATGGAATAGGAAAGGCGATCGATCCCGGCGAGCCGACTGGTCCCGGCCAGTTGCCCAGCCAGGCTGACCTGCCCACGGCAGTTTGCGCCAATTCATTCCCCTGCCCAGAAAACCAAATCTGGGGCGGCGGAGCTTCCTTCCCGAACGTCCGCAACGGCACTTACCGCGCGTGGTCGCTGCTGCGACTCATTGCCACCGGAACTGCGGGAACCAATGCCTCGGCCCTGATCACGGGTGCGGAAAAATACGCCGTTCTCACCACTCCCGACTTTGTGCCGGAAACGGCACAGGCGATCACGGCCGCGGCAAACCCCTTTGGCTATGCGATCACGGATAAGGGTCTTCTCTTGCTGCGTTCGCATTATCAACAGTACGACGGAGCCGGGGTTAACATTGGTGTGGCCCCTGTGAATCAACCAGTCACGTCAGAAAAGGGTGGCGACATGGGCGGACTGATCATCCCGACCTCGATCGGCGTAACCCTGTCCGCAAGCGCCGCCAGCAACACGGAAAACCAGCACCAGATCGTGCAAAGCTCCAACCCCGATGGCGACCTGAGTCCGGCTTTCAGAGCAGTTGCGCCGTAACCGGAACCAAAAACGCAGGGGAGCAGTTTAACTTCTGACACGGCGGGTCGTTTCATCGGCCCGCCTTTTCTTGGTCGCATTTCGAGACCGGGAGACTGGAATAAAATCGTGAAATGATTTATGAGTCAATCGTCTCCAGGGGCGTGTCGTTTGCGACTCGCTTCGTTCCAAGACATTCCGATCCGAGAGAAAAAAATTAAGCACATGCCCAATCCGCTGTCATCCGTAACAAGAATCGTCATGCTAGGAATCGCACTCTTTTCTTTGACGCCGAACAGCGCCGCGCAATTGGCGCCGGCATCTCCGCCGATTGCCGATCCCAGCGACACTCGTTTTGCCGGGGTTACCGAGGACTGGACTTCGCCCGGGTTGAGCGGCAGCCATCTCAGGCCGGTTCCGCCGCTCATCGCCTACACCGATGACACCCACCCGGGGTACACGGTCCAATTGATCCAGTTGCAGTGGCGATGGGGCGATCCACTCGACGTTTATTTGATAAAGCCTTCGGGAGTGAAAAACCCTCCGGTAATTTTGCATCTCTACGGTTATCCGGCGGACACCTACCCCTACAAAAATGAACTCTTCCAAAAAGCCCTGACCAAGGACGGGTTTGCCGCCGTGGGCTTCGTTTCCGCGCTCACCGGGCATCGCTATCACGACCGTCCCATGAAGCAGTGGTTCCTCAGCGAACTGCAGGAATCGCTGGCCACCTCGGCGCACGACGTACAGATGGTGCTCAACTACCTGACCGCTCGCGGCGATCTCGACATGACCCGCGTGGGCATGTTCGGGCAGGGATCGGGAGCCACCATCGCAATCCTGGCTTCGGCGGCCGATCCGCGCATCAAGGTGCTCGATGTTCTGGATCCGTGGGGCGATTGGCCAACCTGGATGGCCACTTCACCGTTTGTTCCGCAAGACGAGAGGCCAGACGATGTGAAACCGGAATTTTTGAAGAAAGCGGCCGCGCTGGAGACACTTGCGTGGCTGCCCAAGATCCAGGCGAAGAAATTCCGCTTCCAGCAATTACTGTTCGAGACCGACACCCCCAAAACCGTCAAAGAAAAGCTGCGGGCGGCCGTCCCCGCCGGCACACCCGTCGTGCTCTACAAGACTTTGGAAGAGTTCAAGGCGGCTTTCCCCTACAGCACGAATCTGGGATGGATGGAACACGAACTTCGGTCGCTTCCGGAGCCGGGAGCGGCCGCAACGCCCCACTGACAGACCGAGTCCGGCAGGGAATCAGCCCTCGCGAGAGAACCGCGCTAAACGGCCAAATGGGCCCGATCGACTATGATCAGGCGCAAGTCGAGGCAAGCTGGCGCAGAATAGATAGATAGACCGTCCGGAACTGCTTAATCGGTCCGATTTTCTCCGCTTCCAGCTTTTAACCAAATCTTTATCTTAATACAGTAACTCAATCAATTTACTTGACAATCCCGTAAACCCGCTCTAGGCTTCCCTTCTGGCCCGCTCGTTGCTCCCCCTCTCGGGTTACGAAACCATTCAAGAAACCATGCGAAAGGAATCTCAAGTATATGTCGCGTATGAAATCAATTTTTGCGGTACTGTTGCTGGCTGTGATCGGGGGGGTTGGCTCTCAGGCACAAGCTCAAGCTACTCTCAAAATCTTGATCGCGGGCCAGTCGTCCGAATGGCAGACATTCGCCCTGGCGGCCTACAATAACGGCACCAGCCTGGTCGCCGGCGGTGGCCAGACTTTCCACTACACCAGCAGCAGCAATTTCAACCTGATTGACAGCCGTGGCGCGACCACGACCGACACCGGCCAGATCTGGATCGTGTGGGATTCGAGTACTGCTTCGTCCGGCCCCAACGTCTGGGCATTCATCAGTGTTGATGCGGTTACGGGAGACCGGTGCTACTTCGCCGTCCCCAAGTGCACGGTCTCCTACCCCAGTACGACTTTGCCGACGCCGGCAAATGCGATTACGGTTTGGCCTGATGGTTCATCGGATACAGCACCCGCTGGAGCTGTAGCCGGCCTGTTCGCCAACGCCTCACAATCGGTGAGCGCGGCATCGACGGACCTTCGTCCGGAAGATGCGGTTTTCGTCGCCTGCCGTGTGAACTCTCCGCTGGGCGCCGGCTCGGCCGGCGGCTCGGCCAGCGACGGTCTTGACGGTCTGGGATACAGCCAGGCCGCCGCTACCCAAACTTCAGGCGCCTGCTTTAACTACAGTACGGTGGCTCAGGGCGACATCAACGGAATTGGACACCCAATCTTGAGCGGCTACCCGAAGAGCACGAAGTCAACCAACGTTCTGGCGTTCGCCATCAGCGGGAAAGATCCCATCACCGGAACAAAAATCCCTGCGTACACGGTTTACGCTCTGGGCGCGGCTCCGATCGTATTCCTCACGAACCGCCAGAATAACCTGAAAAACCTGGTAAACGTCAGCGAACAACAACTGCAGCAGGTGCTCTCGGGCACGAACTGCGACGGCGGCGCCTTCGGTGCGGCTTTCGCGGGGCCCATCAACATCTTCCTGCGTGACCCGCTTTCTGGCGCGTACAACACAGTCGAAGCCACGGTAGCGCGTTATCCCACGGTTTATCCCAATCCGGTTCAAGGCCTATCGCAGGAGACGAATGTGAATGCTCCGGCCAACAACTACCAACTCAACGGTTACGCGTCGGCTTGCGCTGCGGGTGCGGGCCAGCGCTGGCGGACAATTGGCAGCAGCGAGGAAATAAAGGCTGTCTACAACTCGAACGGCACCGCCTTCGGGACCAACGCTCGCGATGGCATCGGCTACGCCTATTTCAGCTACGGCAACGTCAACACGAGCGGCCAGGTCCTCTCCGACAGCGCCAATTATGGCTACCTCAAACTGAACGGAGTTGATCCGATTTGGGCGGCCTATGGAATAGGAAAAGCGATC
>Ga0302326_10013363_pt1 | contig 17412 bp, 18 predicted proteins | sample Palsa_T0_3_FD_202264 | JGI IMG/M metagenome (GOLD analysis project Ga0302326, IMG submission 202264) | Peat permafrost microbial communities from Stordalen Mire near Abisko, Sweden - Palsa_T0_3 | ecosystem: Environmental > Terrestrial > Soil > Palsa > Peat permafrost | place: Sweden: Abisko... | reverse complement strand
AAGGTCGCTGCCGCCCACCGCGAGCATGGCCAGAGCGTCAGCGACGCCGAGCAGCAGGCGATTACCGAGATCGCCGCGGCGTTGGGCGGCGACGGCAGCTAGCCGACGATGACCTCGCCACCGCGGTCGGGCACGACGACGAGCAGGCTGCGTCGGGCGCGTTCGGCTTGCCGGTGGGCGGGACGCAATCGCAGTGGCGCGGCCGCTTGCAGCACCTCCCGCATCTCCATCTCGGCGAACGGCGCGCCGGCACAGCGACGTACTCCTCCGCCGTACGGGATCCAGGACACGGAATCGGGCGCCGCACCGTCGAGCCATCGCTCAGGCCGGAACGCCGCGGCGTCGGGCCACAGATCCTCGCGGCGCATCGCCAGCCACAGGCAGGCGGCGACCTGGACGCCCGCCGGGATCGTCCGACCGCCGATCCGCGCCGGCGCGAGCAACAGCCGTGGAGCGATCGTCAGCGTCGGGCGCGCTCGCAGCACCTCCCTGACGACCGCGGTGACGTAGGCCGGATCGCCGTCCCGGAGGCGCGCCTGCACCGCGGGGTGACGGGCGAGGCGCTCGAACGCCCACGCCAGCGAGGCGGCCGAGCTGTCGTGTCCGCCCATCAGCAGGGCGACCAGTTGATCGCGCAGATGCTGATCGGTGGGCGGGCGTCCGTTCTCGTCGCGCGCCTCAAGCAGCAGGTCCAGCACCGATTCACCGTCGTGCTGCCCGGCCGGCTCGGCCCGCCGTCGCGCCAGCAACTCGTAGAGCACGGCGTCAAAGCGCTCGACGGCGATCCGAAAGCGGCCCCACGGGCTCCGCGGTCCGAGGTCGCGCATCACCACCACCATCGCCAGGAGCCGGGGGAGCGAGCGCACCCCGGAAAGCGTCTCCTCAACGGCGTCGCGCAGCTGGGTGAACTCGCTGTCATCGCGAGCGCCGAACACGACCCGGAGGATGATCTCCAGCGTGAGCTGTCGCATCCGCTCCAGGGTGTTCACCGGACCGCTCCAGCCGTCCAGTTCGCGCTGCGCCAGATCGGCGACCAGTGGGCCGAGCGCGCGCATCCGTTCGCCGTGAAACGGCTTCTGCAGCAGCCGGCGCTCGCGGAGATGGTCGTCCCCGTCGAGCAGCAGGATCGAGTCCGGTCCGGCGAATGGGCGCAGGAATTCCCAGCTCTGACCGGCGGGCGCGATCTCCGCCGGCAGCGCGAACACGTCGCGCACGGCGTCCGGGCTTGACACGAGCACCATCGGCTCCTCGGTCCAGTATGTGCGGATCGTCGCCGGGTCGCCGAATCGACGGTGGACGCTCTGCAGGAATGCGCCGGGCCGGCTCATCCACGCGAGCGTCTGCCAGACGGCAGGAGCCCGCGGCCCGGGCGGCAGCACCATCGGCTCATCGTACGCACCGACGAAACCGCGGTGGACCGAGATACCGGGGTCGCCACCGAGCGCGGTGCTCGGCGGCGACCCTGGGTTGATCTCGTTCTAGGTGTGGACGTGGCCGGCGAGCGTGTCCAGCGTGATTGCCGTAGTAACTACTGCACTGGTCCCGGTGCCAGGACTGTCGGGTCGTGTCCGGGGCGAACCGTCGCGCCCGCCTCGCGGAGCGCATGGAGACGTTGCGCTGACGCGCGCTGGGCGTCGAGGTCATCGCCGAAGATCGGGAACCGGTGATCGTCGAGACCGGAGGCGAAGTGCGTGACATCGCCGCCGATCACAAGTCGTTCGCCGATCTGGACAGACTGATGGCCTGGCGTGTGCCCTGGCGTGAGCAGGAGCTGGACCGAGCCGTCGCCGAGCAGGTCGTGGTCACCGTCGACGAGGACGACCTGCTCCCCGACAACTTCGTAATCGCGAGGGAGGTAGAAGTTGCGGGCAATCGCCGCCGCATCCCGGCCGGCCTCCCACTCACGGGCCTGCACATAGATCGGCAGGCTCGCCGGGAGCAGCCCCAGCCCGCCGGCGTGATCGAAGTGCAGGTGGGTGACGACCACGCCGGTCAAGCTGTCGAGGTTGAGCTGCTGAGCGATGCTGGCCTTGAGCTCGAGCCCGAAATAGCGGATCGACGCGGCGCCGGCGTAGTGGCTCTCCGCGTCCGCCGCGGCAGCAGGATGAAGCCCCGTATCAATCAGGATCCGCTCCGAGCCAGCCTCGATCAGATAGACGGGGATCGGGAAACGGACCTGGCGCTGCATATCCTCGCCGCGTCGCCACAGACCCGCGGCCGAGGTGAAATGGCCGGCATCGAGCATCGTCACCTTCATGGGAGAGCCGCTAGACGTCAACGGTCGCCCCGACATGAACGGCTGTGAGTCGATCAGTTGTGGCGTTCAGTCGCTCAAGCGCGTCAGGCACCGGCTCATAGAGCCCGGGCAGCGCGTATCCACCGTAGTGGATCGGTAGGAGCCGGTCAGCGCCGAGCAGCTCTGCCGCAAGCGCGGCCTGCTCGGGGTCCATGGCCGCTGGCAGTGGGCTGGCCGGGGTGCGGTGCGGGAAGGAGATGCGAGCGCCGTTGATCGGGGCGAGCACGAGCTCCGGTGCTCCGAAGCGTTCTCTGAAGCGCCACCACCAGCCGTGGAACATTGTATCGCCGAGATGCAGAACGCGTTTGCCGTGCGCTTCGATCAGCCAGGAGACCTGTGGGTCGCCGGTTCCATCGACCGCCGGGAGCGCGGTGACCGTGAATGGACCGATCGTCCTCGTCGTCCATGGGCTGACCTGACGGCGGGTGAGCCCGGCGGCCGTCAGCTCGTGATCGGCTTGCACGATTCCGAGCTGCTCGACGCCGTCGCCTCCGTAGCCGTCGGGTTGGTAGACAGTCGTACCGGGAGCCAGGGAGGCCGCGAGTGCGCCGGCGTCGGCATGGTCGCGGTGCAGATGCGTCAACAGTCCCGCAACAGCGCCAGACTCCGGCGCGGTGACCTCGGGCAGCGGAATGCGCGCCGCGGCCTCGCCCATCCAAGACAGCATCGCACCGGGGTTCTGGAGTGGATCGATCAGCAGCCGTTCGCCGTGTTCCTCGATCTCGACCCCAGCCCAGCCAAGCCAACGAATCTTCATGCAATCCTCCGCCGATCTTACCGTACGATCGTTCGCAATATATAGGAAACGCTCGTGCTGTAAACTGTTGACGGTCAGATATGGCTCGCCGCTCCGCTACCCAAGTCGCAGACTCGCGCGCGCAGACGCTCGACGCCGCCGTTGAGCTGGCGTCGGTCATTGGGTTGGAGGGACTGACGATCGGCCGGCTCGCGGAGCAGCTCGAGATGAGCAAGAGCGGACTCGTGGGCCGCTTTGGATCCAAGGAAGAACTGCAGCTCGCCGTGCTCGAGCTCGCGGCCGACGCGTTCCGTCACGCCGTCTACGAGCCCGCGGCAGCTCAGCCATCGGGATTCACGCGCCTGACTGCGATCTGTGACGCGTGGATCACCTACCTCCGAGATCCACCGTTCTCCGGCGGCTGCTTTCTGACCACCGCCTCAGTCGAGTTCGACGCGCGCCCAGGCCCAGTCAACGCGGCCGTTAAGGCCGTCATGCGCCGGTGGCTCGGAGTGCTCGAACGTGAAGCAACCGCCGCGATCGAACAGGGCGAGCTAGCCCCCGACACCGACCCGAGCGACATCGCGTTCACCATCAATGCCCTGGCCGTCGGCGCGAACTGCCACTACCAACTGCATCACGATCCTCGGGCGCTCACGCGCGCCCGTCACGCCATGGCCCGAGTACTCGCCCCAAGCTCCGCGTAGCCTGGAGGTGGGACTGCTCCGGTTCGGCCTAGGCCCGAGTGAGTGTGTTCGAGCTCGGGCGGAAGCGCTTTTGGCCCGTTGGGGTAAGTCCAGGCGAGCGCCTCCTCACGGCTCATCTCGATTCCGTCGGCGGTCTCGGGGGGCGCGCCGGTGATGAGCCAGAGCTGGTCTGAGTCGGTGTCGTTGAACAGTTGTCTGATCTCGTCAGGCTCGACCAGCACGCTGCTGAGCGGTTCGAGCGTATGCAGGTCTTCGCCAATGCGGATCCGCCCGGCGCCCTCGAGCAGCACGTATAGCTCGTGCGTCTTGAAGTGGCGGTGTCGGGTCGAGGCCTGGCCGGGCGCTAGCCGCCACAGCCGCGCCCCGAGGGTGGTGGCATCGAGTTGGTTGGCGAGGTCGGTGTTCATCACGCTCAACTGGTTTGAGGGGCGCCAGAACGCGTCGGCGGCGCTGAGGACTCGGTAGCTCATACGGGTGACTCCTATCGCGGTTCGTCAACCGGATCGTCTGCCGCCGACCGTGATGCGTCAACATTGATCGCATCAATATGAGCAGCCACGCGGATGACTTGATGACGACAGCGGAGGCGGCCCGGCGGCTCGGAGTCAAGCGCGAGACCGTCTACGCGTACGTGAGTCGCGGGCTGCTGGCCCGCGACTCATCCAGCGACCGTCGCGGGTCGCTGTTTTGCCCGGCCGACGTTGAGGCGCTCGCGGACCGAGCGCGGCATGGCAACCGCTCCGGGGCGCTGGAGGTCACGGTCCGTACCGAGCTGACGTCGCTCGATCCAGCGGGCAGGTTGTTCTATCGCGGTCGCGACGTGGTCGAGCTGGCGCGCCATCGCAGCTTCGAAGAGGTCGCCAGTCTGTTGTGGGATGGCGAGGCGAACGCGCCGTGGCGACTGGCGCCGACCGACAGGAGGCTGCTTGCGTCGGTGCGTGCGCCGCTGCCGGCGGACGCGCTGGCCAGCGACCTGATCGCGGTCGCAATCGCGGCCCTCGGCGCCGCCGACCCCACGGCGGGCGACCGCCGACCGGCGGCGGTGCGCCAGGCAGCGACACGAATGTGCGCCGGCGCGACCGCGATCCTCGACGACCACGCGAGCGCCAAGGGCACGACCGCGGAGCGTCTGTGGCGCGCGCTGTCCAAACGGCGCACAGGCTCATCGCCGCGTCAGGTCGCGGCCGTGGATGCGGCGCTGGTGCTGCTCGCTGACCACGAACTGTCAGCCTCGGCTATGGCAGCGCGGATCGCTGCCTCGGCCTGGGCAGATCCATACCGGGTCGTCCTCGCCGGGCTGGGACCACTCGGCGGCGTGCTGCACGGCGCCATGTCGCTGGCGGTGGCCGACCTGCTCGAGGCGCTCGACTCCCCAGACCAAGCGTTCGCCGCGCTCGAGCAGCGACTCGCGGTCGCACCGGTGCCGGGATTCGTGCCCGGATTCGGTCATGGCGTCTACCGCGACCGTGACCCGCGCGCCGAGCACCTGCTCGACCGCGTCCCCTCGGTCGCGACCGACCCCGCCCGCGCACAGACCGTCCAGGCGCTGACCGACGCCGCACACCAACTCGGGATGCCGAGACCGAACGCGGACTTCGGTCTGGCCGCCCTGACCTACGCGATGGACATGCGCCGCGACGCGGCCACCACCATCTTCACCATCGCGCGGATCGCCGGGCTGATCGCGCATGCCCTCGAGGAGTACCCACACCGGTTGCGCTTCCGTCCGCGCGCCAGCTACATCGGCACCGCCCCCGGCAGCTGACCGCGGGGACGGTCAGGCGATGGGCTTGCTCTGCCGCGAGTGCTTGGCCGCTTGGGCGCGTTCGTAGGAGAGCCGGAAGAGCTCAATCGCACGCTCCGCATCAGTCGGAGCGTTGATGGGGAACGTGATCCATCCGGAGTCGGGGAGGATGTGATGGGGTTGGGCGCGGCCATCAGCGATCAGTTCGTCGCGCACGCGGCGGGGGAACGGAAGGTCGGCGATCCGGCTGCCGTGCAAGTGACCGAGTTCGCGTCGGCCGAGGCGAAACTCGACGCCGCCGAAGCGATGGGGCGCCATCTCAACTCCCGGCCAGGCGGCGACGGTGGTGGTGATCTGCTCGGCCGCATCTGGTTGCGCGTCGGTCATCTGCTCACTCCTGCTCTCGAGGTCGTTTATAGATGGTGTTAGTCCCGGAGTTGGTGACGATCGGCCCAGGCGGTGATCGCTCGGCGACCTCAGACGTCGCGCCGCTTGTCATCCGAGTATATGGCCGTATACTCACCGTGTGCCTGCCGCGACCTCGCTGAACTCTGATCAGGTCGTTGCGGCCGCTCGGAGAGTCGTTTCCGAGCGAGGTTTAGCCGCTGTCAGCGTGCGCTCGGTCGCGGCTGGGCTGGGGGTAACGCCGATGGCGCTGTATCGGCATATCGAGGATGCGCAGACCCTGCACACGCGCGTGGTCGACGCTTGCGTGATCGACCTGCCTGTCCCAGTCGCCGATGAAGACCCGCTCACGGCCTATCGGGAGTGGGCGGTGGACACCCGATTGGCGCTGCTGGGGTATCCCGGGCTCGGCCATCATCTGCTGCTGCGCTGGTTCGAGCTGCCGGCGATGCTCGAGATCGTCGAGCGACTTCTCGAACTGGCTCAGCGGCTCGGGTTCGAGGAGTTCGAGCAGGTCGGGGTCGCCAACGCCGTGTTCTCGTTCGTCCTGGCCCGGGTCGATCTTGAGGAGTCGCTGCGGACGGGAGACGCCCTGGAGCGCGAACTGGATTCGATCGCGCGAGCGAGTGAGAGGTTGCCGCGGCTGACCATGCACCTGTCGGAATATGAGCGCGCGCGTGTGGAGGAACACTTCAGGTTCGGCCTGGAGCTGATGCTGGACGGGATCGCGGCGCGGACGACGCAGACGTGATTCGCGATGCCGTCAACGACGATGTTCCGGCGATCGTCGAGATCTACAACGACGTGGTGGCGCGGACCACGGCGGTCTGGAGCGAGACGCTGGTGACCGCCGCGGATCGTCGCGCCTGGTTGGCCGAGCGGCACGCTCGCGGGTTTCCTGTGCTGGTCGTCGAGCGGGACGGCCGGGTGGTGGGGTTCGCGAGCTTCGGTGATTTCCGCCCGTGGCCGGGCTACCGACACACCGTCGAGCTCTCGATCTATGTCGCCGCGGGATGCCGTGGTCGTGGGATCGGCCGCCAACTCTTGGTCGAGCTCATCGCCCGGGCGCGCCGGCTGGGGAAGCGCACGATGATCGCGGGGGTCGAGGCGTCGAACGTTGCGTCGCTGGGGTTGCATGAGCGACTCGGTTTCCGGCGCGGTGGTCGGCTTCCGGGGGTGGGTGAGAAGTTCGACCGGCCGCTGGACCTCGTGCTGCTCTATCTCCCGCTCAACTCGCTGACGGAACCCACCGCGGGCGCAGCGGCACGATAAGCCTCGGCGGATTCAGACGGTCGTAGCTATTTGACCGCGCTGCCCGGCCAGTTGGTGTTGGAGGTGAGCTCCGGCGTGGCGCCCGTGAACGCGCTCGCGGCGGTGCGGTTGCCGAGGAGTTGGTATTCCAGCCAGGCGGTTGCGTAGCCAAGCTCTCCGTCGGGGTTGCCGCCGCTGGCCACGTTCTGGATCGAGCTGTGGTCGGCGGGCTTGCCGTCGGATTGGCTGATGATGCCAAGCGCGTCGTGGCCGGACGCGCTGTCGAAGTAGGACAGCTCGGTCAACGGGCTGGCGATGAGCAGGTCGAGGAGTCCGTGGGTGGAGATGAAGAAGCTGGGTTGGGTCAGGTCGGCGGGGTCGAACATGCAGTTGGCGGCGGTCGGGCAGTCGGGATTTGAGCTGACCCAGATGGTGTTGGGCAGCGAGAACGTCATCAGCGTCGTGATCAGCCCGGGGTCGTTGGTGGCCGCGCGGGTAGCTCCGCCGGCGCCCTGCGAGTGGCCGACGGCGGCAACCTCATGGACGTTGAGGTGACCGTCGAATGGGCTGTCGGGATTGGTGTCCTGCGCGACGAGATAGTGCGCGGCCGCGTCGATCTCGTTGCCGCTGCCGGTGTTCTCGAGTGTCGATGCGATGACGGTGAAGCCGTAGGAGGCCAGGTGTTCCAGCAGCGTCGAGTAGTCGCCCGGCGTGGCGCCGGTGCCGTTTCCCCAGGTGATGATGGGACTCTTGAACCCGAGGCTCGCGTAGTCGCTGGGGTAGTACAGGTCGTAGATCGCGGCGCCAGTGGAATCCGTCACCGCACCCGTCGTCGTCGCGTACGGGCCGGGCGCGGTGAACTGTGCCTGCACCGGATAGGCGGCGGCGAACGCTGTGCCGGCGCGCGCACCACCACCGAGCGTGAGTGCGGCGAGCAGCACCAGCAAGCCGACCAGGCTGATGCCCAGACGGCGCTTGCCGGCGGATGCCGAAGCGATCGTCGTCACGTCGTTCTCCTCTCTCCTGATCCGCGGCGCGGGACCGGAAACGTGGCCGCCCTGCGCGGCGCCTCTCCTGACGGATCGTGTTATAACTGACCGTCGGTTAGAACGCAAGGAGAGGTCGTGCGGCGAAGTTCGGGAGTGATCGACGTACGCGGTCGGGACGGTCGGTCTGAACGCGGAGGCCTTCAGACGCGGCGACGTGCAGGTCGCCTGGCCGCGATCGTGGCGGGTGGGGTGGTGGCGCTCAGCGCGTGCCCCGCGGCGCTGGCCAAGAGCGCGCCGACCGCGCCGGCCCCGCTTTCGGCAACGCATAGTCGCGTTTCGATTGCGTCGAGCTACGGCAGCGGCTCGTTTGGTTCATGGGGTGTTGATGGGTTCGGCCTGCCGCGCTACCGATATACCGTCGACGAGCAAACCGCGCCGCAGGCGGCTCAGCCGGAACTGGCCGCTAACCGCGCGGCGTGGAGCCAGATCGGAAACGACCGTGTGGTCGCGGACGCGTATAACCACGGCTACGTCGAACTGTGGAGTCAGGACCGCACGTATCAGTGGGTGAACTCGTATCACGCCCAGACGGACCACTTCGCCGGTGGCTACGGCTACGTCGACCTGCACGGCCGGACCTGGAGCACGCTGTATCTGGACCGGCGGGCGAGGGAGACCGTGCGGCGGAGCTTCGGGATGGGCTACGCCGAGACCGACGTGGGCATCCCGGGGCTACGGGTGCGGGCGACCGTATACGCGCCGTTTGGCAATGATCCGCTGCTGCTGCACGATGTGACGTTAACCAACGACTCGCGCGCGGTTGAGCGGCCGACGTGGTTTGAATACTGGGACGTCAATCCGACGATCCCGTCGACCGCAGCCACCGACGCGACCTTGGCGATGGCGGCCCCCCACTATGACGCCGCCACACGGACGCTGTCAGACGCAGAGCTGGCCACGGCGCGGAATCCACATCCGCTCAGCCTGTTCGCGGCGGCGCTGAGCGGCCGCGTGGCTGGATATGACACCGATACCGAGGCATTCTTCGGATCGGGCTCACGGGCGCTGCCGGCGGCGGCGGTCGCCGACGTCAGCCATGACTCGATCGCGCCATCCAGCGCCGGCGGTGAGTCAAGCGGCCGGGCGATGTTCGCGTTTCGCTCACCCGTGGCGCTCAGGCCGGGGCAGTCGGTCACCCTGCGCTACGCCTACGGGTACGGCGAGCCGTCGACGATTGCGCCGCTCGTCGCTCGGTACCGCACTGCGAGGCAGCCGTTGCCGGCCAGCGAGCGTCGATGGCGCGCCTACGTGCCGCAAGTCGATCTCGGCTCCCGTTACCGGTGGCTGTCACGTGAGCTTCAATGGGACGCGTACATGCTGCGGTCTGACACGACCTACGAAGCGTGCGCCGGCGAGCACATCCTCTCCCAGGGTGGTTACTACCAGTACGCGTTCGGGTGGCAGGCGGCCTACCGCGACCCGCTGCAGCTGATGCTGCCGCTGATCTACGAAGATCCGGCGTTGGCACGGCAAGTGATCATCTACTCGGCGCAGGAGCAGACACGGGGGTCGGACTCGATCCCCTACGGTCTCTTGTCGAACTGCAAACCGCTGCAGCTGGGGACCTCGGACGACCTCGACCTGTGGCTGTTGCTCGCCGCCGAGCAGTATGGGCTGGGGACCCGCGATGTCTCGTTCTTCGATACCCAGGTCCGCTGGGCCGACGGCGGGCACGCCAGCCTGTGGACGCACCTGAAGCAGGCGTTCGCTCACCAGGAGTCGCTCCGCGGCGCCCACGGGGACTATCTGAGCGGCACGCTCGGGGACTGGTCTGACCTGTCTACGACGTTCCTGGGGATGACCGAATCAAGCCTCGTGACCGGCCAGGCGGCCTACATCTATCCGCGTGTCGCCCAGCTCGCCGCGCTCGGCCGCGCCCGGCGCTTCGCGGCGCGGTTGCGGTCAGCGGGTGCGAGGGACGCCCGGACGGTGGCGGGCGAGTGGGTCGGCCGCGGCTGGTACGCCCGCGGGTGGTCAGGCACGACCCAGCTCGGGGTCGGCGCGATCTTCGAGGAGCCCCAGCCGTGGGCGATCCTCGCCGGGATCCCGTCGGCGGCCCGAGCGCGCACGCTCGTCGCCAACATCCACCGGTTCTTGGATGGCGACGGCGCGCCCGGCGGTCCCACGCGGATCGGGACCGCGCAGTCGCCGGCCGCCGATGATCCGCTGGTGACCGAACACTCCACGCCCGCCCCGGCCAATGGTGCGGCGGACTTCGTCGGTGGCGTCTGGTATTCGCTCAACGGTTGGCTGACGTGGGCGCTCGGCACGCTCGACGGTGAGGTCCCCGGGGCCCGCGCCGATGCGTTCAGCGAGCTGGTTCGCAACACGCTGGCCGATCACGCGACGGCGTTTCCGGACTCGTGGGACGGGATCCTGTCGGTCGACGATGTGTGCGACGCCTGGTACTCGTCCACTCCGTCGCAGTGCGGGATCGGGTCCACCACCTCCTACGACACCCAGATCCCGCATCAGGACGCATGGTCGCTGTGGGACGTGCTGCAGCTGGCCGGCATCTCCCCAACGCAGAACGGCTTCCGGATCCGTCCGCAGCTGCCAATGACGAGGTTCAGCGTGCGCTTCCAGGGCGCGGGCGTCGCGTCGGCGCCGGGCGTGCTGCGGGGTTATGTTCGCCCGCAGGCGTCGGGCAGGCTGGTGATGCAGGTGGCAGTGCCACCGGGTCGCCGTCGCCGCGAACTCGTCGCGTTCGTCGGCGGGCGTCGGGTGCGATCGCATCTGGTCAAGGGGTTCGTGACCTTCGCGCTGCCCGCCACCGCCGGCCGCGCCACCAACTGGGCGGTCGTAGGTTGAGCCGGCCTGGCGTGTCGGGACCGCCCGCATTGCGCCGCCTGCTGCTCGCCGCCGCCGCCACGGCGCTGATCTGGAGTCCGGCGGCCGCGGCCAACCCCCTGCGGCTGATCAGCACGACGCGGCTGAATGCCCGGCTCGAGCAGTTGGCGTTCCGGACCCCGGCGGTCCGTGGGGTTACCGACGTCCGCATCCTGTTGCCGCGGGGATACGGCCTCAAGCGCCGACGCCGCTACCCGGTGCTCTACCTCCTGCATGGAGCGCTCGACGACGACACCGCGTGGACCGTCAAAGGCGACGCGGAGGCGATCACCGCCGGCTACCCGCTGATCGTCGTGATGCCCGACTCGGGTACGTCCGGCGGCTACACCAACTGGTACAACGACGGTCACGGCGGCCCTCCCGAGTGGGAGACCTACCACATCGACCAGCTGATTCCGTGGATCGACGCCCACCTGCGCACGCGTGCGATCCGAGCCGGACGCGCGATCGCCGGTCTGTCGATGGGCGGCTTCGGTGCGATGAGCTACGCCGCCCGCCATCCCGACCTGTTCGCCGCCGCCGCGAGCTTCTCCGGCGCGGTGGACACCAACAACCGGCTCGACATCGCGGTAACTGCCCCGGCGGTCTTCGGGCCGCGAGCGACCGAGCAGGTCATCTGGCGGGCCCACAACCCATGGGACCTGGCCGCCAACCTCCGCGGCGTCAACCTGACGATCCGCACCGGCAACGGCCTGCCCGGCGGACCATTCGGACCCGTCGGCACCCCCGACGTGGTCGAGGAGGCAGTCCATTCGATGAGCGTGGCATTTCACTCGCGCCTCGTCGCCCTTCACATCCCCACCGTCTGGGACGACTACGGCCCCGGCGGCCACGACTGGCCCTACTGGCAGCGTGACCTGCGCCAGACGCTCCCGACGCTCATGTCGGTCTTCGACCATCCCAAGCCGCCGCCGGCCGCGTTCACTTACACCGCAGTTGCCCCGCACTACTCGGTCTACGGCTGGACGGTGTCGCTGCGGCGTCGCGCGCTCGAGTTCAGCACCCTTCGGGTCGGCCGCGGAGCCGCGTTCTTGCTGAGCGGCAGCGGCCGCGGGACGGTCATCACCCCTTCGCGCTATCGACCGGGGCGCCGGCTGCGGGTGCTCGTGCGCGACGCCCGCGGGACAGCCCAGCGCGAACTCCGGGTCGGTCGCAGCGGGCGGGCCAGGATCACCGTCTCGCTCGGGCCCAGCAACCGCTACCAGCAGTACACGCCGCTGGCCGAGGCCCACCGACACAGGTCGGTCGTCGCTACCGTTCGCCTCAGTCCGCTGCCATGACCCCTCGCCCCGCCAAGCGGCGCCTACCGCGCGCTGAGCGCGAGCAACGCATCCTCGATGCCGCCGAAGCCGAGTTCTCCCACCATGGGTTCGCCCGGGCGTCGATGGAGCGAATCGCGCAGGGCAGCGACATCACCAAAGCGCTGCTCTACCAGTATTTCGGCTCAAAGGAAGGGCTCTACGTGGCGGGTGTGGAGCGTGCTCGGGCCCGACTGTTCGAACAGCTCCAGGCCACGGCTGCCGCCGCGCCGCCCTCGACCATGCTCGCGGCGATCGTCGACACGTACTTCGACCAACTCGAGGCAGAACGCGAGGGCTGGTGCGTCCTCTACGGCGACGCCCCCGCGGCCGCGGTCGACGAGATGCGTAACCGCAACGCCGCCACCATCAGCGAGCTGATCCGCGCCGCCACGCCGCTCGGCGGCCACGACGCGGAGTTGATCGCGCAGCTCATCGTGGGCGCCGGCGAACAGGTCGGGCGCTGGTGGCTCGAACATCGCGAGTTGCCGGCCGAGTACGTGAAAGCGGGATTCACCGCGGCCGTTGCTGGTGCGATCAGAGGCGTTGGATCGGACTGGCACGGTGAGCCGGGTTCGGGCGCGATCATCGCGCTGTGACCGTTTCCCGCAGCCCGGCGGCGAGTTGGCGCCACGCTGCGCGCGGGAGCGGGTTCGTCGGTCGGTAGTCCGCCGAGTCGAGCACTTGGATCGCGACATGGTCAGCGCCGGCGGCGCGGTGCTCGGCGACGCGTTCCAGGACCGTCTCGACAGAGCCCCAGGCAACCAGGCCGTCAACGAGTCGGTCGCTGCCACCGTGCTCGAAGTCGGCGTTTGTGAAGCCCTGCCGGAGGAGGCTGTTGAGATAGTTGGGGAGTTGCAGGTATTGAGCGAGCCTCGCACGGGCGATCACTCGAGCGCGCGACGGATCGGTTTCCAGGACCAGCTTCTGCTCGACTGCCAGCAACGGACCGACGCCTATCGCCGCTCGGGCCTGGCGGGTGTATTCGGGAGTGACAAGGTACGGGTGGGCGCCCGCACTGCGCCGGGCCGCGAGCTCGAGTGCCCGGGGACCGAGGACACCCAGCACACGCCGGCCTGTGGGAATCGTCGGGACGCTCTGATCGAGCTCGTCCAGGTAGCCGGCCAGCCGGCGAAGCGGCTGTCGGTACCTGAACCCCGCGGGTTCGACCAGTGGTGCGTGACTTGAGCCGAGCCCAATCAGCAGCCGGTTCGGCGTCTCGGCCTCGAGCTGCGCGTAACGAGCCGCGAGTTCGCTCGCCGGATTGGTCCAGACGTTGATGATCGCGGTTGTCACGACCAAGCGGCGGGTGCTCTGAATCAGCGCCGCCGGCAACTCAAGATCGCCGCGGGAGCTGCCGAGCCACAGCGTGCCGTAGCCGAGCTCCTCAAGTTCGGCGGCCGCGTCCGCCAGCTCGGGTGACTGGTCCCACGCAGCCGAGGGGCTCCAGATACCGACGCGATCGAGATGGATGTTCATCGCCGCTCCTTCCGCTAGTCTAGTTGTTTGATGACAGTCAAACAAAGGTTAGACCACGATCAAACAACGGATGGGCATCACCACCCGCGTGACGTCTCGCTCGAGACCGCATTGGATGCCCTCGCTGACCCGATCAGACGCTCGATCGTCCGCCAACTCGCGTCCAGCCCAGACTGGACGCGCGCCTGCGGCAGCTTTGACCTGCCGGTCACCAACGGCACACTCAGCCACCACTTCGCGACACTCCGCGGCGCCGGCCTGCTCGAGCAGCGAGCCGACGCCACACGACGTCTGAACCGGCTGCGGCGTTCGGAGTTCGACGAGCGCTTCCCCGGGCTACTCGCGCTGGTGATCAACGAACCCAGCGACTGAACGTCGACTTCAGGCGGCGATCGCCAGCGTGGTGACGGGGCGTGTCAACGTGTCGATAGCGACCGGCGCAGAGGCGGTCCGCATGCCAGCTGCGAAATCGCCGAGCGTCATCCGCCGGCGTGAGATACGAATTCCGGTCGCGAAGTCGCCAGTGACAGTCGGGATGCTGCTCGTGCGCATGCCAGTCGCGAAATCGCAAGCGGTGTCGCTACCGATGTCGTGTCGTTGACTAGCGGCGCCGGCGAAACCGGCGCGCCGTTCACTTCGGACGGCGACGTGAGGTTGAGGATTCGGGCTCGGCGGCAACGCTGGCGCGCAGGATCCCGTACGCCTGTGCGAGGCTGGCGTCGAGGTCCTCGTCGGGATTGTCGACCCAGTGGGCGAACGCCGCGGTGGAGGTTCCGAGCAACGCGTACGCGATCGTCTGGGGCACGAGGTCATCAGCAGATTCCCCGCGCCGGTTGGCGACGAATTCGGCGACCACTTGTCGCCAGGCTCGATAGCGGAGCATCGAGTGGGCCTGGAGCGCAGGGACGGTGGTGATCAGGGTCATGCGGATGCGTAGCCCGGCGAGTTGGTCGGGCGGGTAGCGGTTTGATTCGACGATCGCGTCGGCCAGCGCGCGCATGATCGGGACATCGCGGGGCGTGGCGTCCAGCAGCCGGCCGAGCCGGTCGAGCACGAGCTCGAAGTCGCCCCAGACGATGTCGTTCTTGGAGGGGAAGTAGCGGAACAGGGTTCGGCGCCCGATGCCGAGCGCGTCGGCGATGTCCTCCATCGTGGTCTGCTCGAAGCCGTCGCGGGCAAACAGCTCAAGCGCCGCTCGCTCGACCTCGGCGTGGGTGGTGCTCGGCCGCCGGCCTCGCGGTGGAGCAGGCTGTGGGGCCGTCATCGCGAGTACTCGGGGTTGTATTTGGCACTCGGTGCTGTAATTATCCGCAGCGGCTGAGACGTGTCCATCGAGAGAAGAGGTTCGCATGTCAGAGCAAGCTTCCGCCGGTGCCATTGTGATGGCGGATCCGCCCGCCAGCCCCCTTGTGAAGCCGGATCCTCGCGCCAGCGCCGCGGTGACGGTCGATCCTTCCGGCTCGTTGCTCGGGCGCGACCCGGACGCGCGGGTTGACTCGCTCGTCGAGTCCGATCTGCTCGTTGAGGACATTTCGATCGACGGCATGTGCGGCGTCTACTAGGACCGTTCACATGTCTGCCATCTCCGCGACGCCGGCCGGGAGGCTGGTCGATCGCTTCCAGGAGGGATTGGACGCGCCGATCTGTCTGACCTGGGAGCTCACGTACGCGTGCAACCTGGCGTGCGTGCACTGCCTGTCGAGCTCGGGGCGCCGCGACCCACGCGAGCTGTCAACCCAGGAGTGCCGGGCGGTGATCGACGAGCTCCAGCGGATGCAGGTGTTCTACGTGAACATCGGCGGGGGCGAGCCGACCGTCCGCCGGGACTTCTGGGAGCTGGTCGACTACGCGACCGCGCACCGCGTCGGCGTGAAGTTCTCAACCAACGGCAGCCGGATCACGCCGCAGGTCGCGCAGCGTCTCGCCGTCAGTGATTACGTCGATGTCCAGATCTCGCTCGACGGCGCGACGGCGGCGGTCAACGACCATGTGCGTGGGCCTGGGTCGTTCGAGATGGCGGTCGCCGCGATGGGCCACCTGGCCGAGGCGGGTTTCGCCGGCTTCAAGCTGTCGGTCGTATGCACCCGGCAGAACATCGGTCAGCTTGACGAGTTCAAGGCGATCGCGGACCGGTTCGGCGCGCAGCTGCGACTCACCCGTCTCCGACCCTCCGGCCGTGGCGCGGACGTGTGGGACGAGCTGCACCCGTTGCCCGAACAGCAGCGGGACCTGTACGACTGGCTCATGGCTCACGGCGAGAACGTTCTGACCGGAGACTCGTTCTTTCACTTGAGCGCGCTGGGCGAGTCGCTGCCCGGACTCAACCTCTGCGGAGCCGGACGTGTCGTCTGCCTGATCGACCCGGTCGGCGACGTGTATGCGTGCCCGTTCGCGATCCACGAGTCGTTTCTGGCCGGCAACGTGCGCTCGCCCGGCGGCTTCCAGGCCGTCTGGCGCGAGTCGGAGCTCTTCACGCAGCTGCGCGCGCCCCAGACCGCGGGCATCTGCCACAGCTGCCGGCATTTCGACTCGTGCCGCGGCGGGTGCATGGCGGCGAAGTTCTTCACCGGTCTCCCGCTCGACGGCCCGGATCCCGAGTGCGTGCTCGGCCACGGCGAGCGGCTGCTCGCGGCGAGGGGCGCGAAGACCCCACCGAAGCCGTCGCTGGATCATTCCAAGCTGCGGCCACGTCGCCGGCAAGCCCAGCGGGCGGACCCGGTCGCGCTGCCGGTGATCCCGGCTCATCCGCCCGACCGGGCGTGCGACGAGAGCCCCCTGGCGGCAATCGCCGACCGTCGCGGCTGATCGCTGACCCTGCTCTCACGCAGGTTCCGCGGGTCGTCGGCCTTGACGCGATCTGTACGCGATCGGCGCGAACCTACACAACTTCTTTATACGGGGTGGTCGATGCTCCAGTCTCCGTCGTCCAGTTCTTGTCGGAGGTGTTGCTTTGGTCCGAAACCGTCGAGCGCATCGGTGGCGTTCCCGCCCCTTCGCTGATCAGATGGCGGAGCCGGTAGCCGCGTATCGAGCCGGTTGGCCGATTGGGAGCGCGTTGGCTCGGCTCTGACGGCTTTCCTTGACCGAGAGGCCTATCGCGGCGCGCTGACGCTTCCGGGATGGATGCAGTTCGGCAGCGCCGACGCGGCCCGCGAGATCGTCACGACGCTCGCGGCGGCGGTGATCACTGTGGTGGGGGTCGTCTTCTCGATCACGATCGTCACCCTGACGCTCGCCTCAACGCAGTTCGGTCCGCGGATGCTGCGCAACTTCATTCGCGATCGGGGCACGCAGGTCACGCTCGGGACGTTCGTCGCCACCTTCGTCTACGTGACGCTCGTGCTGATCTCGATCAGCCCGGGAAGCCATGGTCGCGCGTTTGTGCCGCATCTGTCGATCACGGTGTCGGTGGCGTTGGTTGCGGCGTCGATGGGCGTCCTCATCTACTTCATCAATCACATCGCCAAGACGATTCAGCTACCGCACGTGATCGCCATGATCGCGCAGGACCTCTCGCGTGCGATCGACAAGGAGTCGGATGACAGACAGACGCCGGAGTCAGGGCCATCGGTCGCGGAGGTGTTGCGGCGGATGGAG
>Ga0302326_10013358_pt1 | contig 17415 bp, 16 predicted proteins | sample Palsa_T0_3_FD_202264 | JGI IMG/M metagenome (GOLD analysis project Ga0302326, IMG submission 202264) | Peat permafrost microbial communities from Stordalen Mire near Abisko, Sweden - Palsa_T0_3 | ecosystem: Environmental > Terrestrial > Soil > Palsa > Peat permafrost | place: Sweden: Abisko... | reverse complement strand
ATACATGCGAAGCGTCGCAGTCAAACGTCCTTGTCCTGCTGTTGGCGCCATGCGATCCGCATCTACTAGGAACAGTGCAGGAGCAGCCGGGCCACCCTCTGCCGCTGCTCCGCGTCCACGTCCACCACCACCACCCGCGCCGGACGCGCGATAGACCAGCTTGTGTCCATCGGCACTCACGGCATAGGTCTGCACGCCTGTTGCAAATGTTGCAGCTCGACGGTCGCTTAGCCGGAAACGCTCTAGAGAAGCTCCACCTGCACCGGCGCCACGTCCGGTTGATTCGAGGTAGAAGACAGTTCCTGCCGCGCCGGCGCGCAACTGGGAATACTGGCGCTCAGGAATTCCGGGGACGGCAATGATGCGCTGGGCCAGACCATCGAAATCGATCTGCACGGTGACTGGGCCTGTTGCTCTTGCGCCGCGGCCTCCACGACCGGCGCCGCCGCCTTCGGTGTCTGCTGCCGGTGCGCTTCCGACGCCGCCATCTTCATCGCTTTCCGGCAGAAGCGGACTTGGGTCGGTCTTCTTGAGAATCGCCATGTACAAGCCGAAGGTTTCGTCATGATCGTAAGAGGTCATGTCGAGCCACTGCGATTTCAGGCCGAAATCCGTGGATGCGAAAAACCATAGGTACTTTCCACTTGCATCCCATGCGGGAGAAAGCGAATCCGCCAGGCCATCGGTGACCTGTTTGGTTTCGCCGGTCTCCACATTGCTGATAAAGATGGCGTGATACATCGATTTCAAATGACTCGCATAGGCGACCCACTTCGAATCGGGACTCCAGACCGGATTGACCGTGCGCGTGGGAACCATCCAGGGGTCGTCGCCAATGGTCTTGGCTTGTCCGCTCGCTACGTCGAGTACCCAGACTTTCAGGTTGGTGTCCGTGTAGAGCAGCTTCTTGGAATCAGGTGACCATGAAGCGGTGTAGTAGTGGGTTGGATGGGGCAGGGCGATTTCACGCGGGGGAGTGATTCCATCCTGGGCTTCGATCACGACTTTGTACTCGCCGGAGCGGTCACTGAAATACGAGAGGAGCTTTCCATCGGGAGACCACGCCGGGTCTCGCTCGGCCGATCCGCTGGAGTTGCTCAAATTCCGCACGTCGCCCTTTTCAGCGGGAATGGTAAAGATCTCGCCGCGTGCTTCCACGGCGACCCGCTTTCCGGTGGGCGACAGAACCATGTTCGTCATGCGCGAGGTTACGTCTTCCCAGCGCGGCATCATCCACGGGAAATCTCCCACGGCCGTGATGTTGACGATGTGGGTGCGGCCCGTCTTGGGATCGAGCTCATGCACATACCCGGCCTGTTCAAACACCACGGTACCCGCGCCGGAATCGAGCGACTTTACGTCGAACCCGGTGAACTTCGTTACCTGCGTGAGCTTCTTCGATTTGCCCTCATAGGACCAAACATTGGCCACGCCATCGCGATCCGAGATGAAGTAGACGGAATCGCCGACCCAGGCCGGATCCATGTCTTTGGAATCCTTCCAGGGAGGGCTGACCAGGTCGAAAGTCTTCATGTCGATGATCCAGATGGGGCGATTTTGACCGCCGCGATAATTGCGGCGTTCCTCATCCCACGAATTGTTCATGCGATAAGCGACGTGCGTGCCATCCGGGGAAAACTTGCCTTGATAGGCGCGAGGCAGAGGCAGAGGCTCTTCGACACCGCCTTCGACCGGGACGGTCCAGAAACGCGGCGCGGCGCTGGGAGCCCAGGTGGCGCGAGTGGAGGTGAATAGGACGGACTTTCCGTCGGGCGTCCAACCCTGCACGAGATCCGGACTTGGGTGCCAGGTTAGCCGCTTCGGCTCACCGCCTTCGACGGGCACCACGTATACATCCATATTTCCGCCGTACTCAGCGCTGAACGCCAAGAGTTTGCCATCGGGGGAAAAATGCGGATTTTCGGTTTGGCCGGCAAAGCTGGTAATCCGCGTGGCCGCGCCGCCGGATCGCGAAACCATCCAAATGTTGTTGGCATACGCGAAAGCGATTTTAGTGGCGCTGACGGTGGGGGTTCGAAGCAGACGTGTGCCGGTTTCGGCGGCGCCCGCGCTTACCAGTACGGACAGAAATAAAGCTGTAAAACGCATGGATGTGGCTCTCCTGTTAACGATTCAGTTTAGAGTAAGCGGAGGGTAAATAAAAAAACTAAACTTTTTCTCTCTCTTGCCGATGTACTTAGAACGAAGGAGTTCCTACTATGTCGCTCTCTCCGATTATCGGCGCGGCTTCACAAGTTCTTAGCCTGTTCAGCAGCAGTTCGACGGCCAACAGTTCGAGTTCGGCCAGTTCCACCGACCCTCTTTCGATCATCGATTCCAGCGGAAAAGTTGACCTTTCGCAGGCCGCGCAACTCTTCTCGAAATTGCAGGATATTTCGCAGACCAATCCGGCTCAATTCAAGCAGTTGACCGCTCAGATTTCAACGCAATTGCAAGCGGAGGCGCAAAAGGCCACCGGTTCGGCGGAGACGTTTCTGAGTAATCTGGCCAGCCAGTTCAATAACGCGTCGCAGACGGGCAGCGCGAGCGATTTGCAGCCGCAGCAGACGCAAACCGGAAGCCATCATCACGGCCACCACCATCACTCGTCGAGCCAGGCGGCTTACGAGCTTTCGAATCAGACTTCCGATGCGCAGTCGACGGCTACTGGCGCGGTGCAAAGCATTTTCCAGCAGCTTCAGAATCTCTAACAGCGTGCTGAGAAACGAAGTTTGAAACCACTCCTGACGGTGGCGAACGTAACATTCCACTCAGGTTGATGTTCTCGATCTTTGTGCATTCAACTACACGGCCCCAGCGGGGCCGTCACCGGGACGGATGAAAATTGGCGTGCTGGAAGGAACTTGACAGGATTGGGAAGATGGAGTTAGATCCCCAGCGAATCAAGATGCGCTCAAACTTAGACAACTGCGTTGTTTCTCCAATTTCATGCTCCTTGCCGTCAACGTTCCAAACTACGGCGTAGGGTTCGCCTTCAGACGGAATTCGAGCATAACGGTACTGATCCTTTGCCATTGGCTCAAACCCGATCGATTCCGATTTGAAGCGCTCGGGAGTGTCGGGGCTGGTCTTCCATTTCTCGAAGTTGGCAGGCTTCCAGATGCCCGCGAAAGGATCCGCGGCGAACACTGGTAGCGAAAATACCAGCGCGAGGATGACGGTTCCGCCATAACGCATATTCTAAGTATCGTAGCAAGCCTAACGGGGTCGTAGTCGTCACCTAAAGGCGCCGATAGCCTTCCTCAAGCCTTCGTAATCCGCTCCAATCCCGGCCACCGGTCATAATCCGCATCGAAGCTAAAGATCGTCTCAACTCCATACCGCTCCATTACCGCGATATGCAGCGCATCCCGCGCGCTATATCTTTCGCCACCAGCCACAATCGCAGAAGCTCTCAGAACGTCCCGCTCTTCAATCGGAAAAACCTCGTCCACGACGCTCAACAAGGCCTGCAAAGCCGCACCGATCGCTTCCCGGCGTTCGATAGCGGTATACCGATGCAGAATTTCCTGAAGCACCTCCGCGTCGCAGACCAATCTTTGTCGAGCCGCAATCAACCCTTCCAAAGTCACTTGTGCGTCCGCCTTATGAGGGTGCGCCCCGCCCACCAAGTACATCGGAACATTGGAATCGATAAAGATCAACTTTGGTAGCCCAATTCGATTTCGTGCTCCATCTGCTCAATGTCCGCTGTCGGAAACGAGTACTTGGCCGCATCTCGGACGCTAGCCAGCTTAGCGGAAGAGCTCTTGCTCGGCCGACGCAATTCCGCCTCCTTCAAGGCGCGCCGGACATACTCACCTATCGTCAACTTTTCATTCCGAGCCATCTTGCTGATAGCCTCCATCTCCTCATCGGGCATCAAAACCTGAAGTCGCTTGCTCACAATGTGAGTATACTCTACTCTTCAGGTGAGCAATGAAGGCTTCCGTCTTCGATCTGCAAATCGTCGACCCATGCCGGCCAAACAACGTCCAAGGCACCCATACTTTGCCCCGCCAACGTAGCCACCTTCAAACCCCAACTATCCGTTGCACCAATTCAGCGAAACCAGAACCCTCGTGCTGGACCAAGCCGAAATCGGAGAACCGGATTCTGAACCACCACCTCTGATCCGTACTTCCCCCCAATTCCGACCCCTACAACCGCCCAACCGTCCGCCCGCCGGTCACAACCCATAATTTCCAGCAATCTCAATCACTTACAACCCTTTTTCAACAAGCCCCGAAAAACACTCTGCTAACAATAAGACAGGTCCAAATGCGAATCACAAAGAAAGGCTCGGTAAGATAGAACGATGTCCCTAGTCGTTGTTGGCTCCGTCGCTTACGACGGAGTAGAAACCCCCCATGGCAAGGCCGACCGCATACTTGGCGGAGCCTGCACCTACGTTGCGCTGGCAGCGAGCTATTTCACTCACACCCGCATTGTCGGCATTGTGGGCGACGATTTCGCCGAGGAGGACATTCACTTCCTCACCAGCCGCGGAATCGACCTGGAGGGCTTGGAACACGTCCCTGGAAAGACTTTCTTCTGGTCCGGCGTCTATTCGCCAGACATGAATGACCGCACCACGCTCACTACCGATCTCAACGTTTTCGCCAATTTCGACCCCAAACTCCCCGACACCTACCGCGACGAACCCTACCTCCTGCTCGGTAACATCCAGCCCGCCCTACAGCGCGGCGTCCTGAAGCAGATGCGCGCCCCCAAACTGGTCGGCGGCGACACCATGAACTACTGGATCGCCGATTTCCGCGATGAACTCCTCGCCACCATCAAGGACTGGGATTTCCTCCTCATTAACGACAGCGAAGCCCGCATGCTCTCCGGCGAGAGCAACCTGAAAAAGGCCGCCGCAAAAATCCTGGATATGGGCCCCCACACCCTGGTCATCAAGCGCGGCGAATACGGCGCCATTCTGTTCCGCCAGGACCAGCATTTTATGGTTCCCGCTTACCTCCTAGAAGGCGTCTTCGACCCCACTGGCGCAGGCGACTGTTTCGCCGGCGGCTTCATCGGCTATCTCGCCAGCCAGGGCGTCTCCCCCACCCGCCACGATATTGACCAGCTCCACCTGCGCCGAGCCGTAATTTACGGTTCTGTTATGGGAAGTTTCTGCTGTGAACAGTTCGGCCCGGACCGCTTCCGTACCCTGACCCGTTCGGAGATCGATGCCCGCTACCAAGAGTTCAAAACGTCGACCGACTTCTAGCCGCGCGCCAGCCGCCTACAGCCTGTTGCCCGTCCTGGCAACAGCGTGCTTCGCCGCCATTGTCAGTGTGGCGGCCATCTGGTTCTTCTATCGCGACGGGTCCCTCATGAATTTCGGCGATGCGGAGGCGCATCTGAACATCGCCCGCCGCATCCTCGATTCGCGCACCCCCGGCTACGACCAACTAGGCACAACCTGGCTACCGTTGCCACACCTGCTCATGGTCCCTTTCGCAAGGAATCTCCGCCTCTGGACCACTGGTTTTGCCGGCTCCATCCCTTCGTCCGCCTGCTTCATCGTCGCAGCGGCATTCCTTTTCACCGCCACGCGCCGGATCTTTGACAACCTAAGCTGCGCCGCCTTGGCCGCCGGGCTCTTCGTCCTAAACCCGAACGCTCTGTACCTGCAATCCACGGCCATGACGGAGCCGGTCTTCTTCGCCTGCCTCTTCGGCGTGCTCTACTTTTGCGTCCTATTCCAGCAGAACCAATCCATCTGGGCCGCCGCAGCCGCAGGCATTTTCGCCGCCCTGGGAGCCCTCACCCGCTACGAAGGCTGGTTCCTCATGCCCTTCGCCGCCATCTTCCTCCTCCTCATTGGAGGCGACCGCCGAATCCGCGCTACCGTCACCTTCAGCCTCCTCGCCGGGATCGGCCCCATCCTCTGGTTAACCTATAATTGGTGGGTTTTCGACAACGCGCTCGAATTCTTCAACGGCCCCAGTTCCCCCGCGGCGATCCAGGGAGGCCGCCCCTACCCCGGACACGGCGATTGGTTACTCGCGATCCGCTATTTCCGCACAGCTGCACAATTCTGCACAGGCATTCCCCTCTTCTGGATCTCGCTTGCCGGAATCGCCGCCTGCATAATCCAATTCAAACGCGCAGCATGGCCTGCGATCCTCCTGATGCTCCCGCCTATCTTCTACATAATCAGCATGCACTCGTCCGCCTCGCCCATCCACGTCCCCACGCTGCCGCCCAATAGCTGGTACAACACCCGCTACGGCTTGGCCCTCCTACCGCTAGGCGCCCTGGGAGCCGCAGCTATCGCAGGACTCATGCCGGACGGAATCCGCCCCATCCTAGCCCTGGTGCTCCTGCTAGCCGGAGCTGGACAATGGCTGCTTTTCCCCCGCCCCGCAAGCTGGATCACTTGGCGCGAAGCGTACGCAAACTCGCAAACCCGCCTGGAATGGACCAACCAGGCCGCCGCCTATCTCGAAGCCAACTACAAACCCGGCGAGAACATCTTCACTAGCTTCGGCGATATGGCGGGAGTTTACCGCCGCGCCGGAATCCCGCTCAAACAAACTCTCACCGGCGACAACGGACCCATGTATCTCGCCACCCTCGCACGCCCGGACCTTTTCCTATGGCCAACCTGGGTAGTAACCTTCACCGGCGACCCAGAACAGACAGCCGTGGATAGAGCCCGCCTACGAGGCCCAAAATACGACCTAATGAAAGAGATCATCGTAAAAGGCGGCCCGGTAGTCCAGATCTACCGCCGCTCGATCGCCCCGCACTGGACCGTAAAATAATGGAAATTCCATTCACTAAAGCTCACGGAGCGAAGAACGACTTCCTGCTCACCTGGCGCAAGGACGCGCGCATCAAGGATTGCCCCGCCTTCGCCCGCGCCATTTGCGACCGCTATACCGGCGTAGGGGCCGACGGCTGGATGCTGGTAGACCACGACCCCGACGCCATCGAACTCTATAATTCCGACGGCAGCAAGCCAGAAATCTCCGGCAACGGCACCCGCTGCGCCGCCGCGTTTCTTCTTCGGCAAAAACCGGCAACTAACCTCAAAATCAAAACGGGCGCCGGCCTCAAACACCTGACCCTACTCCGCCAAAACGGCCCCGAATACTGGTTTGAAATGAACATGGGCAAGCCAAACTTCATCGCCGGGCGTTTCCCTCTCGAACTTTTCGGCGGCCTCCGCGACGTAACGCTCGTCGACGTAGGCAACCCCCAATGCGCCGTCCCGGTCGACGATTTCGATTTCGACTGGCGCGCCATGGGCCGCGAAATCGAAAAGCATCCGCATTTTCCCAATCGCACCAATGTCTCCTTCATCCGCCCCGTCGACCTACACACTGTCGACGTTCGCTTTTACGAACGCGGCGCGGGCGAAACCATGAGTTCCGGCACTGGATCCACTGGCGCCGTCGCCACCGCCATCATGCGCGGAATTGCCGAAAGCCCCGTCCGCGTTCTAACTCCTGCCGGTCCTCTCGACCTGCGCTGGGACGATTCGATCTTCTTAACCGGCCCCGCCGTACTGACGGCCGATGGAGTGTTCCATTATGAGAGCAACAAATAAATGACCTTAGCGACCAAAATCTCTGACCGTACCGCCCGAGTAGGAATCGTTGGCCTGGGCTATGTGGGACTGCCCCTCGCGGTCGAGTATGCAAAGGCCGGATTCTCTGTCACGGGAATCGACCTCAGCGCCTCCAAGACCGAGAGCGTCAACGCAGGCAAATCCTACATCGGCGACATTCACGACGAGGACTTAGCTCCCCTCGTAGCATCCGGGAAGCTTCGCGCCACCACCGATTTCTCAGCCATCCTCGACCTCGACACCGTCAACATCTGCGTCCCGACGCCCCTGCGCAAGACCAAGGACCCGGACATGAGCTATATCGTGGCCGCTACGCAAGACATTGTGAAGTACTTTCATCCTGGAATGCTAATCATCCTGGAATCAACTACATATCCAGGAACAACTGATGAATTGGTTTTACCTATGCTGGAGAAGACCGGCCTCAAAGTAGGCGTCGATTTCTTCCTCTGTTTCTCACCGGAACGCGTAGACCCTGGCAACGCGAAATTTCAAACCAAAAACATCCCCAAGGTAGTAGGCGGCACGACGCCGGCATGCACGGATATCGGTCGCCTGTTCTATGCTCAAGCCCTCGAAAAGGTAATCCCTGTCAGTTCCACGCAAGTGGCCGAAATGGTCAAGCTCCTCGAAAACACTTTTCGAATGATCAACATCGGCCTGGTCAACGAGATCGCCATCATGTGCGACGGCATGGATATCAACGTCTGGGAAGTCATCGAGGCCGCCGCCACCAAACCGTTCGGTTTCATGCCGTTCTACCCCGGCCCCGGATTGGGCGGCCACTGCATTCCGATCGACCCCTTTTACCTTTCTTGGAAATCCAAACAGGCAGGTATCGAAGCCCGGTTTATCGAACTGGCCGGCCAGATCAACGGCCAAATGCCCCACTTCGTCGTCGAAAAGATCCAGAACGCCTTGAACGACCACACCAAACCGGTGAAGGGCTCGAAGGTCCACATCTACGGTGTGTCGTATAAACGCGACATCGACGACGTCCGCGAGTCCCCGGCCTTGGACATCATGCTCCTCCTGGAGCGCCGGGGCGCTCTGATCTCGTATACTGACCCGCACGTCCCTAAGCTTCGGCTCGACGGCCAAGAACTCGTTTCGACTGAAGCATTTGAAGATGCCGATTGTGTCGTAATTGTAACAGATCATACAAAATTCGACTACGCCGCCGTCGTAGACCGCGCAAAGCTGATCGTCGATACGCGTAACGCCCTGAAAACATTCACTTCCGACAAAATCGTGAGGCTCTAGAATGAATTTGACATTGTCTTTAATAGGTAGGATCATTCTACTAACGAGGTGCACCTGAATATGGTCCCGTACTCCCGCCGCGCTCTTTCGATAGCTGCTCTGCTGGCTATTTCCGGATTTGGAGCTTCCGCTCAGTCCGTTCTCTCCACTCACTCCGGTGTCATCCACACGAGTGAAGGAGCAGTTTTCGCCGACGACCAGGCGGTGAATCAGCAATATGGAACGTTCCCGAGTCTCAAGGAAAAAAGCGTTCTTCGTACAGAAGGGGGCCGCGCCGAGGTTCTCTTGACGCCCGGTGTGTTCTTGAGAATTGGCGAAAACTCCGCCATTAAGATGATCGACACTCGTCTTTCCGATACGCGCGTTGAACTGCTCAAAGGCAGCGCGGTCGTCGAATGCGACGATCCGATGAAGGAAAACGCCGTCACCCTCGTGTATCAGGATTATCAAGTCCACGTCCGCAAGACCGCGGTGATGGAGTTCGTGTCCAACCCTACTGCCGAACTCAAGGTATTTCACGGCGAAGCCGAAGTGGACCTCAACGGGAATATTTCGGTCGTGAGGGCCGGCAAGATGCTGCCTTTTACCCAAGCCCTCGCTCAGGAAAAGTTTGATCCGAAGCTCGAAAGCGACGAACTGACTCGCTGGAGCCAGGAACGCAGCGAAGCCGTTGCGGTAGCCAATGTCTCGGCAGCCAAGAGCCTCCGCGATTCCGGTGGTTCCATGATGGGCGGTCTTGGTAACGGACTTTACGGCAACGGAATGATGCCCTACGGCAGCTGGTACTACAATCCGTACTACTCGATGTACACCTACCTTCCGATGAACGGGATGTTCTTCAATCCCTACGGCTACGGCTTTTTTAGCCCCTACTCGGTTTATCAGATATACAGCAATCCCGGCTACTTCTACGGTGGCGGCAGCGGCGGGGCCATCACTTCTGGCACCCCGACCTCCTCAGGCAATCGTCCCCGCTCGGTATCGACGGGCTTGCTCAACGCCCGGACGGGTCAACAGACCCAGTATGGCTTGGGCCGCGGCACTAGTGGCGTTATGACTCCTGTAGGAACTTCGAGCGGTTTGTCTTCGATCGCTTCCCCGGCTGGCGCAAGCGGCATGGGTTCTGCTGGCGGCGGCAGTTCAGCCGGACGTAGCGGCGGAGCCCGCGGCAAGTAATCTCTCACCGGTACGGAGTCAGGCGCGGAGGTTTAGCGTCTGGCTCCACCAACAAAGTTGTTCTCCCCCCATAGTACTTCAGCAGTTCCCGATTCGTTTCCTCCCCCAGATCCGCAACCCAAATTACTTTAGATTGATCGATATCCGCGTCATTGTGAATCCATTCGTGGAACCCATGCCCGGCGCCATATCTAACAAAGACCAGCTTCGATCCCGGGAGCTTTTCGAGTTGCCGGTTGATCGCGACGCGGCCTTCCGGATCGCCAAAGTTGATGAAGTCCCAGTTCTCAAATCGCATCAAAGCGAGGCGCTGATTCGCCGGTCCGGCCAGATGTAATCCAAACCACAAAATGCCGTGGACTGCACAAAGCTGCACAAGGGAACGCGCCAAATCCCGGTTCATCGAGGAAATGCCTGCTACGCCGATCCACACAAAGAGACACGCGCCGACGGCGATGTAATGCGGGTAAAAATACGGGTAGAAGTTGGTTCCCAAAGCCAACACAAGAAGCGTCCCGAGCACAAAGGCAAACCGCTTATTCCGCAATAACGCAAACGGAGCCAGAAACAGCGGGACGAGCAGGAAAAACCGGTAGAACGTCAGCCGGCTGACCAACCGCTGCCAGTAAGATCCGGAACTGTCGTGTACGGCGGTCTGAGCGTCGTAATCCAGTTTCTGTTCGGGAGTCATATCCCGGTGCGGAATTGGGTTCGTTTGGAAAGTGAAGCTAGCCGGTACGCCGTATTGATACCGGCTCGCCATGTAAGGCATGTTCGTCCAGCTCTTCGTCACGGCATAGTTCTGCACCGAACTCAGGCCGAGAGCAAGCACGATGGGAATCAGCGCGACCCGTGGAAAGCGCCGGCTTTTCCAAAGCCAGAACGATACGGGAATCAGCAGCAGGACGCATTCGAATGGCCGAGTCAGCCATTGAATGGCGATTCCGAGGCCCAGGAGCACGTTGTACCGCTTTCCCTCCCGAGGAAGGGATCCGAAGACTAGGCAACCGGCACAAGCGGAGAGATAGCCCCCCCAGTAGTCGTTCATCCAGACGCAGAGGGGACCGAACTCCGCAACCGCCAGCATGCCGCCGAGGAGCGCCCAGATCGGCTTCGTCCAGGACGAGAGCATCCAGTAGACTAGCGCGCAGAATGCGCCGCCGGTGAGCAGCACACCGGCCCAGCCAAGGGTAAGAACGAAGCCCTGGCCTAACGGAAAAATCGAGCTGTAACTAGGTTCCTGCAGTACGAAGATCGATTCGAAAAATTTGTGCATCGGATGCACAGCGTTTGCCAGGCGAAAGTGCCTGAGCGTATCGCCAAGCAGCAGATAGCTGAAGTCGTCCGACCCGCTAGGCGTTGGTACGGGGTAGTGCGGAAGCAGCGCCAGGCGCATTCCGATCGGCAGAATGGCCAGAACCGCCATCGCCAGACGTGGCCGTTGTGCCAGCGCGTGAGCCGCGGCAACGATGCGGCTCCAAAAGAAGATCAGCGTAATGAATGCGGCCGCAATCGCAAACTCAATGAAATCCGAGGCTCCAAAGCCAATCGGGTTATGAAGGGGGAGAAACGAATGAAAGAGGTCGAAGAGGAACAAGGCGGAAAACTACCCCTTCCATTCGTCCCAATCGTGGCGCATTACTTTGCCCATAGCGGTCGCCGCTTCATGCAGCCACTTCTTGGGGCGCTTCGCAAAATCCTTGGCGATAGCCTTCCCTGCCCGCGCCGATCCAAGGTGGACATTCGCCGTCTCGAATCCCATTGCGAACAGCAGCTTGCTCTCATCGCGAACTTTGGGAATCTGATCGAGTTCAACGCGCGAACAATCGGGTGCGAGCCGCCTGACAATCCACTCCTGGCGCAGTTTCACAAACGGATCGACGCAGCGAATCGCCGTGTCGAGAATCTCTTGATACCGAATCTCATCGCCCTTACCGTCCTCCGCCCAAATGCACGCGGACGGGGCCAGCGCTTTGGCCTCGCGCGCGATCTTTCCGCCGTCATACTCCCCGACCGCCACGTATCGCTCACGGCCCAAACTGCCCAGCCCTGCGATGCGATGCGCCACCCGGTAAGCCAAATCCTTCTCCGGCATCAACCGTTCCATCGCCTTGGTCGCGCTGCCGGGAACCGCCGTCCGAATCGTCTTCAGAGCATCCATCTTGGTCCAAAAGTGGCAGGGGTCGCGAAGGACTCCGTGAACCATCTCCCGCAGCCAGATGTGCGACTCGGAAAGGACGAACGGATTTCCGCCCGTCGCAAGGCCTTCCCGATAGCCGTTCAGAATCGCGGCGCAGGCATCTTGATGTTCCAGTTTCAGATGCGCGCCATCGATCGCAAGGTGTGCGCTGGCGGCGAGCCGAACCAGGTCGAGCGTATAGGGAAGCGTTGCGGCCTCGTCAAAGTCATTGATGCCCCAGATCAGACGGCCTTCCGCATCGCGCCAGGTTCCGAAGTTCTCGACATGCAGATCGCCGACCGCCAAGATTTTCGGCGCCTTTTCAAGATCGGCGCACACTTCCGGCCAATGCTGCATCCATCGATAAAACGTCGCCCGGAAAAACGGGAAAATTCCCGAGGCCATCGCTTGATGCTTCAGTTTCAGGTCAGCGGGAATCAGCTTGAGGTACTTGCCAATCCACTGTTCATATTCTTGCGTGGCTTTGTGAATGTTCATGCGGAGAGCTTCGGCGTAATCATCCATTGCAACACGCCGCGAGGTCCGCCGCGCAGTCCTTCAAGAGAAATCGCCACCATGGCAGCTTTTCGCATATCGACCCGCAACGACGCCGAATCCAGCAGGTAGCTCACGAGTTCGCCCAACAGCGGCTCGTGCCCGACCACCATCAACTGCTCTTCGGATCGATATTCGCTGACTTCGTCCCACACCAGTTCCGGAGATCCGCTCGGTACCAGGGCGCTGGTTTCGACCAATGCTTCCTCGCACCCGAACGCCTGTGCCGCCATACGAGCCGTCTGCTTCGCCCGCAGATAAGGGCTCGAAAGAATCACCGCCGGAGCCACGCCTGCCTTCTTGGCCCGGTCCAGCACGGAAGCCAGCTTCTTACGGCCCTCCGAAGTAAGCGCACGGGAGGAATCCGGCTCGCCCGGCTTCGCGTCGTCGGCAATCCCGTGTCTTAAAACATAAACGAGCATTCTTGTTCCGGTATTATATCTAGAACGAACCTACCCATGCCTCGCTTCGCGGCAATCGACATTGGCAGTAACTCGGTCCGTATGGAAGTCGCGGAGATTTCGGCGAAGACGCGCGTGCTGGCATCCGAGCGAAAGGTCACCCGCCTGGGGCAAAGCGTATTTCGGACAGGCCGTGTAAGTCCGGATGCCATCGAGTTCCTCTGTACCACTCTTTCAGAGATGGCGATGATCTACAAGCGCTTTGAGATTCACGGAATCCGCGCGGTTGCGACTGCGGCAGTCCGCGACGCCAGTAATCAAAGGGAATTCATTAGCAAAGTCTCGGCCGCCGCCGGTACGCCCGTCGAGATCATTTCCGGGCAGGAAGAAGCCCGGCTCATTCACCTCGGCGTGCAAAGCCGCTGGCCGCATGCCCGTCAGCGGGTCCTGATGATCGACATAGGCGGCGGTAGCGCGGAGCTGATTTTGAGCGACAGCGGACGGATCGTAGCGGCTGTGTCGAAGCAACTAGGCGCCCTGAGGCTGACCGAGCTCTTCCTGAAAAGCGATCCACCAGCTCCGGAAGAACTGCATCGAATGCAGGAGTATATTGAGGAGCGGATCGCACAATCGATCCGGCGGATGGGTTCGCTGCGGATCGACCGCGTGATCGCGACGTCGGCGACAGCCTCGGCTGTGGTCTGCGCGGTGAATCAAATCCCGCGCCAGAAGCGCGAGCTGGCCGATAAGGCGCGTGCTTCCACAGCTCAAATCCGTGAGCTCTACGCGGACCTGATTTCGCGGGATATCGAAGGCCGGCGAAAGATTGTGGGGATCGGTCCGAAGCGCGCGGAGATCATCATTCCGGGCGCGGCAGTGCTACTCAGCGTTCTGAAGGGGCTCGCTCTACCGTCGCTTTACTACTCGGCGGCGGGCGTGCGCGACGGGGTCATCGCCGATCTGGCTGCACGCACCAGCGCGCGTTCGATCACCGAAATGAGCGGTGAACAGCGGGAAGTCGTGGAGGAGATGGCCATCCGCTACGGCGTCTCCTTGCGTCATGTTCGCAAAGTATCCCGGATGGCCAACGACCTGTTCGTAGCTCTGGAGCCGCTCCACAAACTGCCGCACAGCAACGGGCGCCTGCTGGAGGCCGCGGCGCATTTGCACGATATTGGGCACTTTGTCAGCGACACACGGCATCACAAGCATTCTTACTATTTGGTGCTGAATTCAGATATGCCGGGCTTCACGGAGCAGGAGCGCGAAGTGATCGCGAACCTGTGCAGGTATCATCGCAAGGCGATGCCGGCTCAGGAACATCACAACTGGCAGCCGCTCGACGCTGATTCTCGCAGAGCGGTAACCATGCTGGCGCCGCTGTTGCGCATTGCGGATAACCTCGACCGCAGCCGCGGCCAGCGTGTGAAATCGGTCGAATGCATCCTGCGCCCGAATGAGGTGGTGTTGCGCCTTCATTCGAACAAGGATGTCGACCTCGACGCCTGGGCCACCGAGCGCGCAGCGGAATTCTTTCGGCAGGTTTACAACAAGCCGATCACACTGGTCCGGGCGCGGGCTTGAGGCGGTAAACAGTCCGGGGGTGCAGGAGGCTTTGGGAGGATCCGATGACGAATGTTTCCATTCCAAAGCCCTCTCGCAGAATCAAGTCGAGCGTAGTAGCGTCGCGACTGGCGCGGTAGGTTCTAACCGTATTGAATTCGTCGCCAGGGCCGATGGATCGATCGAATTCGGGTCCGGTCGATTGGGAGATGAGAAACCGCTGTCCTCTTTCATCGACGAGGAACGGACGGACACCGTACTCACGCTGGGTGACGCGTTTGGCTCGGCTCCAAACCCGGAACTCCACCGAAACTGTGTCACCCGCGAAATGAGCTTTTTCTGGGGTTACGCACCAGTCGTCGCTGCAATCGGGATCGCCGAGCGCCATGATCTTCTGCTCCGAGCCAAGGGAGACGATGCAGATGACCGTCAGATAGATCGCCAGCCCGAAGGCGACAACAAGAAGAGCACGGCGGAACGGGCGAATGGCGGCCAGCGCGATGGCGGAACCCAGAATAACCGCGATAAGCAGGAGATCGAAAATCGTCATCTCCACATAGTACTTTATTTAGTAAAGTTATTTGCAATTTCTTTGATCGGCCGGTGCTTACCGTCCAGCTGATAGTTCATCTCCCTCATCTTCTCAGTGCTGATCTTACCGCTCAACGCCGCTAGCGAATCACGTAAACCGGGGAACTTCTGTAGCGACGCAGAGCGCACCACAATCGCCGCTTCGTAAGGCGGAAAGTAGTGCTGGTCGTCTTCCAGCACTACGAATGGCTTGGCCGACAACAGTCCATCCGTACCGCTTCCAGCCACCATATCCACCTGGCTTTCCTCAAGCGCCTGATAGAGAAGTCCAAGGTCCATGGTCTTTACAGAGCCCTTGCAGTTGAGCCGATAGGTCTGTATCAAGCCGGACAGACCATCAGGCCGTTTGACGAATTCGTAACCGACTCCGAGCTTCCAGGAGCCCCAGGCAGCAGCTTCACTGAGAGTCTTGACGTTACGTTCAAGCGCATCCTCCTTGCGAATTGAAAGCGCGAAGGTGTTGTTGAAACCCAGCGGCGGCATCCATTCGAGGCCCCACTGCTTATAACCAGCGCGCACCGTATCAAGGACCTTAGCCGCATCCTTTTCCGGCTGGTCCTTAAGAATTGCCGTCAACGCAGTCCCGGTGTATTCCGGGTAGATATCGATTTCGCCTTTGACAATCGCCTGGTGCGCTAGCAGCGTCCCCCCCAGATCGAGCTTGCGAACGACGTTCGCATGCATCGTCTTCTCCAGATGCTGGGCAATGATCTCCCCAAGTATCAACTGCTCGGAGAAGTTCTTCGATCCGACCACGATGACAGGGCCGCGCGAACAGCTCGATAAAACGAGGGCGGCGGCTATGAGACTGCAAATTTTCGTTCGATCCATCCAAATCCCTCATCGGCAAAAATCGCCATAATTGCAGCGGGAATTGCACCGGCAAGAATTTGCTCATTATCCACCGAAGCGATCCCCCGGAAAATGAAGACACCCAAGCCGCCCGCGCCGATCGCGGCGGCGATGGTCGCTGTACCAATCGTGGCGACCGTCGCAACGCGCAATCCGGCAATGATCGAGCGAGCCGCCAGCGGCAATTCCACTTCGACCAGAATCTGGCGGGGCGTCATGCCCATGGCGACAGCAGATTCACGGATTGCCGGATCGATTCCGGTGATTCCGAGCAAGGTATTACGCAGAATCGGCAGGATCGCGTAGACCACCAGCGCCACGGACGCCGTGATCTTGCCGATGCCGCAGACTGGAATCAGAATACCGAACAGTGCGAGGCTGGGAATGGTCTGGAATACGTTTGCAAGTCCAAGAGCAAATCGCCGCCACCCTTCGCGGCGCGTGAGTCCGATGGCCGCGGGAATCGCAATGGCCGCCGCGATGAAGATAGAGATAACCACCAGATATAGATGTTCCAGCGTGAGGCTGCCGAGTTCAAACCACACTCTCGAGCACCTCCAGAAAAGCGCGTGCCTCTTGGTTATCGCTGTGGAGGAACTCGCCCGGCTCCGCGAGAACTTCCAGGCGTCCATTGCACAGGAGGGCGATGCGGCTCGCCAACATCAAGGCTTCGCGGATATCGTGGGTGACGAAGAGCGCCGTCTCGCGAAGCGCCCGAAACTGGCGCTGTAGATCCAGCCGCGTTACTGGATCGAGCGCGCCGAATGGTTCGTCGAGCAGCAACAAAGTTGGGTGCGCAGCGAGTGCGCGCGCAACTCCGACGCGCTGTCTTTGTCCACCGGATAACGATCTCGGATAGCGTTCCGCATACTCGGGCAGTCCAACATTCGCCAGCATTTCGGTCACTCGGCCGGTAATCTTCTCTTGATGCCACCCTGCCAACCGTGGAACGATTCCAATATTCGCCGCTACAGTGAAATGCGGGAATAATCCAGCCTCTTGGATCACGTAACCGATGCGCCGCTTGAGCTCGACCGAATTCCAATCCTTGGTCGACTTCCCTTCGACTAGCACCTCACCCGATGCCGGGAAGATGAGCCCATTGACGAGCTTCAGAGCGGTCGTCTTTCCCGAACCGCTGCGGCCCAGGAGAACTACTGTCTCGCCCTTTTCGATCGCAAGGTTGAAGTTTTCAAGAACCGGGCGGCCGCCGGCGGAATAGTTGACTTCGCGAAACTCGACAATCG
>Ga0302326_10013356_pt1 | contig 17416 bp, 11 predicted proteins | sample Palsa_T0_3_FD_202264 | JGI IMG/M metagenome (GOLD analysis project Ga0302326, IMG submission 202264) | Peat permafrost microbial communities from Stordalen Mire near Abisko, Sweden - Palsa_T0_3 | ecosystem: Environmental > Terrestrial > Soil > Palsa > Peat permafrost | place: Sweden: Abisko... | reverse complement strand
TAAAGCAGTTCCAGCTAGCCGCTGCCCTACACCTCAAGGCTCACCTGGACAAAGAACCCTTCAACCCCGCTGATTTTGGCTTCGTTTGGTCAAGAGAAGAAATCGACTATTACTACCAGATCTCTGACTACTGCCAAGAAGCCATGGGCGTCGCCGGAACCCACAAAAAGATGGTTTACGAAGATCTCCCGAAGCGCAAGTAGCGTTTTCGGGGCCTAAAAGGCGCGAAAAGCGCCTCAAATCGAAAGCCCGTCCCATGGTCACTACCCAAACTGCGCCTTCTTCGTCTCACATGTGGCATAACAACATGAACGATCCAAAACTCGACCTCTTACAAGGAACCCTCGATCTCATGGTTCTCCAAACGCTCTACACCATGGGTGCGCTCCACGGCTACGGCATCGCCCGCCGTATTGAACAGGTCAGCGGCGACCAGATCCTCTTAAATCAGGGCACCATCTATGCCGCCCTCGTGCGCTTGCAACAAAAGCGCTGGATCTCCGCCGAGTGGGGCACCTCCGACAACAACCGCCGCGCCAAGTATTACTCCATCACCGCCCGTGGCCGCCGGCAACTCGCCGCCGATATGGCCTATTGGCAGCGGCTCGCCGATGTCATGAGCCGCGTGCTCGCCATGCGCCCCGCCGGAGAAGAGCGATGAACTTCGATAAACTGTCCTCCCTCTTCCGCAAAAAGCAGCTCGACGACGATCTCGACACCGAAATAGCCAGCCACCTCGAACTCGCCACCGAAGAATACATCGCGCAAGGTCTCAGCCCCGAGGAAGCTCGACGCCGCGCGCTCATCGGCCTCGGCGGTATCGAGCAATCGAAGGAAATCCATCGCGACGCCCGAGGCATTCCAGCCCTCGAGGCCATATTGCAGGACCTGCGCTACGCCGTTCGCACCCTCCGCCGCGATTCCGGCTTCGCGCTCTTTACCGTTCTCATCATCGCCCTCGGCACAGGCGCCAGCGCCACCGTCTTCAGCGTGGTGAATAGCCTGCTCGTCAAGCCGCTCCCGTTCAAAGACCCAGCCAGCCTCGTCTGGATCGCCAACAAAGTGGACACCGAGGACAACATGTCCGGCCGCACCGTCCAGGTCGTTCCGATGTTGGAACTCCGCGACCGCAATCAGTCTTTCACCGATATCGCGGGCTTCTTCGCCTTCTTCGGACTGGGCGATTTCAATCTCACCGGCGATGGCGAGCCCGAGCGCCTCACCGCCGTCGCCGTATCGCAAACATTTTTCCCCGTACTCGGCGTCCAGCCCCAACTCGGCCGCCAATTCTCCACCGAAGAATGCAACCCCAAGGGTCCCGACGTAGCCATCCTGAGCCACGGCTTCTGGGAGCGCCGCTTCAGCAGTGACCCCACACTCATCGGCAAGGCCATTCGTCTCAACGGCCGTCCCACCACGGTGGTGGGCGTGATGCCCGCTTCATTCGACTTCGGCGCCATCTTCGCGCCCGGCGCCAACGTCGAAGTCTTCTATCCTTTTCCCCTAAGCCCCGGCACTGACCGCATGGGCAACACGCTATCGCTAGTCGGCCGGTTGAAACCCGGAGCCATTCTCTCTCGCGCCCAAGCCGAAGCCGATATCCTCGGCAATGAAATTTCGAAAGAAGAAAAGAACAAGAACCGTAACTCGATCCATCCGAAGCTCACCTTCCTCGGCGAACATGTCAGCGGCCAGATCCGTCCTGCCCTCTTGATCCTCGCCGGCGCCGTCGGCGTGGTGATGCTCATCGTCTGTGCCAACCTGTCGAACCTCATGCTTGCCCGCACCGCGGCGCGCCAGAAAGAAATGGCCATCCGTTCGGCCCTCGGCGCCGGACGCCGGCGGCTTGTCCGCCAACTCCTCACCGAAAGCCTGCTCCTCACCAGCTGCGGAGCTCTGCTCGGCATTCTCCTTGCCTACGCCGGTGCGAACGGCATCGCCCATCTCACCGCATTCAATCTTCCGTTACTCAGCAGCGTGCGTGTCGATTCGCGCGTCCTGGTCTTCGCGGTGTTAATGGCGATCGGCACCGGCCTTACGCTAGGTCTCGCGCCCGCATGGCAGATATCCGTGCTGCGGCTCAACGCTTCTCTCGGACAACGCGCCGCCGGTGGCAGCCCGGAACATAATTGGCTCCGCGGCGCTCTGGTCGTCTCGGAGATCGCCTTCGCCTGCGTGTTGCTCGTCGGCGCCGGCTTGCTGGTTCGCAGCCTGATCAACGTGCTCGACGTCCAACTGGGCTTCCGCCCGCAAAACGCTGCGCAGATGCGCATTGACCCCAACTCGCAATACGCAACCGAACCCCGCAAGCAAACCTACTTGAACGATGCGCTCCACCGTGTCCGCAGCATCCCCGGAGTCGAGGCCGCCGGTCTCGCCGATGCCCTCCCACTAGGAAAGAACCGCTCCTGGGGAGCCGGGGCCAAAGGCGTATCCTACAAGCCCGGCGAATATCCCGACGCCTTCGTGCGCATCATAACCGACGGCTATCTCGCCGCGATCGGCACGCCTCTCAAGCAGGGCCGCGACATCAACGACCACGACACGCCCGATAGCGCCCAGGTAATGCTCATCAACGAAACTATGGCCCACGCACTCTGGCCTGGAGAAAATCCCATCGGCAAAGTGATCGTCGGCGATTGCGCTAAGGAGCGTACCGTAGTCGGAGTAGTCGCCGACGTCCGCCACATGGCTCTCGAAAAAGCCTCGGGAAACGAAATGTATATCCCCATGCGCCAATGTCCCGACCGCGGTTCCTGGGATCTGGTCGTGCGTTCCACTCTTCCGGTGTCTTCTCTGGGAAGCGCGGTTGAGGCAAGCCTGCGCCCCATTGCCCCAGATCTCCCACGCGGTGCGATGCGCCCGCTCACGCAGTTGGTCGATCGAGCCGTTTCCCCGCGCCGCTTCATCGTCTTCCTGCTCACCGGTTTTGCCGGCTTCGCGCTGCTGCTCGCGTCCCTCGGAATCTACGGCCTGATCTCGTATTCCGTAAATCGGAGAACGCAGGAGATCGGCGTTCGCATGGCGCTCGGCGCGTCTCCCTACGACGTACAAAGCCGCATCGTCTTGCGTACCCTCGGCCTCGCCGCTCTGGGAATGTTGGCCGGCGTCGCCATCTCGTGGGCCATGGTGCGTTCGGTGAGCGGTCTTCTCTACGGTATCCCACCCGGCGATCCCGCCACCTTCGCAGCCGCGGCTCTCGTTTTGACTGCCATCGCCGCCCTGGCCGGATACCTGCCCGCGCGGCGAGCATCCCGGATCGACCCCATCATTTGCCTGCGGGCCGATTAGCCGTAACCCCAAAAATTTCACTTGCAAATGCCACATATGAGCGTAATCTTCCAATAGACTTTTATGTCACAAGGACACTTTCAAATCGCGTTTTTAGGTGATTCAGTCGTTTGGGGTCAAGGGCTCCTTGACCAGCACAAATTCAGCACCAAACTCGTATCTTGGATCAATCAATATCATCCGGCGGAAAACGCCTACAAAACGGTGGTCGCCCACTCCGGAGCTGTCATCGGTGTCGGAGCCACAACCGGTCATGCTCCAGTCGATGGCGAGGTGCCTACTTCCTACCCGACCATTCTCGAACAGTGCGATCAGGTTCCCGGCAACCCCTCCGATGTCGATCTCGTCATCGTCAACGGCGGAATCAACGATGTCAGCGTGCAATATATCTTCAGCCCCAACACCGACCAGGACGATCTGGCCGACACCATTCATCGAGCCTGCTACTGCGATCTAAAGACCCTTCTGCTCAAGGTTGCCGCCCGATTCTCGAATCCCGCGACGAACATCCTCGTACCCGGCTACCACCTGGTCCTCAGCACCCAAAGCAACGCCCTGCGCATCCCCACTCTGATGCCCCTTCTGGGCGTCAGCCTGTCCACTTTTATTGCGCCCTTCGACCCCATTTCGAAGATCGTCTCCAACAGTCTGCTGTTCTGGAAAAAATCCGCGGCGGATATGATGCAAGCCGTGGCGGACGTCAATCAGAAACTCGGTACAACCCGCCTCGGTTTCGCCGCGCCCGCCTACCAGGAAGTAAACGCGGCCTTCGCCCCTACGCCCTGGACTTTCGCGCTCAATGCCGACCTCTCCCCCCAGGACGAGGTCTTTGCTTCCCGAAAGACCGCCTGCCAAAAAGATGAGCCCGATTTACTGCAACGCGAATTCTGTTTCCGGGCTTCTGCTGGCCATCCCAACGCATCGGGTGAGGACGCTTTTTTCAACGCCCTCTACCCGCTTCTACAACAACGCTATGGCTTCTAACTAATTCGGCAGAACCACCGAGTCGATCACGAGGATCACTCCGTTGGATTGCATCACGTTGGCGATTGTAACTGTCGCCGTTCCGCCCTTTTCATCTTGCAGCTTGATGTTGGCGCCGTCCATCATCGCGATCAGCGTGCCGCCGCTGACAGTCTTCAGCGAAGCTTTTCCGCCGCCGGCTTTAATCGCTTTCTTCAGATCGGCCGCGGTCATCCTACCCGCCACCACGTGGTAAGTAAGAATCTTAACCAGCGTGTCTTTATTCTCGGGTTTCAGCAGCGTGTCCACGGTGCCGGCCGGAAGCTTGGCAAACGCTTCGTTCGTGGGGGCGAATACCGTGAAAGGCCCAGGCCCCTTCAGCGTGTCCACCAAACCCGCGGCCTTCACCGCGGCCACCAGCGTCGTGTGATCCTTCGAGTTCACCGCGTTGTCGATGATGTCTTTGCTCGCGTACATTTTGCCGCCGCCCACCATGGGGTTATCCGCGGCAAATGAGACTGCCGTGAGTGCAAGTGAAATCGCGGCGATAAGTTTTAGTCGATTAATCATGTAGGTTCCTTTTTGTTTCCGTCTTTCAATAAGGCATACGCGCGCAGCTATGCGTTTGGATCATCAGGCTCCCTGTGCAATCTTGAACAGTTTTGAAGCTGGGGAACTTGAAATACTAGGGGGTCCTGTTTGGGGAAGAGCATCTTCACGGTTCCATGCGATCTCTGTATGTCCTTCGATGTATTATCTTTGGCGCTCTGCTCCCGGGCTTAATCTCCTGCGGGGCGAAGAAGGTCAGCACTGCCGTCCCCGGAGCTCAGGGGCGCGCCGCGCAGAAATTCAGCATGCAAGTCAATGTGGTCGATGGCGCCAACGAAAATTTCCCCATCGCCATGGATCTGGTGACCGTAACCGATAAGAAGATGATCGCGGATATCGGCAAACTGACCTCCAAGGACTGGTTCGAGCGCCGGATGCAGGTGATTCGGGATACCCAGGGAAAGGTTTCCGTCGCCTCCTGGGAATGGGTTCCCGGCCAGCACTCCGGCCCCATCAGCGTTGCGATTCCGCCCAAAACGCGAGTCGCGTACGTTTTTGCCAAGTACATCAATGGCGGGGGCCACCGCGCCCTCGTTGACGTGAAGGCTCCGGTTGTGATTAATCTCGGGCCCGAGGATTTCACGCTTCAATCTTTGAGGTAGAGTGATTTGTGGTTAAGGAGATAACTTGTTAGCGGACGAAATCCCGCAGCCCATACAGTGGCACGAAGGAATGCTGCTCACGCCGCAGCATTTTCAGCAGAGCGCCGCGCGCCAGGAAATGCTGGTGCAATACAGTGCGCTGCTCGTCGCGCCCTATTGCTGGGGTGTGCGCCGTATCATCCTCGATACGAAAATCCTCTCTTCCGGGAGCTTGCGGGTGCTCGAACTGGAAGCGTTGCTTCCCGATGGCTCCGCCGTTAGTTTCAATCACGCTACAGACGGCGAACTCAGCCTCGATCTCACCCCCCTTACCGATGAGATGCGCGCAGGGGACGTAACTATATATGTTGCTCTGCCCGCGCGGACTTTCACCAGTGTGAAAGGCGCCCTGTCCCGTTACGCCGCCCACGAGGGCCCGCTGCTCGCCGACGAGAATACCGGCGATGGCGAGGTTCGCATTCCGATCCTTAAGCCGGTCCTCACCCTGATCGCCGGCGAGAAACCTCCCGCCAAATACGTCAGCATGCCCATCGCGCGGGTTCGCTTTGAAGATGAGGCGTTTCTTCTCTCCGAATACGTGCCCCCCACCATGTCCGTGCCGCTTTATTCGCCGCTCGGAAGGATGTGTTCTCAACTCGCGGCCCGCCTGCGTGAGAAAGCCATGTTCGTCTCCGAACAGGCCCGCTCGCCAACCGCCATCATGGAAAAGCCGCTGATGCTCGAAAACAAGGGACGCATGCAGAGTCTCGTAGCCGGCTTGCCGTATTTTGAGGCCGTGCTTTCCACGGGAACCGCGCATCCTCTTACGCTCTATCTTGCTCTGTGCAGCCTGTCCGGACAGCTGGCCGCCCTTGGCGCCAGCCTGCTTCCCCCGGCCTTCGCTCCTTACAATCACAACGATCTGCGCGCCTCGTTCCAGGAGGTCCTCGATTTCTCCCTGCGCATGACCAACGAAGGCATTCCCGAGACCTATCTCGCCATACCGTTCCAACTCAAGGACCGCATTTTCAGCCTGATGTTCGAACCCGAATGGGCTACGCGCCGTCTGGTTCTCGGCATGCGCATTTCCACCGGTGTCACCGAAAAAGAGATGATCGCCTGGGGTGACGAGAGCCTCATCGGGAGCGAAAGCGTTATCCCCTCTTTACGCGATAAACGTATCCGCGGCGCGCAACGCGAATTCGTGGAAACAGATCGTGAACTGGTCCCGGTCCGCGGCGTTCTGCTCTTTACGCTACGCCCCGAACCCGAATTCATTAAACCGGCCGAGATCCTGAACATCCGCAACCTGGGTGAACGCGGGCGCACCTTCAGCCCACTCGAGATCGTCCTCTACGTGAAGCACGGCGCGTAATATGGAACTTCCACGTCACCAAAGCTCTTTCCTGCTGACTCAGTTCCGCGAGTTCTATTCCGAACTCGCACGTCTGAAACGCACTGTCGAAGTCTCCGGTTCGGTGTATCTGTTCGACCTTCCGACCTCGGATTCGCCCGACCCCACCAGCACCGTCAATGGCGTCTGGCAGCATCTGCTCTCCGTCCTCGAACGTCAGGCGCTCGAAGCCGGGCAGACCGGAGGCGCATTCGCCTTCGAGATCTATCGTGAAGCCCAGTACGTCATGGCCGCTCTTGCCGACGAAATCTTTCTGCACATGAATTGGGACGGCCGCGCCAACTGGCCGCTCCTCGAATCCAAGCTCTTTGAGACGCATATCGCGGGTGAGGTGATCTTCCAGCGCCTCGACCGCCTGCTGCAGCGCCGCGACCCGTTTTATCTGGATCTTGCCGCTGTCTACTTCATGGCTCTCTCTCTCGGTTTTCAGGGCAAGTACCGTGGCAATGACCCCGGCAACGCTCTCGAACAGTATCGCCGCCAGTTGTTTGCGATGATTTACCGCCGCAATCCACAGCTTTTCACCACCAACACTCCCATCTTTCCGCAGACCTACCAGAACACGCTGGACCGCGGAGCTGGGCGTAAACTGCCGAGCCAGAACATCTGGGTTGGATTGATCGCGGTAGTCTTCGTGCTTTGGCTGGGGATCTCGCAAGTTGCCTGGAGTTCGGTAAGCAGCCAGGTTTCGAGCCTCATCTATCAAGTGAGCAACGGCACTCGCGCCGGTGTGGGGACCAACAGATGAGTCTCGATTTCCTTTCTAATATCGGTTCGGTGTGGCTCTTCGTCGCGCTGGCCGTTCTCCTGATCATCATCCTTATACTGGTCTTTCTATCCGGCATGGTGCGGGGTTCTTCCTCCGCCCGTGCGGAAGGCGCTCCTCCTCCGCCTCCGCCACCGCCGAGTCAGAACTACGATCCAAAAGCTCCGCCTTCTCCGCATTCGAAGGAACTTGCCGTCAACCGCGGTCCGGGCTGGCAATCCGCTGCCGCCTCGTTCGCGCGGACCATGGCGTTTCTCAAGAACACGGTCACCGGCCGCGACTACCGGTACCAAATTCCCTGGTTCCTCGTCATCGGTGAGCCTGGCTCCGGAAAATCCACGCTCCTCGCGCAGACCGGCGTCAATCTCGCTCCTGAAGAAGGCAGCGGCGAAGGCAACTCCCATAGCCCCCTCGAATGGCGTTTCCTCGATAAAGGTATTCTTCTCGGCGTGGCGGGTGCTTATATTGCGGCCAGGGACGGTGTCCCGCGCGATGAACAGGGTTGGAGCCGGCTGCTTCGCCTCCTTCAGAACAATCGTCCCCGGCGTCCGCTCGACGGCTTTGTTCTCACCATTCCAGCTACCGACCTGATCGGGCCCAGCGCTCTCGAAGAAGCGCAACTCGGCAACCGCGCCGCACGCCTGGCTGACCTGCTTGCCCAGGCGCAGCGCACGCTCGGTTTCAGCTTCCCGGTCTTTATTGTCGTCACCAAGTGCGACGAAGTGGACGGCTTCGCGTCTTTCTGCCGCGAATTGCCGCCTCGCGCGGAAAACGAAATCTTCGGCTGGTCGAGCCCGTATAACGTAGAAGCCACTTTCACGCCCGACTGGGTGAACGAGGCATTTGATCATCTCTCCAACCAGATGCGGCTGTTGCAGAGCGAGATCTTCGTCGCGAAGAACGATCTGGCGCACCCGGAGGAAGTCTTCCTTTTCCCGGAAGAGCTGACCCGCATGCGGACCCCGGCGCGCGTGTTCCTGGACCGCCTTTTCCGCGAAACGGCCTATCGCGAATCGTTCCGCTTCCGCGGCATCTATTTCACGGGCGACATCACCGAGAAGCCCGTCACGGAAATGCCGCTGTCGCCGGCCGTGATGCACAACCCCCGCGCGCTCGTGCCGGTGGGTCCGTCTTCCATGATGGAGACCGCCGACGCTCCATCCTCCTTGCCGCCGTCACTGGAAGAGGGTCCGAACGCCGGCAGTTGGATGAGCCAGATCGCGCCGGCCCGTGCCCGCGCGGCCAACCGTTATTCCATTAAGTCGCCTGTTTTCCTCAAGGATCTTTTCGAACGTAAAATTTTTCCCGAAGCCGCCCTGGGTCAGCCTCTTTCGAAGATTTTTCTCGCGCGCAGCCGCCAAGTTCTGTTCATTCAGTTAGGCGCGGTGGGTCTCGCTTTGATTCTGGCTGTCGGCACTACCTTGTCATACCGGCGCCTTGCCGGCGAACGTTTGAGCGTGATCAACATGCTCAACCGCATGCTTACCATGTCTACGACCAAGAGCAGCGATCGTTATACACTCTTGCGCGACATGGCGCCTGCCGGAAACGTCAAGTTCTATTCGTTCTTCATGCCGTCGTCGTACTTCAGTTCGGTCGACAACGACATTACCAAGGTCATGGTCTACGCCTGCAAGACGTGGGTCTTGACCAACATGAGAGACAGCCTTGCCGAGAAAGCCAAGGGGATTCTGAATTCCGTCTCTCCGGTTGTTTCGAAAACCAACGACCCCTCGACGGCCTCGGCCCCCAGCAGCGTAGACACCATGCCCGAGTTTCAGCAACTCGACAGGTTCGTCACCGCCCTCAACACGTTGGAGGAGAACGCCAAGATTTACGACGACCTGCGGCAGCCGGGCAACATCGCAGAATTTGAAAATATACGCAAGCTGCTCTCCTACCTTTATGACACCGCGACTTTCCAGGATGTTCTGCCCGACGGCCACCTCGACACCGCGCTTCGCGAAGCTACCGGACCGGCGTTCGATATTTCCGCCTCCGACAAAGTCCGCGCCTCCCAGTTGATGAAGAGTCTGATTGACGCGACCTTCGACAAGTGGTTCGACAACAGTCTTCTTCTGGCGGATGCCGACACGCTGCGCGAGAGGATCGGCCAGCTGGAACAGGGCCGCAACGCCAACTACGCCGATCTGAAAGAGTTGCTGGACGTCATCAAACAGACCGAATCCGATTTCGGCAGCCCCGCTTTCCACTGGGCGGGCAGTTCGTCGCTCGATATCAACGGCCCCTTCCGGCGGGTGATCTACGACCCGATCAAGACCCTGAACAACCCCTATCTCTCCAGCGACGTCGTCGACTACGCCGAGACCAAGGGAGAGGAACACCTTCGCCAGCTCCGCATCCAGCTTGCCGAAGAGCGAACCGGCATGACCGGCCCGCTGCTCGACGTGCAGAATCCCATTACGCTTTCTCAAGGTACTGTGAAGCTCCAGTTGGCGCTCGAGAACGCGCTCAACCTTAAGTTCATGTCGCAAACCGGGGCGCGCACCATTCGAACCCGCTTTGACGCCGACACGCGGCTCATCTGGCGGATCGAGCCGTTACAGGATGCGGTCCGGCTTTTTGAGATCTACAGACGGTTCACCGACGAAGCGCTCCTCAACACCACCCCACGCCTGCACGACAACCTGTCTCGCGTCGCGCTCGACCAACTGCGCCGAAACGTGGAAGACGATATCGCGCAAGCGCAGGATTTCCAGCCTCGCAATGCGGTCAACGCCCAGCTGGTCGCGGACGATGAGACGCTTCCGGAAGTAAACGCTTTCCGCGATGCTTCCAGCCCCCTTCTCGACCTTGTCAATCGCGCGAGACAACTCGGTTTCATCAATATCCATAACGCCACCATGCAGGCCATGGTGCTGCAAGCGTTCAACCTGCTCGGCATCCTGGACCGGCGCTTGAGCGACGAAAACCCCTACGCTGCGCGCGATGGCAACTTCGGATGGTGGAATGGCAAACCTGTTCTCTCCCTTTCCGCCTACGACGCACGCAACTCATCCGACTTGCAAGATCAACTGACGGCCCAGCGCGACCGCATCAAGGCCCTCGTCCAGCAGGCCGATCCCCTGATTCAATTCCTGAACAGTTCGGTTCCGACACGGGGCGAAGCGCAGGCTAAGTTGATCTCCAAGTGGCAGAGGCTGGTGCAAGATTTCAAACAATACGACGGCAAGAAGCCCGGCGCCACCGTCACCGCGCTTGAAGAGTTCATCCTGTCCGACATGGACAAGATCACTCCGGAGACCTCTTGCGTCAGCGCTCCCGCTTCCGGCGATCCGAACGACCAGAACCTGGATTATTTCCTGCAGGTCCGTGCCCAGCTCAGAAATTCCATTCTCGACCGCTGCCGCGCTTTGAGCTCCGAGGGCGTGCTGAAGACTTACACGGAGATATCCGAATTCTTCAATTCCCGGCTGGCTGGAGAGTTTCCATTCGGGCCGATTCCGCGCGACAAGAATACCCCAGAAGCCAGCGCTGAAAACATCGTCGAGTTCTACCGTCTGCTCGACCGCAACGGCGATCAGGCCCGCACTACTCTCAGAGAGAATGCCAGGTTCGGCGCCACTGGACAGCTTGCCTTGCAGTTCCTCGATCAGGCAGAGGCCATCCGGCCTTACGTCTACACTGGCGCCGGCGACGCTCAAAAAGAGCCGCCGTTCAGCTTCGACGTCACGCCGACCTTCCGCGTGAATCAGGCCAGCGAATCCGGCGCCAACGAGATCATCGAATGGACCATGCAGATCGGCGGCCAGATCTTCCACCAGGGCGAACCCGACCACACCGCACGCTGGCACCCCGGCAATCCCGTCCGGCTCTCACTTCGCTGGGCGGCCGATTCCATCTATCAACCCATTACGGATAACCAGCCGAATTTGAGAGTCCGCGCCCGAAGCGCATTTTTTGAGTACCTCAACCGCTGGTCGCTCCTGGCCTTCATCATGCGCCAGCAGGCCGTGCCTTCCGATCTTGGACAAGGCGCCGACGCCCGTTCCTACAACCTGAAGTTCCGCTTACGTACCACCCGCGATCCGAAGTGGACCAGCGGCGATACAGAACAGGCCGGCACCCCTGCCATCGCGTTCATGCACCTCAACGTGGCGATGCCGGGCACCAAGAGCCCCATCACTTTGCCCGTATTCCCAGTTAGGGCGCCCAAGCTCGAAACTCCTTCGCGAGTAACTCCTTAGGCGCTCACATGGATTCCCTGGCAAACCGCGATTTCGCATTCGATACCGGAAAGCTGGCCATTCCCATTTCCGAGGCGAACCCGTCGGGAGAATCGCTTCGGTACGATGTGCTCTACGACCAGATCCGCGAGGCCCGGCGCGAAGACGATGCGGTGCAGGAGCGGGGTGTCTGGTCGATGGTTCTCAAGAGAGCCGATTGGCCCGCCGTCGAGAAACTTTGCATCGAAGCGCTGACCAAGCGGTCGAAGGACCTTCAGATCGCCGCTTGGCTCATGGAAGCCTGGCTTCAACGGTACGGTCTGGCCGGTATGCGTGAAGGCCTGCGGGTTCTGAATGCCCTCAGCCAGGAATTCTGGGACAGCATCTACCCCTTGCCTGAGGATGGCGAACTGGACCACCGGGTGGCGCCTTTTGAATGGGTCAACGAAAAGCTCTCCGTGGTTCTCAAGCTGGTCCCCATCTCTCACCCCCAGGGCGATTCGCAGCCCTACACGTTGACGGATTGGGAGACGGCCTGCCGCCCCCCCGGGGGGCAGCCAACTACCTACAGAGGTAAGCCGGTCCCGCCGAAGCTCACTCAGCAGCAATTCCAGGAATCGATCACCCAAACGTCGACCGCCGATTTGCGGGTGTTGCTTGAGTTGACCGATGGCGCCACCAGTTCGCTGAATCTTCTGAACGCCACACTCGATGAAAAGTGCGGCCACCATTCGCCGGGACTCGGCAGATTGTCGTCCACCCTCAACTCGATCCGGAACCTGCTGGCTACATCTTTCAGCAAGCGTCCGGACGCCATTATCGCCAAAACGGAAAACGCCATGGAAACAGACGAGCCGTCCATATCCATCGATCCCAGCTTCGAGAATCCCGACGAGGGCGCCGAACTCGGGCCGCAAGCTGCCTCCGGTCCCATCCGCAGCCGCGTCGACGCCTACCGCCGCTTGACCGAGGTGGCCGACTATCTGGCGCGTACCGAACCCCACAGCCCCGTTCCTTACCTCATTAAGCGCGCCATCGGTTGGGGTAACATGAACCTTCAGGATCTGCTGCCTGAGCTGGTCAGGAATAACTCGGAACTGAGTGAAATCTATCGCCTTCTTCAGTTTGGGAAGCCGGAATAACATGCGTAGCTACTTTCGGATACTCCCGGCTGAGGTGAGCAAAAGTGAACAGTTTTATATTGAGGGACACAAGAAAATGAGAGACCGGTCGCATCGGGGAGGTATTCTCTTGTCATTATTTTCCAAGGGCACGTTAACGTCCGCTCTTAGCTTGATTCTCACAGGAGCAGTGCTTCTCTACACCATTCCCGCACCCCTTTCGGCGCAAATGCAATTGCCCAAGCTGCCGATCCCGATCAAGCCGCCAGGCGCGGGAGCCCCAGCAGGGGGTGGAGAAGGAGGGCAGCCGCCTGCCCAGCAACAGACGCCCCCGCCCGTCGCGCAGGCATCTCCCGACGCTCCGGCTCCGCAGCCGCCCGCAGCCGGCCAGGGTCCCATGCCTCTTCCGGACGATCAGCCGCCGTTCCACATCCTCGTCATCGAGGGTGAAGGCGCCATCAATAACATCCACCAGACCGTCAATCGCGCCGCCACCGTTTTGGTCGAGGATGAGAACAAGACTCCGCTCTCCGGCGTCGCCGTTTCGTTCTTCCTTCCCAATGACGGGCCCAGCGGGCTTTTCCCCAATGGCAGCCGAGTGCTTACGGTCTTCACCGACGATAAGGGAATCGCCACTTCACGTCCGATCCGTTTCAGCCCCCTGGTGGGAATCATGCCCATTCGCGTGACCGCTTCGCTGTTTTCGCAGAGCGTCAACGCGACCATCACACAGACGAATGTCGCGAGCGGCCAAGCGGTCCGCTCTTACGTTTCCCCGATCACTCGTAACCAGGAACCGGCCGGCCACGGCGTTCACATCCCGAAGAAGGTTTGGGTCACGGCGATCATCGTGGGCGCCGGTGTTGCCGCGGGCGTCGTACTTCTCAACCGCACCAGCCCGCCGAACGCTACCATCGGCGGCGCCACCACCACAGGCCCGGTCGTATTCCACTAATGCTCTTCCCAACCCCAATCCCAATCCGTTTTACCGCACTCGCAGCGGGCCTCGCTTTGGCCGCCGTTTGTCCTGCCCAACAGGTTCGCCAACAGGCCTTGGGATTTGTCTATGACGGCGCGGTTGCCGGTATCCGTCCGCTTTGGGGCGTTCCCGGGGCGGCCGTCGTCGGCGACCCCGTCGATCTTGGCGCCGATGTCTCCGTGATCGCCACATCTCCCAATCAGGATTTTGTTTTAGCGGTCACAGGACCCACCCGGATCGCCGGAATCTGGAACAATGGAGCGGCAACCGTACAGCCCTTGGCCAATATCCGCGCCGGCGCCGCACAAATCGTGATCAGCCCGGAGGGCGGCTCGGCGGCTTTCTATTATTCCGATACCAACCTCGTCCAAGTAGTGACCGGCCTACCCTCGGCTCCAGTTGTGTCGTTCGAAGCGAATCTTTCCTCTTTGATGAATCCCCTCAATTCGCTCGCGGTTTCAGATGACGGCGCTCTGTTGATGGCTTCCGAGAGTTTTGTCGATGGGAATGCGTCGCCCGCGGTGGTGGTTTTCCGCGCCGCCGGAGTTGCCGCCCGGATCGCTACGGTTGGCCCGGCCTCGGCGATTGCTTTCCTGAGCAACAGTCATGACGCGCTGATTTCGTCCGTTTCCGAAGCCGTGCTGATGCGTGACGCCGCCGCTCAGACCAGCCGGATCGAACTCGCCACCGCGGCCAATTCAGCCGGCGGAGTCATCGCCACGACAGACGGAACCCGCGCCTTTTTCGCGAACCCCCAGTCGGGCGCTATTTCCATCTTCTCTCTCAAAACCCCTGGCGCCGCGCCGGCCATCGTTAACTGCGATTGCGTTCCCACCGGAATCACTCGCACGGCAGCCACTTACATTTACCGGCTGACCGGCAACTCCGGCGCTCCCGTTTCGCTGTTGGATCTTTCGTCAAGCCAGCCACGGATGCTGGTGATACCGCCCGTCGTAAAATCTGTATCTTCCCCGGATAACCAATAGTGCGCCGCCTTCTTGCCATCCTCGCCCCGTTCTGTTTGTTCGCTGCCGCCACGCAGGCTGCTACGTTGACCCCCACTAGCGTGTCGATCACGGCGTCCTCCACAGCCCCCATTACTTTTGGCACCGCCTTCATCCTGACTGCAACGGTGTCGCCCTCCGCAGCAACCGGGTTAGTCACCTTTTTCGATGGCGACAATATCATCGGATATGCTGCCACGGGCGCGGGTGGCATTGCTAGCTGCCCAGGTACGGGAACTCCATCCTGTTCAACGACGCTCGTTCCTATCGGCTCACATAAATTCTACGCATTTTTTTCACCTTCGGCGGGTTATTCGTCCAGCGCCACAGTAACGCCAGCAACTCTCTCCATAACGGGTCTTGCGTCATCGCAATTTGTGGCACCCACCGGAACAGCCTCGACCGTCACGACTCCTAAAGTTCTCGCCGTCGGCGATGTGAACAATGACGGTACTCCGGATCTGGTCACCATCACATCCGGCGGAACCGTACTCTCGGTTCTGATCGGTAACAAGGATGGTACGTTCCAGGCCCCGCTGACTTACACTTTGCCGGCGGTAAGCGGCCTTCCGAGCGGAACAACGGTCGATTCCAATTCCCAGGTCGCCAAAGGCATAGCCCTGGTCGATCTGAACCAGGATGGCTTTCTCGACATCGTGGTGGGACAGTACTTTACAGCGACCGCCAATGGTAGTCCAATACCTAGCGGTGGCGGCACCTACAGCTTTTCCTCGTTTTCCGGATTCCAGATTGTCGCCTTTACAAACCTTGCGGACGGGAGCGGGGGGTATAACGGTACCGCCGCCACGCTGAACTCACAGCCACCGGGTTACAACGGAACATACTTCTACAATTTTGGACTGGTTCCTGGAATGGCCGGCGGAGATTTTTTGCATACTGGGCAGCCCTCGGTAGCCTACGCCTACACGACTTATCAGCTTACCATCCCGGCCGGCATCACCAACGGAGGATCAATCGACGTCGTTTCGCCTTCATCCGTCACTACGACGAGCACCTCAAGCGTTATCTCCCCGACTGGTCTCTTTGGCGCCAATCTGCAATTGAACGGCACCCCGGACCTCGTGGTTACCGGAACCACTTTTTCAAGCGGAGTTCCCAGCACCAGCCAGGCATTTGCGCCTTATCGCCTGAATACTTCCTCATATGGAAATTTCACGCTAGCCCCTAGCGGCGTGATAGCGATCGCCGGCTCCAACACCACAGTCCCTATTATTGGCGTCGCTGATGCCGATTTCAATAACGATGGCTTCCAGGATCTCGCCGTTGGAGACGGAAATGGCATAGATATTTATTATGGCAACTCGTCTGGAGGGTATGCAGCGGCCAAGAACGTAACCGCGGTCTCGGGCGTTAAAGTCAACTACCTCCGGACCATCGACATCAATGCCGACGGAACTCCCGACCTGATCTTCGACAACGGCACCGGTTCGGCTTATGCGTTGCTCGGAACCGGGAACAACTCTGGAACTCTCTTTAATCTGACTGCCTACTCCCCGTTTCCGGTTGAGTCGGGCATCAACGGGATGGTGGTCTCCGACTTCAATGCCGATGGACACCAGGATTTCGCCACCGTTGGTACCGGGTCAGGGAACGTTGGTGTTTTTCTGGGAAGCGTTCCGCTGATCACCTCTCTTTCGCCGTCGGCAACGATTGCGGGCGCATCGAACGTCACCATCGATATTAACGGTCCGTATTTCGCTACCGCCGATTCGATCATCGTAGGCACATCCCCAAGCACGCAAACGGTAACGCCAACCAATTGTGCGGGCTCTTCCTCCACAACCACCTGTCTGGCAGTGAAAATTCCGTCCTCTTTCCTGACCACGGCAGGCACCACCGTTCCCCTCGTCGTCAAGGACGCGGCCTCCGGAGCCGTCTCCGCGCCCAGCAGCGTGTCGGTCGGCAACGCACCGTCGCTCACGAGCGTTGCCCCCACGTTCACTACGGTCAACCCGTCGAGCCCCGTAACGATCGTATTGACGGGTACCAATCTTCCCACTTCACCGAACGTTCTTTGGACTTTCACGCCTTCGGGCGGCGCGGCACAAGCCGCGCAAGCGCTGACCGTTTCGTCCAGCCCCGCTCCGACGTCAACGTCGATTACCGCCACCATCCCGACGTCTTACTTGACCTCGTTAGGCAGCGCTGCGATCACCGTTCAGGATCCTTCGAGCGGCGTCAGTTCGAATGCCGAATCGTTCAGCGTGGCGCCGCATCCGTCGGTCACCAGCATCAGTCCTTCCAGCGTGGGAGCGGGCGCTACTTCGTTTACTCTCACCATCACGGGCGTTAGCTTCCAAGGGGGCGATTCGGTTATCTGGACTCCGGCCGGCGGAACCGCGATGATGTTCACCGGGAGTGCTGTGACGGTTGCTTCCTCCACCTCAATTCAGGTGCTGATCCCTTCCAGTCTGGTTGCCACCATTGGAACGGCGGTTGTGCAAGTCGCCGACCCGAGCGGCACGGCTTCCAGTTCATCG
>Ga0302326_10013351_pt1 | contig 17420 bp, 9 predicted proteins | sample Palsa_T0_3_FD_202264 | JGI IMG/M metagenome (GOLD analysis project Ga0302326, IMG submission 202264) | Peat permafrost microbial communities from Stordalen Mire near Abisko, Sweden - Palsa_T0_3 | ecosystem: Environmental > Terrestrial > Soil > Palsa > Peat permafrost | place: Sweden: Abisko... | reverse complement strand
ACGCGGTACTCAAACCCTATGCATCATTGGTCAGAACTGTTTATTCCTACATTGCGCGAGGCGCCGGCGGACGCGGAAGTGGCCAGCCACAAGTTTCTGGTGCGGGCTGGATACATTCGGCAGTTGGCGGCGGGGATTTACTCGTATCTTTTTCTGGGCAACCGGTCGTTCAACAAGATCGTGGGCATCGTGCGCGAGGAGATGGACCGGATCGGGCAGGAGTTTCTTCTGCCGGCGCTGCATCCGCGGGAAATTTGGGAGGCGAGCGGGCGCTGGGCTTTGATGGGCGACAACCTGTTTCGCCTGAAAGATCGCAAGGGCGCCGACCTGTGCCTGGGCATGACCGAGGAGGAAGTGATGACCTCGATTGCGCTGAAGGAACTGCGAAGCTACCGACAGTTGCCGCAGATTTGGTACCAGATCGCTCCCAAGTTTCGCGACGAGCCGCGGCCGAAGTCCGGGCTGCTGCGAGTGCGGCAGTTCATGATGAAAGACGCATACTCGTTCGACATCGACGCGGCAGGCCTCGATGTTTCCTACAAGAAGCATTACGACACCTATTGCCGAATCTTCGATCGCTGCGGATTGATATACATGGTGGTGGAGGCGGATTCGGGAGCGATGGGAGGGAAAGAGTCGCACGAGTTCATGGTAAGAACGCCTGCGGGGGAAGATCAGATTGTGAGCTGCGACGGCTGCAATTACGCGGCCAACATGGAGAAAGCTACCTCGAAGCTTCAACTGGTGGATGATCTTGCCGCGGAGGGCGATGGCACGCCGCTCGAGGTCCATACTCCGGGGCAGAAGACGATCGAGGATGTGGCGCGGTTTCTGGGAGTGTCGCCGAAAAACAAGATCAAGACGCTGGCCTTGATGGCGGACGAAAAAGATGGAAAGAGCGGCAAAGTAAAGTCGCGGCCGATTGTGGTGCTGCTGCGCGGCGATCATCAGTTGAACGAAGCAAAACTCAACTCCACGGTAGCGGTTGCGACGCGGCCCATGGAGGAAGGTGAGATCACGGCGCTGTTCAAGTCTCCGGCGGGATACCTGGGGCCCGTGGGGATTGAGTGGGCAAAGGACTTGAAGAAGGATGCAGACCGTCCGGCGCTGCTTGTCGATAAGGCTCTCGAAGGGCGCGCGAACCTGATTGCCGGCGCCAACAAAGAGAATTATCACCTGAAGAATCTGACGCCGGGGAAGGACTTTCATCCCACGGTGTTTGCGGACCTGCGTGCGGTTACCGCCGGCGAAGGTTGTCCGAATTGCGAGAAGGCGTTGCGCATCGATACCGCAGTTGAGGTTGGGCACATCTTCAAGCTCGGTTACCGGTATTCGGAGTCCATGGGCGCGCGGGTGCTGGATAAGAATGGAAAGGAAGTTACGCCGATCATGGGCAGTTATGGCATCGGGATTGAACGCATTCTGACGGCGGCGATAGAGCAGGGTAACGACGAGAATGGATTCTGGCTGCCGCCAGCGATTGCGCCGTTCGAAATTGTGGTTACACCTACGAACGTGAAGGATGCGAGTTTGCTGAACGCGGCGGTTGACATCGGAACGCGGCTCGAAGCGGCTGGATTTGACGTGATCCTCGATGACCGGGACGAGCGGCCGGGGGTGAAGTTCAAGGACGCGGATTTAGTCGGTATCCCCTTTAGAATCACAGTGGGAAAGAAAGTTACCGAAGGTACTGTGGAAGTGGTTCTACGCTCGACTCGGACCGTACGCGATGTTACGATCACTGCGATAGTTGAATATTTTCAAGGAGTGCTGCGAGCCAAGGCATGAAATCTGAGCCGCCGGCTGGGCAGCGCGGTTTCGAGACTTATGGCAACCCTTAAGGCGCTTGGTGGATTTCTCGCGATCCTCTTCGTGGTGGTGGGCTGCTTTCAAGTAGCTCCGCCCATGATGGCCAATTACAGTTTTCAGGACGACCTCAGGAATGTCTCGCTGATGGATTCGGGGAATTTCCAAAAGACGGAAGACGACGTCCGCAACGACGTGATGCGGAAAGTGAAGGATGAGAACCTGCCGATCCAGCCGAAGCAGCTGATCGTGCAGCGCATCAACACGCCCGGGATATCGGCTCTTTACATTGCGGCGGACTATACGGTTCCGATCAACCTGCCGTTTTATTCCTTCGAGATGCACTTCACCCCGGATAGCGGAAACAAGTAGAACCAGCCGCCGGTCCCCAGTTGCCGGTTACCAACTGACCGTCCACCGGCGGCTTCCGCCCGGGACCTTCCTAGAGCTCTACCCAACAGAGTTTGGTTGCCGTTCGTTGGATCGGCCAAGTGTTGGATCGGCCAAGTGTCGGATCGGCCAAGATGACTTCAAGGCCCGCTCCCATCTCATAATGATGTGACCGGACCCCTCAGGGGAAACAGACCGCGTCTTCATTGACTCTGGGCGGCGGTTCGCCGTGCCCTTTGCAAACGATTTATAAAACGCTGCCATCAATGCGGCCGCATCGCGGCGCCACCGTCCGAGCCTTGATTTTGCGAGAGGTGGAGGGCATTTGCTGTGCGGGAGCAGTCGCGCCGCTTCAGTAGACAATGACCACGCTAGCGGAGTGACAGGGAGACTGCAGGGGGAGCAGTCACGAACTGGAGAGAACAGCAACTACAAAGGACCGCCGGCATCTCCGGGGAATTATTGTGCCGATGGACCGCAGGCGCCTCCGGGACCGTTGCCGCCTTCCGAAGCTACGGCGACGGAGACCGGCTGCGACGACATACTACCGTAGGTGGCCACGACCTGATAGTACCCGGTCAGTTGGTAGGTGACGGGTGTTGCGTTGGGCGCTGAAGTGAGAGTCCAAGTGCAGACGGGCACCGCGTCCGTCATCACGCCCGTTCCGTTGACCCATAAGGTACCAGGCTGCCCGCTGGTCGGCGCGGCGGGGGTCGGCAGTGGGTTCCCGCTTAAGTCGCAGCACACCGAGGTAACTGCGTAGCTGGACTGATTCGTGACGTTGATTACTTTGCCGCTGTTGTAGTTCGCGTTGACGTTGAGCTGAATCGTTGTATCCACGCCCTGAAAGTTGGAACCGGTTGGCGAGAGCGTGATCGACTTCACGCTGTCTGAAGTGCCGCATCCCATTGAGATGAGCGACAGGGCGGCCAGCAGTGCGGCCAGAACAATTGTTCGTTGCACGTGGAAAATTCCTCCTGACAAGATTCCCCCGCTGAATTCAATTCCGAATCTTGTCAGCTTCCAATAATCGACGCAAGACAAATGTGTGGTTACCATGCAATCGATTGGACAGGACCAATAGTCACATTGGGATGGGTCGCTGCGCAGAATACTTACCTTCGGACTAAGTGTGAGTATGTGCCTGAGTACATCTCGCATGCGGGCAGATACGAGACATCGATGCTGAGAATCTCCGCGTTCCACGGCCCTTCGAGCGATGTTCAGAGTGCCATTGCGGGCCTGATGCCGGCGAATCATTTTCCGAAAAGCTGCACCATCATCGACAAGGGCAGCTGGACCTGATAGTAAGTAATCTACGAACGCCGGTAGGGCAGCCCTGACTAATGACGAGTCCCGCGGCAGTTAATTAGCTTTTGTTCACTTACAGGCCAGTGACATTCGTAACGTTGTCACCACGTTACCCTTCCACCTACTATCGCGGTTGGATAAAACTTTCTTCACGCCCTCGAAGTGAACAGGAGTGGGCGAGGTGCGGATTCGCGATCGTTTGCCGCACGTTCGCACAGGGCGTTCGCAAGCAATAAGAGTCAGGTGGAGGCAGTCCATGACGATACGAGCTCGAGTGCTACTCAGCTTGCTGACGGTGCTGGCAACAATGTTCCTGGTCAATTGCCGAGACTACTCATGTGGCGGATTCGGAGCTCTGCCCTGCACCTCCACCGGGACCGGGGGCACCGGTCCTTTCGGTGGTAGTGGCGGGGGCAGCAAGGCTTCGGCTTTTGCCTTTGCCGTGGACGACGCAGGGACGATCGATGGCTATACCTTGAATACGACCGCCGGGACGTTCGCGGGCACTTCAGGCTACACTGCGCCCGTGGTTCCCCCAAACGATGGCGGCGTAGGCATGGTCGTCGCGCAAGAGCAATTCCTCTATGCCGGGTTCGGAAGCGCAGGGGCACTTTACGCGTGGTCGATCGACCCGACGACCGGAGGCTTGACGGCGATCAGCGGCAGTCCCTACACGGCGCCATTCCTGAGCGATTATGGATTAGGAGTCGGCCAGGCTAACATGATTACCAACCCCGCCGGCACGCTGTTATTCATTTCGGATACACTCCAGAATGAGATCTACGTTTATACGATCGGCAGCGGCGGAGTCTTAACCCTGGTTACCGGGTCACCGTTTGCGGTTCCATTCGGGCCCATGAACCTGGCCACAGACGGGCTGGGGAAATACCTTTACGCGATCGACGGTAACTTCAACACGCACACGGGCGCTGCGATCGCAGCCTACGTGATTGGCAGCGGCACCTCGCTTGGCACGCTCACGCCGGTGGTGGGCAGTCCGTTCATTGGCGCCAACTATTCGATGTGGCAGGTGAACGGAGAACCCACTGGTCAATACCTGATCGGGACCAGCGGAAACTCAGTGGTGAAAAGCGGCGTTGATGACGATCATCTGTACGTGTTCAGCATTTCGCAATCGGGGACGAATGCGGGAGCAATTGCGCCGGTAACGGGATCGCCGTTCGTCACCCAATACTCGCCATTTAGCATTGCGGTGCAGTCCAACAGCAATGGAAACCTGCTGTATTCCTTCAGCTTTAACGATACTGCTAGCGCGTTTAATCCCGTCGAAGGCTATGCGATTTCGAGCACCGGAACGCTTACGGCGGATACTAATTCGCCATTCGGCGGCGTGGCCGAGGGTTCCTGGGGCCAATTCGATCAAAGCGGCGACTTCCTGTTCGTCTACAGCAGCTACATCAATGAGAGCACTGGCGACGTGGTTACACAGTTGGGACCTCTCGACGTGGGGACCGGTGGCGCTCTGACGCAGCCGATCTTCACTTTAAGTTTGGCGACACCGGGGTTCTGGGCAGTGACGGACCCGCAGTAAGGCTGCCAGCAACAATTGCGGCCGCTGACTCCTCGAGTTGACAGCTTAGAGACCCGCATGAACTGCGGGTTTCTTTTTGTTTGCGGGCGGGGCGGTACAATGGAAGGTATCGCACGCTGACATCGCGGACTCTCGAAAACGCGGGCAGGGGAGCGGTCAACAGGAATAGCAGGCGGTTCAAACCTTTTGACGCATCTCATCGTCTGACCATCAGGGAGTTTTTTTGCGCGGACGTGCGACTCTAAGCGTGGCCATTAAGATCAAAATCCCGAAGAGCGGAAGGAAAGGCGGCAAGGACAGGTTCGGCCTGTCGCGCGATCCCGTGATTCGAGCCGCGCTGGTCGTCTTCCTGGCGGTGGCCATTGGTGTGAGCGGATTCCTTTGCTATTTCTACATCAAGTACGACCGCATTATCGAACAACGCTTCCGGTCACCGGTGTTCAGCAATTCGGCCAAAATCTACGCCCTGCCGCGGACGCTACACGACGGCGAGAAGATGGACGCCAAGGAAATCGCCGCAATGCTGCGCCGTGCCGGGTATTCCGACAAGGACGGCCAGTCGGAACTCGGCAGCTTTCACTTGGTGAGAGACGGGATCGAGATCACGCCGGGCCCGGAGAGCTACCACAGCCCGGAAGCGGCGCACGTCACCATTCAAGATGGGCGGGTGAGCCGCATCACCAGCCTGGGCAATGACCTTTTCGCATACGAGCTCGAGCCGCAACTGGTGACGGCGCTGTTCGACGCCGAACAGCGTTCGAAGCGCCAGGTGGTGAACTACACCGACATCCCCAAGGTGATGGTCGATGCCGTGCTGGCGATCGAAGACCGGCGATTCTTCGAGCACAGCGGAGTGAACTTCATCCGCATGTTCGAGGCGGGCTGGATCGATCTGACACGGCAGCGGCATGAGCAGGGTGGTTCGACGATCACGATGCAACTCTCGCGCGGTTTTTTCCTGACGCCGGAGAAAACCGTAAGACGCAAGTTGACGGAGATGCTGATTGCCGAAGAACTGGAACAGAAGTTCAGCAAGCAGCAGATCTTTGAGTTCTACAGCAACTGGGTGAACCTGGGGCAGCGCGGATCGTTCGCCATCAGCGGGTTCGCCGAAGCCTCGCGCGCATACTTCAACAAGGATTTGAAGGACATCACGCTGCCGGAAGCGGCGCTGCTGGCGGGCATCATCCAAGGTCCCAGCCGGTTATCGCCCTACCGGCATCCCGAGCGCGCCCTGGAGCGGCGCAACCTGGTGCTGGATTCGATGGTGGAAAACCACTCCATCACTCGCGAGCAGGCGGAGAAAGCCAAGGCTGCGCCGCTAAAGCTGGCGCCGCCGAACGTGGAGGCCAGCGACGCGCCGTATTTCGTCGACATGGTGCGCGACACGCTGATCAACCGGTTCAACGAACATGATCTGAACGATGAGTCCTACCGGATTTACACCACGCTCGATCCCGACCTGCAGAAGGCGGCAGCGCAGGCCGTCGAAATGGGCATCAAGCTGGTGGATGAGCAAGTCACCAAGATGCGCACCAAGCGGGTAAAGGTGGGCAAGAAACTGGAAACGCAAGTGGCGGCGGGCCCGCAAGCGCAGGTGGCGCTGGTTGCGCTCGACCCGCACACCGGAGCGGTTCTGGCTCTGGTCGGTGGAAGAGACTACGGCTGGAGCCAATTGAATCACGCCGTTTCGAAGCGGCCGACTGGTTCCATTTTCAAGCCGTTTGTTTATGCTGCAGCGATGAATACGGCGCTTGACGGTTCCGCCACGGTGATTACTCCGGCCTCCACGGTGACCGATGCGCCGACCAGCTTCACCTATGGAGATCAGATCTACGAGCCGCGCAACTACAAAGAGGAGTACCACGGCGATGTGACCCTGCGCTACGCGCTGGCCATGTCGCTGAACAACGCCACCGTGAAATTGGCGGAGGAAGTGGGTTACGACAAAGTGGCGGACCTGGCAAGGTCGGCGGGAATCGTTTCGGTGAAGGCGACGCCGGCCATGGCGCTGGGCTCCTACGACGCTCCTCCGCTGGACATGGCGGCGGCCTATACGTCATTCGCCAACGACGGCACGCGTCTTTCTCCAATCCTGGTGAACTCAGTGCGCAACGCCCAGGGGAACGTGATCGCGAACTACAAGACCGATCAGCGCCAGGTGCTCGACCCGCGCATTGCTTACGTCATGACCAGGATGATGCAAGGCGTGATCGACAACGGGCTGGGCTATACGGCGGTTCGCCTGCGCGGATTTACTCTGCCGGCGGCGGGCAAGACCGGCAGTTCGCACGATGGCTGGTTCGCCGGATATACCTCCAACCTGTTGTGCGTGATTTGGGTGGGTTACGACGACTATAGCGACCTTCGCTTGAGCGGAGCGATGACGGCCGCGCCCATCTGGACCGAATTCATGAAGAAGGCCTCGGCTCTGCCGCAATACTCTGACATGAAGGCCTTCGTCCAGCCAACGGGCGTGGTAGACGTGCAACTCGACAAGGCCACGAACCGCCTGGCGACGCCCACCTGTCCGGACGATTACGAAGCCGCCTTCGTCGCCGGCACGGAGCCGCGCGAGACCTGCGATCAAAGCGGCGCCGTGGCGGGATTCTTCAATCGAGTCTTCGGCGGCGGAGAGAAGCCTTTGCCACCTTCGAACCCGACCAACGGCCAAGACCCGAACGCCGATCCGCAAAAGAAAAAGGGCTTCTTCGGCAAAATCGTAGGAATCTTCAAGGATGACAAAGCGTCAACGCCGCCGCCCAAGCCGCCAGACGCAACTCAGCCCGCGCCTCACTGACGCACTCTGCTCGCTCCAACTCCTGAGAGTGCCCCGTCCTTGTGCCGGTGTTTCTTCGAGACACAGAGCCTGCCTGAGGCTGGTCGAAGAGGCGGCAGTTTAACTTAGCGTTGCTTTTCCGGAATCTCCGCCACGGCGTCGAGAAATTGACGGCTGGCGCGATCCGAGGGATTGGCCCATTTTAGCCGGAAAATGCTTGAGATTGCCGGGCACTCTCCCTTGACGTCCGGATTTTGCAGGGGAATTTCGTGCTAACTCGATGATTCCACAGACTTGGGGGAGGGATCCCCCGATCTTTCGCTGGGTAAACCCGCCCGCTGCCTCGGCGTCTGCCAAACTTTAGTTAGTTTCATTGTGCGACTGGCCTTGGCGTCCCGAACGAAAATTCTGCGCCGCCAAGTCAAAACTGTGGCAGAATGGCTGCGTTAGAGCTGGTCGCTGGGGGTGTGTATGTCCTACTGGAAAGCCTGCCTGACTCTCCTGGTTGTATCTTCCTTCAGTGCTGCATTCGCGCAAGTTTCTCACTCGGAGCAGGTGCAGATCACACCGCCCCTGCTGCGCGCCGTCGATCCTCCGGCCCGCGAGGCAACCGCGGCCGATCTGGAGCAGCAAGCCGACCGGTTGCGCGCGGACAAGCTTTATCTGGATGCCCTCGATTATTACCATGCGGCGCTCGCCAAGAAGGTGAATGACGCGTGCCTGCTGAATAAGATTGGCATTACCGAACTCATGATGCAGCGCTACAAGGAGGCGCGCAAAGACTTCGAGCACGCCATCCGCGCCGATCATGAGTACGCCAATGCCTACAACAATGTAGGCGTGGTTTTCTACGAGAGTAAAAAATACGGAGCAGCGATCAAGCAGTACGAGAAGGCGATTGCGAAGGACAGCAGCTCCGCGTCGTTCTACAGCAATCTGGGGGCTGCTCTTTTCTCCAAGCGGGAATTTGAGCCCGCGGTGGCAGCGTATCAGCATGCTCTGGAATTAGATCCCGACGTGTTTGGGCGAACTTCGCGCTCAGGTGTGCAGGCGCAACTGCCGAGTCCCGAGGACCGCGCCCGCTACGACTACACGGTGGCAAAGTTGTACGCCAAGATGGGCTTCTCGGATCAGTCGCTTGAGTATTTGAAGAGGGCAATGGAGGCGGGCTTCAAAGATTTGAAGAACGTGTACAAAGACGCGGAATTTGCGGAACTGCGGAAGAATCCGCGTTTCACGGAGTTGATGGCATCGAAGACAACCGTCATCGCGAATTAGCACCGGGGAAGACGCCACTGCTTCCTTGTGTCTGGCAAACAAGAGTAGAGGAACTTTCGCGAACTCACAGGGATGACAATCGAGTTGCGTCTAGATAGAGAATTACAAAGTTTTACAAAATTAGACGGAACTTCCTCGAGTTCTAGGGTTTAATTATTGCAAATACTCCTGAAAACAACAGGGTGAGTAAGGAGAAACGGTAGCCCACCGGATGCTGACCCGAGCACGCCCCAAGCAAGCATCTGGTGGGTTTTTTCATCAGCCGTTAGCCATCAGCGTTCCGCCGTCAGCTAAAACCAGCACTCAGCACCTGCCTTAGCAGCTCCGAAATCTGACTCAAGGAAAATCGGTTGAAGTCGCTCATGGTCGGCGGGACCTTGTCTTTGGCGGATGGCTGTCCTTCGGACTTCTCTCGCCGATGTAATCTTCCACCACACGTTTCCATTTGCCTTGGGCTTTGAGAATGAACTCGACGGCATCGCGCAAGTGCACCTTCGCCGCCGGCGTGGGGCGTGATGTAGTTCACTCTTTGCTTCGGCCCGAGCATTCTTCACCGCGATGGCAAGTCCGCTGGCGCGCATGGCGGGGAGATCGATCACGTCGTCGCCGACGAAGGCGGCTTCTTCCGCTTTCAAGCTTGCCTTGTGTACCACCTCGTTGAAGCAGGTGCGCTTGTCGTCCACACCCTGATAGACGAATTCGAGTTTCAGGTCGCGGGCACGGAGCGCGACCGTTTCCGAAACGCGCTTGGTGATCAGCCCAGTCCTGATGCCGCCGAGGCGGGCCAGCGAGATCGAAGCCCCGTCGTGAGCATGGAAGCCTTTCGCCTCGATCATGCTCTCGCTGTGCTTACCTCCGCCCTGGCCGCCGTGCTGGGCGGATTGCTGCAGCACGCTCTGCTGTGAGCCGGCCGGAGCGGGGAAGATGAAGAGTTTGCCATCGGTGAGGACGCCGTCTACGTCGAACAGGAGGAGCTTGATTTTGCGGGCGCGGGCTTGAGCGAAGAGTTTTGGCATCGGGGGGATTCTAGCATTCTAGATGCAATCATCCCGCCGAATGTCCCAAAATGTCCAAAGCGAACAATTTACGAAAATAAATTCTCCGGCTACAATATTAGGATGCCGTCACCTCCCGCCTCGCTCACTTGGGCACACCCTCTGGTGGCGGAGTGGTTCGTCGGGCGTTTCGGAACGCCTACCGAGCCGCAGGAGTATGGGTGGCCGCACATTCTCGCCGGACGGACGACTTTGATTTCCGCGCCCACCGGCTCGGGCAAGACACTGGCTGCATTTCTTGCCTGCATTGATCGTCTGGTGCGAAAGGCGCTGGCGGGCGATCTTGCCGACCGTACGGAAGTGCTTTATGTTTCGCCGCTGAAGGCGCTGGGCAACGACATCCAGAAAAATCTTGAGGTTCCTCTGGGCGAAATTCTCGCGATGGCGGGCGAGCGCGGGCTGCTCATGCCGGAGATTCGCACTGCGGTCCGCACCGGCGACACGCTGATGCCCGAGCGGCGCGCCATGCTGAAGCGACCGCCGCACATTCTGGTGACTACGCCGGAGTCGCTCTACATCTTGCTCACCGCCGATAAGAGCCGGGCGATCCTGCGCGACATTGAGACGGTGATTGTCGACGAAATCCACGCGGTGGCCGACGACAAGCGCGGTGCCCATTTGACCCTATCGTTGGAACGGCTGGAGGCGCTGACTCACAAGCCGCCGGTGCGCATCGGGCTTTCTGCGACCCAGAAGCCGATTGAAGAAGTAGCGCATTTTCTCACCGGCAGTCGAGTGGGTCGGCGGGACAGCATTCCGGCGACCCCAGCGGCGAAAGCCGACCTCAGTAGTGCGGAACCGGCGGCAGGAATGAAATCGTGCCCTTCCCGAACTGAGCCCGCGTCCGATTTATGTTTGCCACCGTGTGATCCCGTCATCGTGAATATCGGGCATAAGCGGAAACTTGATCTCGCAGTCGAAGTTCCTCCGATGCCGCTAGGGCCGGTAGCCTCGAATGAAATGTGGGACGAGGTCTACAACCGGCTGGTTGCGCTGGTGGAGCAGCACCGAGCGACGCTCGTGTTTGTGAACACGCGGCGCATGGCAGAGCGCGTGGCGCATCAACTGGGCGAGCGCATCGGGGAACAGAATGTCGCGGCACACCACGGCAGTCTCTCGCGCAAGCTGCGACTGGCGGCGGAGAAGAAGCTGAAAGAAGGTCAGCTGCGGGTGCTGGTGGCGACCGCATCGCTCGAACTGGGAATCGACGTGGGAACGGTGGATCTGGTTGTGCAAATCAATTCGCCTCGGGCGATTGCGGTGACCTTACAACGCGTAGGGCGATCCGGGCACTGGCGCGGGGCGGTTCCCAAGGGACGCCTTTTTTGCACCACGCGCGATGATCTGCTGGAGTGCGCGGCTTTAGTGCGCGCCATCCGGGATGGCGATCTGGATCGGCTGATGATTCCGGAATCGCCGCTGGATGTTTTGGCGCAGCAGATTGTGGCGGCTTGTTCCGCTGAAGAGTGGAGCGAGGATGAGATGTTTCGCTTGGCGCGGCGCGCCTATCCGTACCGCAATTTAGCGCGGGCCACCTTCGATGCGATTCTTGAGATGCTGGCCGAGGGCATCGCCGCGCGGCGCGGACGCTATGGCGCATATCTGCACCGGGACCGAGTGAACGGCAAGCTGCGGGCGCGACGCGGGGCGCGGCTGGCGGCCATCACCAGTGGTGGAGCGATCCCGGATAACTCGCTTTATGCCGTGGTGGCGGAGCCCGATGGCGTTGTTGTGGGTACGGTGGATGAAGACTTCGCCGTGGAGAGCAACCGCGGCGACATCATGCTGCTGGGAAATACGTCGTGGATGATTCGCCGCATCGAAACTAACGCTGGACGCCTGCTGGTCGAAGATGCGCATGGCGCGCCACCGAGCGTGCCGTTCTGGCGAGGCGAAGCTCCGGCACGGACCCAAGAGCTCTCCGCGCACGTCGGCGATCTGCGGGAAAAGATCAGCGAAATGCTGCCGCACACCTCGCCGGTGGGTTTCTCGCCCACGCAGCCGGAAGTTGCAAAAGCAGTGGGTTGGCTCAAGGAAGAATGTGGCCTCGATGATTCCGGCGCGGAGCAGGCGATTGAATACATCCTGCAGGGGAGGGCCGTGTTGGGCGCGGTGCCGACCGAGACAACCGTGATTGCGGAGCGCTTCTTCGATGAAGGCGGTGGCATGCAGTTGGTGATCCACGCCCCCTTCGGAGGACGCATCAACAAGGCGTGGGGACTGGCTCTGCGCAAACGCTTCTGCGTTGGGTTCAACTTCGAGTTGCAGGCTGCAGCTACCGACAACGGGCTGAACATTGCCTTGGCCGAGCAGCACAGCTTCCCGCTGGCGGACGTCTTCAACTTTCTGCGGGCTGAGACGGTGCAGCCGATTCTCGAACAGGCAGCTCTGGATTCGCCGATCTTCGCCACGCGCTGGCGCTGGGATGCGAACCGGGCGCTGGCGCTGTTGCGCTTTCAAAATGGAAAGAAGGTTCCGGCGCAGATTCAGCGCATGCGGTCCGATGATTTGCTGGCTTCCGTTTTTCCCGACGCGGCTGCGTGCCAGGAAAATATTGTGGGCAACCGTCATATTCCGGATCATCCGCTGGTCGGTGAAGTGATGAAGGATGTCCTCACCGAGGCGATGGATATTGACGGGCTGAAGCTTGTCCTGAGCGGATTGGCGGATGGACGGATCCGTTGTCTCGCCGTCGACACACCGGTTCCGTCGCAGTTTTCGCACGAGATCCTGAATGCGAATCCGTATGCGTTTCTCGATGACGCACCGCTCGAAGAGCGACGGGCGCGTGCGGTGCAGATGCGGCGTATGCTGCCGGAATCGGTGCTCGAAGAAGTGGGAGGCCTCGATCCGGCGGCGATTGCCCAGGTGCGGGAAGAGGCCTGGCCGGACGTGCGCGATGCCGATGAGTTGCACGACGTGTTGCATACGCTGGTGGCGCTGCCGGAAGCTGGTCCCAATTTCGAAACCGGCCAGTGGAAGTTTCATTTTGAGCGGTTGATCGGCGAAGGGCGTGCCGCGTCGGCCCGGTTCGATGGCCGGACTTATTGGGTAGCGGCAGAGCGTGCAAAAACTTTTTCAATATTGTTTCCTGAGGCACGATTTGAGCCGGCATTGGCCGAGGTGGAACACTCAGCTCCCACCCGCGACGATGCTTTGTTCAGGCTGGTCACCGGATGGATGTCGCATCTAGGACCGGTTCGGGCGACACAGCTCGGGCAGACTTTGGGGATTCCCGCGTCCGAAATTTCGAACGCTCTTCTTCGTTTGGAAGCCAGCGGGACCATCTTGCGAGGAAACTTCAGTGGCGGTGCTGCCGAGCTGCGCTCGGCCGGGTCGGGGGCGGCTGTCCCCGCACAAGCGACGGATACCGAGTGGTGTGAGCGGCGGCTGCTGGCGCGCATTCACCGGCTGACGGTTGCGAGCTTGCGCAAGCAGATTGAGCCGGTCACCGCGGCGCAATTCATGCAGTGGCTGCTGCGCTGGCAGCATGTGGCTGCCGGGACTCAGGTTGCGGGCGAGCGGGGCACGCTCGAAGTGCTGCGGCAGCTGCAAGGGTTTGAGATTCCGGCGAATGCGTGGGAACGGCAGGTGCTGGCTCGGCGAATTGCGGACTACGATCCGAAATGGCTCGATCAGCTTTGCCTCACTGGGGCGGTGGGTTGGGGAAGATTGTCGCCGCATCCGGCTACCCTCGATTACTCCAACGGGAGCCGAGGAGGGGAAACTCAACCGGGATCGGCTCCTCGGCAGCGGCGAGTGATTCCTACCAGCGTTGCGCCCGTCACGTTTTTCATTCGGGAAGATGCCGAGTGGATGACGCCGCGGCATCCGGGCGCGGAACAGGGCGGAAACAGCGGGCTGAGCCAGGGAGCGCAGGTGGTGCTCGATTTTCTGCGACAGCGGGGCGCATCGTTCTTTGCCGACATCGTGCGTGGCACCGGAAAGCTGAAGGCGGAAATCGAGACCGCGCTTTGGGAACTGGTAGCCGCCGGGCTGGTGACTGCGGACGGCTTCGACAATTTGCGTTCACTGATCGATCCCAAGCGGCGGGCGGGGCAAGGCAGTGGACGCACGACGCGTCCCCGGCATAACGCCGGACGCTGGGCGCTGTTGTATACCGATGAAATTGTCGAAAGGCCTCGAGCCGTAGAAGCGGCCTGCTGGATGCTGCTGCGGCGTTACGGCATCGTTGTCCGGGACGTGCTGGCACGGGAGGCAAACTTGCCGCCGTGGCGCGAACTGCTGGGGGGCTTCCGCAGGCTTGAGGACCGGGGCGAGATCCGAGGCGGCCGCTTCGTGGATGGCTTTCTGGGCGAGCAGTTCGCGCTGCCGGTCGCGGTGGATTCCGTGCGAGCCATGCGCAAGCTCGACGCCGTTGCGGGAACGATCACGCTGTCGGCTGCCGATCCGCTGAACCTGGTGGGGATTCTGGTTCCGGGTGAACGGGTCCCGGCGATTTCCGGTAACAGCGTCTCTTTCCACGATGGAGTGGCGATCACTGTGCCTGAAGTCGCGGCGTCGGCAGGCACCGAAGCAGTGGCCAGCTAGGCCTGAGCGGTGCAAAGAAACAGGGACCCGATGAGGGGGCCCCTCGGAATCCCTGTTTCGCGCGAACTCGGCAAGAACGGATGCAAAAGCGCTTCCCCTATCGCCTTTTACCGAGCACTGGCGCATCCCACATAGAGCAACCGAGGTGCCAGTCGGGACCGTTTTGGCAAGAAATGCAGCTATCCTCCCAACTCCCTTTCGGCAAAGTGTTTATCGCTTAACTCGAGGTGCTGTCCGGGGCATGCTGCCCGGCGGTTGGCGCCAACCGCTATCCGATCAGATAGGGACGCTATCTGTTCGGATATTAGAACAGGTTCAATTCGGGCATGAATTTCGGGCAGAAGTGTGATAAGCAGAAGTGTGATAAGAAGAGCGCGAGGTGAGCCAGCTTGCGTCCCAGACTCCTGGTACTTTCCGGGCCCATGAAAGACTCGACCATCCCTCTGACTGAGGGAGAAGTCACGATCGGGCGGGAAGCGTCGAATGAGATCGCGGTCGCTGACCCTTCGGTTTCGCGAAAGCATTGTCGGGTGAGTTGGCAAGACGGAAGATTCCGGGTGCGGGACCTCGACAGCCGCAATGGAACCCTGGTGAACGGCGCCGGAGTTGAAGAGCAGTGGCTGCAACATGGCGACGAAATCTCTGCTGGCGATTCCTCCTTTCTGTTCCTCGTCGAAGACGAGGATCTTGCAGCCGCGCAAGGACGGGTGGAATTCGAAGACGCCCAGGCTACCGCGGAAACCACCATCCTCCATCCCAGGGATGTGGTCTATCTGCAGCCGGACCGGCTGTTGCGCGAGCTGCCTGCGATGTCGGGCCTGGCCCGTAACCTGAACGCACTGCTCAAGATCAGCCGGATCGTACATGCGATTCGCGATCTTAACGATCTGCAAGGACAGTTACTGGACCTGATCTTTGAGGTTATTCCCGCAGGCCGGGGCGCGATTCTGCTGGCGGACAGCGAGGGCCACGAATTCAATTCCATGTTCGCCCGCAACCGGCAGGCCGGGCAAGCCCAATTGGTCAAGGTGAGCCGCACGGTCGCGCGCCAGGTGTTGGAGCAGGGAATTGCGATGCTGGGCAGTGATGTGCCGAGCAGCAGCCAGTTGCGCGAGGTCGAGAGCTTGGCGGCATCGCAAGTGCGCTCGTTATTATGCGTGCCCTTGACCGTGTTTCAGCGGGTGATTGGATGCATCTATCTCGACAGCGACAGTGTCGGCGACCGTCTGAACCAGGAGCATCTGCAACTGGTAACGGCGATCGCAGGCATCTCCGCCGTTGCGCTGGAAAACGCGCGGCGTCTGCACTGGCTGGAGCAGGAGAATGAACGCCTGACGGTGGAGATCAGCCAGGAGCGGAGCCTGGTGGGAGAAGGTGCTCGCATCAAAGAGGTCTACCAGTTCCTCAAGCGGGCGTCACCGAACGATTCGACGGTGTTGATCGAGGGCGAGAGCGGAACCGGCAAAGAGCTGGCGGCGCGGGCCTTACACCGTAACAGTCCACGGGCCGGCAAGCCGTTTGTGGCCATCAACTGCTCTGCGATTCCAGAAACGCTCTTGGAAAGTGATTTGTTCGGCCACGAGCGTGGAGCGTTCACCGGAGCCGCTTCCCTGAAGAAAGGCCGGCTCGAAGTTGCCGACGGCGGCGTAGTTTTTCTCGACGAGATCGGCGAACTGGCTCCCGCGTTGCAAGTAAAACTGTTGCGCGTGCTGCAGGAGCGTGAGTTCGAACGGGTCGGCGGGACTCATCCCATCAAGGTGGATATTCGCTTGATTGCCGCGACCAACTGTAACCTGGAGCAGGCTGTACGCGAGGGCGGGTTTCGCCAGGATTTGTATTACCGTTTGGCCGTGTTGAGAATTACGATGCCTGCGTTGCGTGACCGCCGCGAAGATATCCCCATGCTGGTCCGGCATTTTGTGCAGAAACACGCGAAACGCTGCAAAGTGAAGCCCCGGCCAATTTCCCGTGAGGCCCTGGCCTGCCTGGTGAACTATGACTGGCCCGGCAACGTGCGCGAACTGGAAAACGCAATCGAGCGGGCGCTGGTGCTGGGGGCATCGGATACTATTTTGCCTGAGGATCTGCCGGAATCGCTGCTCGAGCACGCTCCGCCGCCAGAGATGACCGAGGCGAAATATCATGCCGCGGTCAAGGAATTGAAGAAACAACTGATTCTTGACGCTGTGGAGCAGACGCAAGGCAGCTATGCCGACGCCGCCCGCATTCTGGGCGTGCATCCCAATTATCTCCACCGGCTGATCCGCAACCTCGAACTGAAAGGGGTTCTGAAGGATGCGGTGCGAGACATTCCGGCACGGGGGTTGAGTCGGCTTTCGGGCGGGAACGCGTAGCTGCTCACGTCGAAGTGAACCCAGCATTCGGCACTCAACCTTCGGCAATTACAGGGCAGGCTGACTGCTGAGTGCTTTTTGCTGCATCCGCTTACGGCAAGCGCAGGCGAATCAGCGCCGCGGGATCGAGATAGGTGCCCTGCCATCGCACCCCGACGTGGAGATGCGGACCCGTGGCCCGGCCCGTGCCGCCGCTCAACCCGATTACCTGCCCGCGTTTTACCTGGTCGCCTTCTTTCACTTTGAATTCCGAAAGATGCATGTAGATGGTGAGCAGGCCCTGGCCGTGATCCAGCACGACGAAATTGCCTTCGTAATAGAGCAGCCGCGCCAGCAGCACCGTG
>Ga0302326_10013349_pt1 | contig 17421 bp, 15 predicted proteins | sample Palsa_T0_3_FD_202264 | JGI IMG/M metagenome (GOLD analysis project Ga0302326, IMG submission 202264) | Peat permafrost microbial communities from Stordalen Mire near Abisko, Sweden - Palsa_T0_3 | ecosystem: Environmental > Terrestrial > Soil > Palsa > Peat permafrost | place: Sweden: Abisko... | reverse complement strand
CCGACCTGCCCACCACGCGCGTCAAAAAAGGCAAAGTCACCATTAGCGTCTCTGCCCGGGGCGAGCTCCAGGGCGGGAACTCCGAAACCCTGGTCGCCCCCATGGCCGGAGTCGACACCCTCTCCATCACCAAACTTCGCGAACCCGGCGAGTTGGTTGCGGCCGGCGACACCGTAGTCGAGTTCGATACCACCCAGCAGGAATACAATCTTCGCGAAGCTCAGGCCGATCAAGCCGAAGCCGAGCAGCAGGTGATTCAAGCCCAGGCCACCAGCGATTCCACTCAGGAAGAGACTCAAATGGCATTCCTGCAAGCGCAGTCCGATCTCAAATCCGCCGAGCTGGAATGCCGCCGCAATCCCCTTCTGCCCGCCATTGTGGCCAAGCAGAACGATCTCGCCGTCGATGCCGCCAAGAATCGTCTCCATCAGGCCGAGCAGGATTTGATCAACAAAAAGGCCAACGCCGTGGCCGGCATCGCCATTCAGGAGGCCGCGCTGAACAAGGCCAAGGTCACTGTTGCGTCCAATCAGAAGATCATCGAGAGCATGAGCATGAAGGCCAAAACCGGAGGCTACGTCAACATTCTTCCCAATACCTTCAGCGCGGGAATCATTTTCTGGGGAATGCAGCTGCTCCCATTTCAACTCGGCGATACTGCGCGTCCCGGTATGGCCGTGGCGCAGATTCCGGACATGAAGAACTGGGAGGTCAGCGCCAATGTCGGCGAGCTCGACCGCGGCCATCTATCCCAAGGGCAGAAAGTCAACGTCGCCGTGGTGGCCCTCGCGGGCAAGTCTTTCGCCGGCCACATCAAAAGTATCGGCGGCACCGCCGGCAACCCTTGGGACCGTCACTTCGAAACCCGCATCGCCCTCGACCAACCCGGACCCGAGTTGCGCCCCGGCATGACGTCCAACCTGGTGATCACCGTCGAGACCATCGACAATGCTATCTGGGTTCCTTCCCAAGCCCTCTTCGATAGCGATGGCCGCAGCTTCGTCTATCTCGAGACCCCGCGCGGCTTCATGCCGCATGACGTGACCCTGCTTCGCCGCAGCGAGAGTCAAGCCGTGCTCAAGGGAGTCAAGGAAGGCGACGTCGTCGCCATGTCTAACCCCGATCAGCAAACCAAACCCGCAGCCGGGCAACAGGGCGCCATGGGCGCTCTGCAAAAATAATGATCTTCACTTCCGATTTCGCCCAGGCGTTCACCAATCTTCGCGCCCAGAAGACCCGCACTCTACTTACCGCGCTCGGCATCGTATTCGGCGTGGGCTCGGTAATCGGCATGCTCGCCATCGGCGCCGGCGCGCGTGAGGAGTCTCTCCGCTTTATCGAACAACTCGGCGTGCGCAATATTTTGATCGATTCGCGCCCCGCCACCAGCCAGGAGGAACTGCAACAGCGCCGCCGCTCTTCGCCCGGACTTTCCGACCGCGACGCCCGCATTCTCGAGGCCAATATTGAAGATCTCGAAATTCTCTCGGCGCGGCGCTCGCTGCATCCCGCGCGCGTGCTGCCCAAACCATCGCGCGATATCCCGGAGCTCTACGGCGTGCGGCCCTCCTACAGCGTCATTCATAGCCTGCACCTGGCCGAAGGTAAGTTCTTCGACGAAGCCGACGACGCGGCCAGCGCCACCGTCTGCGTGCTCGGCGAAACCGCCAAGGTCAATCTGCTCGGCTACGCCCCGGCATTAGGCAAATTCGTTAAGGTGAATGACGCCTGGCTCGAAGTGGTGGGCGTCTTGCACGAACAGCTTATGGCCGGGTCGCAAAATTCCGGCGGCGCCATGCAGGATATCAACAACATTGTCTACATCCCCATCAATACCTTTCAGTATCGTTTTTGGGACCAAAGCAGCGGCTTGAAAGACGATCTCGACGGCATCGAGCTGCGCCTCAAACCCGATGCCGATAGCATTGACGCCGCCAAGGTTGTCACGGCCGTGCTGAACTCCACCCATCACAACATACAGGATTTTAGCGTCACCATCCCCGCCGCCCTGCTGGCTCAACAGAAGCGGACGCAAACCATCTTCACCTACGTGATGGTTGCTATCGCCGCCATTTCGCTCCTGGTGGGCGGCATCGGCATTATGAACATCGTGCTGGCCACGGTCCTTGAGCGCACGCGGGAAATCGGCATTCGCCGCTCCATCGGTGCGCGCCGCCTCGATATCGTGCGCCAGTTCCTCACCGAATCGGTCTTGATTTCCGTTGGCGGCGGCCTTCTCGGCATTGCGTTCGGGTTTTTTCTCGCCTGGTTGATCGCGCAAACCGCCGAATGGAAGACCATCGTCACCACCGCGTCCGTGATCATTGCGTTCGGCGTTTCCGTAGTCGTCGGCGTGGTCTTCGGAATTTATCCGGCCGTCAAGGCTTCCCAGATCAACCCCATCGACGCGCTACGCTACGAATAATCATGCGCATCGTTATCCTGGTCGGCCTTCCAGGATCGGGTAAATCCACTTACCTCGAACGTCTCGGCGCCGCAGGCCTCTCCTCCGACGCCATGCGGCGCTTGCTGGCCGATGACGAAACCGATCAAACCGTCAACGGCCCCGTCTTCGAAACCCTGCGCTACCTGCTTCGGCAGCGTCTCTCCCTCGGCCGCCCCATCACCTATATCGATGCCACCAATCTCACGCCTGAGGACCGCCGCCCCTTTATAGAAATTGGCAAATCCTTCGGCTGCCATGTGGAGGCTCTCTTTTTCGATGTCCCCCTCGCCGTCTGCTTGGCACGCAACGCGCAACGGCATCGAGTGGTCCCGGAGGAAGCGATGATGAAGCTTGCGGGCAAGCTCCAAAAGCCTTCGGTCGACGAGGGGTTCGACCGCGTCGGCGTGGTCCGTGAGACCCTATAGCTGCTCGTCCCGGCAGCGGTCGCGGCCTGAATAAAGTACCATGAGTATTGGTACTATCCCATTACGGTAACACTTGTGGTTGTATCCTTCCGGCCATGCTCCCGAGGGGTGTCCGGGAATAAACTGTAAGGGTTGTGAGAAATTTCATGCATAAATTCCGTGCCCTCGCCTTGGTTTTGGCCGCTGTGCTGACCCTGGCCTCATGCAATACCGACCCCAACGTCGCCAAGAAGAAATACCTCGATATCGGGAACAAGTATTTCAACAGGGGCAACTACAAGGCGGCCAGCATCATGTACCGGCGCGCCCTCACGCAGGACAAACGCTACGGCCAGGCTTATTACAGGCTTGGGCTGACGTTCCTGAAGGAGAGGAACCTTACTCTGGCGGTGAGTAATTTCCGGCGCGCGGTGGAGTTGGTGCCGAAGTCCTCGCCCGATCATTGGGATGCCCTTACCAAGTTGACCGACATCTATCTGGCGGTGGTGCACGAGAAGCAGCAATTGGAGGAGTCCGAAGCGAATATCAAAGAACTGTTGGCGCACGACCCGAATTCGTTCGACGCCCACCGGATGTATGGCGATCTGGACTTCGTGCGCTCCCTCCAGGCCCTGGAACGGAAGGGGACGGCCGAGGCTAAAGAGGATATGGATGCCGCCTTAGCCGAATACCGCAAGGCTGATTCCATCAAACCGGGCGAAGAAGGCGTTCTGATTCAGTTGGCACGCGGTCTTGCGATGGAAGGCTTCTCGGCTGACGCGGAAGTGTATTTCAAAAAAGTACTCGACAAGGACAAGACCGATCCGACCGCCTACACGGAATTGTACAAAATGTACATGCACCAAGACCGTAAGGACGATGCTGAAAAGATCTTGAAGCTTGGATTTCAGAACAACCCGAAGACCTACTCTTACCTGACGTCGCTCGCGATGCATTACTCACTGGAAAATCGCCGCCAGGATATGTTGGATGTCCTGCAGCAGATCAAGTCGCGCGCCAAGGACTTTCCCGACGCTTACCGGACGGTGGGAGATTTTTACTTGAGGTTGGGAGATCCCGATTCCGCCATCCGCGAGTTTAAAGACGGCATGACTAAAGACCCCTCCCGCAAGGCCCTTTATCAGAAGAGCGTCATCGAAGTATTGATCCATCAGGGCAAGCGGGAAGAAGCTTTCGAAATCAATCAACAAATCCTGAAAGGCAACCCCAACGATAGCGATGCGCGCAGCCTCGAGGCCAGTTTCCTTCTCGATAAGGGCGACGTCAACCGGGCTCTCTCGGAATTGCAGTCGGTGGTGACGCGCTCGCCCGACAATGCCGTGGCCCGCTACAACCTGGGCCGCGCGCATGTGGCCAAGGGCGACTGGGAGCAAGCGCGGCAGGCTTTTCAGAAAGCTATAGAGATCCAACCGAACTACCTGGTGGCTCGTCTGGCGTTGGCCGAGCTTTTGGTAACCCGGGGCGATTACGACGCCGCGCTGAAAGCCGCTCAGGAAATTCTCAAGTACGACCGGCAAAGCAAGAATGCGCTGCTCATCGAATCGGCCGCGTATCTGGGACAGAAAAAGTATGTCGACGCCAGGGACCTGCTCAACGCCATGCTGGCCAAGAGCCCCAATTCGCCCGACGTGTTGTTTCAATTGGGCGTGGTGAACCTGGCCGAAGGCAGGTACAAGGACGCCACGGAAGCGTTCCAACGCACGTATCAGCTCAATCCCACTAATTCCCGGGGACTCATGGGCGTGGTGGAAACCGACATGGCCGAGAACAAGCCCGACGAGGCCATCAAAACTCTGGAAACCGAGGCCGCCAAGGCCCCGAACCGGCTAGATGTGCAACTCGCGTTGGGCAATACGGAATCCCGGGCCGGGCGCTACGATTTGGCGATCGGCTATTACCGGCGCGTGCTCGATGGGTTGGATAAAGCCACCAAGGTTCGCGGCGATATTTTCATGCGCATCGGCGAGACCTACCGCCGGAAGGGCGATTTGCAGGATTCCATTGGCGCCCTTGAGGACGCCCGCAAGTTTTTGCCCGACAATACCATCATTCTGGGTACGCTCGGGCTTGTTTTGGACACCGCCGGTAAATGGCCCGAAGCCAGGCAGGTCTACAACGCCACCCTCAAGATGGACCCGAACAATGGCGTTACGCTCAACAACCTTGCCTTTTTAATGGCTGAACACGGAGAAACCAACGAACTCGATCAGGCATTGACGCTGGCTCAAAAAGCCAAACAGCTGCTTCCGAACCTTCCCGAAGTATCCGACACGTTGGGCTGGATCTATCTCAAGAAGAATATGAGCGGCGATGCCATCGATATCTTCCGCGAACTGGTCCGCAAGGTTCCGGCTAATTCCACCTATCGCTATCATCTCGCCAAGGCTTACTACCAGCAGGGCGATAAGATTCGAGCCCAAACGGAATGCCAGGCCGCGTTGAAATACAACCCGACGCAATACGAGAAGGGCGAGATTGAGGGTTTGCTGCAGAAGGCGCAGTAACGTAATCAACGCTAAAGCATCATCAGCAACAAAGCTTTCTGCGTGTGCAACCGGTTTTCCGCCTGATCGAATACCGCCGAGCGAGGGCTTTCCATCACCGCGTCGGTTACCTCTTCGCCGCGCTTCGCCGGCAAGCAGTGCATGAATACCGCGTCTGGCCGCGCCAAACCGAAGATCTCCGCATTCACCTGGTAGGGTTGGAAGGCCTTGGTGCGGCGCGCCGATTCCTTCTCTTGCCCCATGCTCGCCCACACGTCCGTATAAACCGCATGCGCGCCATCGAGCGCCTGCTCGGCGTGGTGAGTGACTTCCAGCGAGGCCCCCGAAATTGCCGCCAGTCCTTCAGCCTGCGCCAATACTTCCGGGTTGGGACCGAACCCCTCCGGACATCCCAAGGCGAAATTCATCCCCAGCCGGACGACCGTCAACATCAGCGAGTGCGCCACATTGTTGCCATCGCCGATGAATGCCAGCTTTCGTCCCCGCAGCTCGCCGAAGCGTTCCCGAACGGTCATGACATCTGCCAGCGCCTGGCAAGGATGGTAGGAGTCAGACAACGCATTGATGACGGGCACTGCCGACCAGTTCGCCAGCTCCTCCACCGTGGCATGGGAAAAAACCCGTGCTACGATTCCATCCACCCACCGATCCAGGTTTCGGGCGACATCCTTGAGGGGTTCGCGTCCGCCGATCGGACCCTCGCAGAACACCGAGTTCCCGCCCATTTGCCGAACCGCCAGTTCGAAGGTGAGCCGCGTGCGCAGCGAAGGCTTCTCGAAGAGCAGCGCGATCGATTTCCCCGTCAATGCCTGGGAGAAGACGCCCGGCGCCCGTTTCACTTCGACCGCTAAATCGAGCAGATACAATAGCTCGTCGTTGGTCAAATCGAGATCGGTCAAGATATCCGGTGCGCTGGCCTTGATGGTGTGTTTCGCGATAGAAGTGGTTGCCAAGGAAATAGCCCTCGGTGAATTTTTATTCACTATAATGAATAATCACACAGAAGGGTTCCGGCGTCAACCTCTCGAGGGCCATGCTGGATGCCCGCGGGAAATATGGACTACCGTACCGAGGCGAATTTGGATGCCGCTATGCGTGAATCGTGGAACGGCGAGCGCGGACGGAGTTAGCGATTCGCTCAAGCGCCTCAAGCCGGGTTCGGCGGTGTTCTTCGCTCAGGCCCTTATTCTGCTTGGATAACGCAGCGGCAAGCTTCTTTACTCCATCGGTCACGAGTCAACCGTAGCACAAGAGCACCTGTGCCCCGCGCGGCCGTCTGATATGATCGTGGTATTCAAGATCACGCACCTGGGACCATGGCCTTTTCCTTCTTGTAATGCCGTCCAAACCCAAGCGGCGCCCGGAAGCGCTCCCCACGCCGAAACCGGGAATTGAGCCGCCCAAGCCTCCAGTCGATATATTCTCCTCTCTGCAACGGCATAGCCTCGTTCTGGTGGCCGCCCTGATCCTGCTGGGAACCATCCGCATCGCCGCCACCTATACCGTTTTTAGCCATACCGCCGATGAACCTGCTCATATCGCTTGCGGAATGGAATGGCTTGATAAGGGGGTGTATACATGGGAGCCGCAGCATCCGCCGCTGGCCCGCGTGGCTACGGCGCTTGGCCCGTATCTGGCGGGCGTCAGGTCGCAGGACACGCCGCATACGAATATCTACTACATGACGGCCGAGGGGCTGGCGATCCTATTCAATGGAGATCGATACGATCTCACCCTGGCTCTGGCTCGCCTCGGCATTCTGCCTTTCTTCTGGCTGGGTTGCCTGGTGGTCTATTGGTGGGGCATGCGCTACGCGACTAATGCCCACGGCGTCATCGCCGTCCTGCTATTCAGTTTCCTGCCGCCGATACTTGCGCACGCCGGACTGGCGACCACCGACATGGCTTGCACCGCATTTCTCGGCGCCGCCTTCCTGGCCGCCGCGGTTTGGATGGAAGAGCCAACCGGCCGCAACGCCACTCTCTTTGGACTTGCATCAGGTCTGGCCATCGCCTCCAAGTTCTCCACCATCCCCTACTTCGCGGCAGCGGCCGGGATCGCGCTGATCTGGTATTACCTTGCCGGGAAACTCTCGCCGGCCGCTGCTGCCGGCCTTATTCGCCGGCGGGTTCCCTCGCTTGCTCTGGCCAGCGCCGTCGCCTTCCTGACTGTCTGGGCCGTATACCGATTTTCCTTTGGCAAGGTCTTCTTCGCCAACATCAGTCTGCCGGCGCCCGAGCTTTACGCCGGCATTCGCGATGTTCTGAAGCATAATGCCGAAGGGCACCCGAGCTACTTGCTCGGGGTCCGCTCCAACTGGGGTTTTTGGTACTTCTACCTGGTCGACTTGGCTGTCAAGACTCCGTTGGCGTTGATCGTTTTGTTCGCCTTCGGCCTTGCTCCATCGCTGCGCAACCGTTCCAATTTGCGCCTCGTCTGGCTGCCGGTGGCTTTCTGCGCCGGCATCCTTTCGGTGGCCGTCTTCAGCCATATCAACATCGGTATCCGCCATGTTCTACCGCTTTATATCGGTTTCGTGATGGTTTCGGCGGCGGGAGCGGTTCGGCTGCTAGAATCGAGCGCCGCACGCCGCTCGATGGGATGGCTCGCACTCTTGCTGTTCGTCTGGTACGGCGTTGCTTCGCTTCTGAGCCATCCCGACTATTTGCCGTACTTCAATGAACTTGCCGGCCGCCATCCCGAGAACATTGTGGTCGATTCCGACCTCGACTGGGGACAAGACATGAAGCGCCTGGCCGCGCGCCTCCGCGAAGTGGGCGCGCCCGAGGTCTATTTCTTGCCAATGGATATGGTGGGGGCGGAACGGGGCGATTTCGAAAAGGGACTCGGATTTCCACACGTCGTTGACCAGATCAACGCCCTGGCGCCTTCGCCGGGTTGGAACGCGGTCAGTCTGACTTGTCTGAAGCAACGCCGTCTCGGGATGCGGGACAGGATGCCCGATTTACAGCCGTGGCCCGACCCAATACTCGATTCGGGTGAACCGGTCGGAAAATCGATCCGCCTATGGTATTTCCCCCCAGCCTCCGGCGGGCCAGCGCCTTAGCGGAAAGGTTAAAAGATACGAATTTGCTTCGCTTTAGCAACCATCGGGCTCCCAAGACCATCTAACAGCTAGAACTACTGTGAGAAAGGCTACACGATTGAAATTGTTGCCGATTTTGGCGGCGCTGGCACCGATTGTGTTCGCTGCCGGGCCGGAGCTCGACCAGGCTCGTAAACTCTACAACTTGACGGATTTCGATCAATCCCTCAAGGTGCTGCAATCGGCGCCGCAAAAGAACGCAGCCGTCTATGAGTTGATGGGCCGAGATTTCTACATGCTGGCCGATTACAAGAAGGCCGCCGAAGCGCTGGAAAAGGCCGTCGCCGCCGACCCCGGCAACTCGGAAAGCGCGCTCTGGCTGGCGCGCGCGTATGGCCGCCGCGCCGAGACATCGAATCCGATCTCCGCAGCCGGGCAGGCGTCCAAGGCATGCCGCTTCTTCGAAAGGGCGGTGGAACTCGATCCCACCAACCTCGATGCGCTGAACGATCTTTTCGACTACTACCTGCAAGCCCCGGGTTTCCTCGGCGGAGGGTTCGATAAAGCCCAGGCAACCGCCGCCCGCATCGCCGGCATCAGCCCCTCCGAAGGCTACGCCGCACAAGCCAAACTCGCCGAACACCACAAGGAGTTTGGGAGCGCCGAAGCGCAGTTAAATCGCGCCATCGAAGCCGCCCCGCAACAGATCGGTAAGATCATCGAGCTCGCCCGGCTGTTGGCCAAACAGGGCCGCTTTCAGGAATCCGACCAGACCGTGGCGCGCGCCGATAAGATCGCTCCCAATAGCCCGCGATTGCTCTATGCCAAGGCCGATCTCTACATCAAAACGGGCCGCCATCTGGATATGGCGCGCACTCTGCTCGAGCGGTACCTGACCTGCCAACTGACGCCCGATGATCCGCCCCGCGCGGATGCTGAAAAACTCCTGCGGAAGGCTCGCGGAGCTTAGCGGCAGTTTACTGAGAACAACCGCATGTTCCTCGGCGAAGCAATCGGTTTTAGCATTCAATCGTTGCGCGCCAACCCGGTGCGTTCCCTGCTCACCGGACTGGGCATGGTGATCGGCACGGCTTCGGTGATTCTGGTTGTTACGATCTCCCTCACCAGCCGCGACTTCATTCTGCAGCAGATCGAAGGCGTCGGATCGAACATTATTTTCGCTTATTACGTGGCGGCCGGGCCTACCAGCCCCGCGGCCGATGCCGATTACATCAAGATCGCCGATATCGATGCCATCCGCAATGAGCTTCGTTCCGATATCGTCGCCGCGACCGGGGTCATGACCAACTTCGACCAGATGCTGATCGCCGGCAAGCCGCAAGACGTTAAAGTGATCGGGACCGACGAGGATTACGCAGCCGTACGCAACATCGTCACCAGCAACGGCCGCTTCTTCGACCAAAGCGATCTTGAGCAACGCCAGAAGGTGGCGCTGCTCACCGATCAGCTGGCAGACAGAATGTACGGCAGCGGCGGCGCCGCCGTGAACCAGGTGATTCGCCTCTACGGCCTGCAATTTACCGTGATCGGCACGTTCCACGAGAAGGTTGAAACCTTCGGCCAATCCGAAGTGGAACGCGACACCATCCTGATCCCCATCACGGTTCTGCGCTATTTCACTCCCGTCGAGCGGATCGACCCGATGTATGTCCAGGTGCGTTCGCCGGAAGAGGTAGACCACACGGCCGCCCGCGTGCAGCAGATCGTCGAAGCCCGGCATCGCCCCGGCGCCCGCTATCGGGTGGATACGCTGACCGCTATCCTGAACGCCGCCAGGAATATTTCGCTGATCCTCTCGTTGGTGCTGGTGCTGGTTTCCGCCATCACGCTGGTGATCTCCGGCATCGGCATCATGAATATCATGCTGGTGACGGTTACCGAGCGGACCCGCGAAATCGGCGTGCGGCTGGCCGTGGGAGCGTCCGCCCGCGACATTCAGATCCAATTTCTAACCGAGGCCATGATGGTGAGCCTTTCGGGTGGCCTGATTGGAATTATCGTCGGCGTGGCAATTCCTTTAAGCGCCGGCCTTTTCGCCGATATCAAGATTCCCGTATCACCGGTCGCAGTGGTGGTGGCGTTCGGCGTATCTTGCCTGGTGGGCCTGATTTTCGGAATTCTGCCCGCGAATCGCGCGGCGCACTTGAATCCTACCGAGGCATTGCGGTATGAGTAGCGCAGCACTTGAATCCCATCCTGGTATTGCGATACCAATAGCAGCATATGAAGCTGCTGTTCGTTTTTCTCGGGGCCGCGATTTTGGCGAATGTGCTCCAGGCCCAATCGTGGGTTCCTCAGACCAGCGGCACAATCGCCTCGCTGCGCGGCGTTAGCGTCGTGAACGCGCAGGTGGTCTGGGCCAGCGGCGCGGGCGGTACTTATTTGACCACTCGCGATGGTGGCGCGACTTGGCGAGCGGATAAAGTTGCGGGGGCGGAGAAGCTGGATTTCCGCGCGGTCTGGGCGCTGGATGAGAACACCGCCTTTCTGCTGAGCATTGGGAACGGCGATCAATCGCGTATTTACAAAACTACCGACGCGGGAAGCCATTGGAAACTGCTCTTCACCAATCCCGATGCTAAAGGCTTCTTCGACGGTATTGCTTTTTGGGATCGCGAGCATGGGATTGTCGCGGGAGATCCGGTGGACGGGCACACCGTGATCTTCACTACCGAAGACGGCGGCGAACACTGGCAGCGGCAATCGACCGCGCCTGCATCCGGCAGCGAAGGCGCATTCGCCGCCAGTAATAGCAGTCTGGCGCTGTCGGGCAAGCATGAAGTGTGGCTGGGAACGTCGGCCGCGCATGTGCTGCACTCGAAAGACAACGGGCGCACGTGGGCCGCGGCGACAACGCCGGTCCGCAGCGACAGCGGCAACGCGGGAGTGTTTTCGGTGGCTTTCTCAGACTCGATGCACGGCATTGCCGTGGGCGGAGATTACAGTAAGGCCGCAGACCCACTGAAGAATATCGCGGTGACCACGGATGGCGGCGCCACATGGAGCGCGCCTACGGGGCAGCCGCCCGCGGGTTTCCGGTCGGCGGTAGCGTACCTGACGGACAAGAAAACGTGGATCGCCACCGGCACGTCCGGTTCCGATATTTCGCTCGATGATGGCGCGACGTGGAAGCAGTTCGATGCTACCGGCTACAACGCCATCAGTTTTGCTTCGGGTGCGGGGTGGGCGGTGGGGCCAAGGGGCCGGATCGCCGTGTTCCAATGGAAGCAGCAATGAAGAAGGTAACGATTACGCTGACCGAGGAAGTGGCCAAGTGGGCGCGGACCAAAGCGGCGGAAGAAAATACGTCGGTTTCGAAACCGGTGGGCGGATGCTAGAGGAGAAGATGCGGCAGGCGGACGAATATTGGGCGGCCTTCGAGCGATTGAAACGGATCAAGCCGATTCCCGGATTCGACGCATCCAAGCGCATGACCCGCGAGCAGGCGCATGAGCGGCGGTAAGCCGGTCTTCTTCTTCGATACCAACGTCTTGTTGTAATGGATAGATGCCAGAGCCGCCGCCAAACAGCAAGCTGCCCGAGAGTGGTATTGGGGGCGTGGGAAGGCGGGCAATGCCGCATCAGTTGGCAGGTGTTAGATGAGTTTTACGCGAATGCCGCCGGCAAGCTTGGGGCGCCGGCGCGTGAAGCGCGCGCCATGGTGGAGGTCTTCGCGAAACTGGGGCCAGCCGATTTCAACCTGGGGCTGATCCGGCGGGCCTGGCATTGGGTCGACAGCGCGGGCGTATCCTATTGGGATGGGCTGATTCTAGCGTCGGCGGAAGCGGCGGGATGCGCTTACCTGCTGAGCGAGGATTTTCAATCGGGGCGGAAATACGGTGCAGTGACGGTGGTCAATCCATTTCGAGAGGATGCGGGCAAGTTTGGGTTGGGGGGGTAAGCGGTGAGAGACCATTCCATGGAGGGGCGGGTGCGGGAGCTTTTGAATCAGATCAAGCGGCTGTTGGGGCAGGAACCCGAGCCGCCCGACGATCCTTACGCTTACGTGGGCGCTCCGAAGAAGCCCCGGCTGCCGCAGAGGAGCGCTTCGGCGGCGGCGGAACCGGAGCGGTAAAGGGCGTCTTCGGAAACGCAGGCCACGGGCCCGCGCTACTGTTCGTGCACATCTTCCAGGTACGTATAGCCGTGCAGGCCCTCTTCGTAGAACTTCAAGAGCGCGCCGCTTTCTTCGTAAGTCAACCGGCCGTCGCGCAAGGCGCATTCTACGTCGCGGCGCATCATGGTCACCAGCGAATCCGAAGAAAACTGCACATAGTTCAGTACTTCGCGCACGGTGTCGCCCTTGATCACCGAATCGAGGATGGTTTCGCCGGCCGGACCCAAGCGCACGTGCACGGCGTTGGTGTCGCCGAACAGGTTGTGCAAGTCGCCCAGGATCTCCTGATACGCGCCCAGCAGGAAGGCGCCTAGATAATAATTGCCGCCGTCGAACGGATGCAGTTGCAGCGTGCGCTTCACGTCGCGGCGGTCGATGAAGGCGTCCACTTTGCCGTCGGAATCGCACGTGATATCGCCCAGCACGGCGGGGCGCGTGGGCTCGATTTCCAACCGGTGGATGGGCATGATGGGGAAGAGCTGCTTGATGGCCCAGCTGTCAGGCATGCTCTGGAAGAGCGAGAAGTTGCAGAAGTAGGTGTCGGAGAGCATGGCGTCGATGCCCTCCAGCTCTTCGGGAAAATAATCGAGCTCGCGCGCCTGCCGCTGGATCCTGCGCGAGATGGCCCAGTAGAGATTCTCGGCGACGCAGCGCTGTTCGAGCGAAAGGTAACCGAGGCTGAATAGATTGAGCGCCTGGTCGAGCGCCTGTTGGGCGTCGTGATAGCTTTCAAGCAGGTTCTTGGCGCTGAGGCTGCGATAAGTCTCCTGCAAGTCGATCAGCGGTTGCTCGGCGTCGGCCGGCGGCTCGGCGGGAATATCGCCCTCGCCCATGCCGGCCACTCCCAAGACATTGAACACCAGGACGCTGTGATAGGCGGCGATGGCGCGTCCGCTTTCGGTAACGATGGTGGGGTGCGCCACGCCGACTTCGTCGCATACGTTTTGCACGTGATAGATAATGTCGTTGGCGTATTCCTGCAAGGTGTAGTTGACGCTCGATTCGAAATCGGTCTGGGAGCCGTCGTAATCGATGCCGAGGCCCCCGCCGACGTCTAAGAAGCGCAGGCCGGCGCCGGCGCGCGCCAGATCGACGTAAACGCGCACGGATTCGTTTACCGCGCCCTTAATCTGGCGGATGTTGGTGATTTGGCTGCCCAGGTGGAAATGCAGCAGGTTGAGGCAATCGGCCATGCCGAGGTCTTTCAACTCCTGCAAGGCGCGCATGGCCTCGGTGGCGGAAAGGCCAAACTTGGAGCGGTAGCCACCCGACGATTTCCATTTTCCCGAGCCGCGGCTGGCCAGTTTGACGCGCAGGCCGATGGATGGACGAACCCCCACGCGCGCGCTGTACTTGAGAATCAAGTGCAGCTCTGTGTACTTTTCAACCACGGGGATGATCTGGCGGCCGCACTTCTGCGCCAGCATCGCCATCTCGATGTATTCGTCATCTTTGAAGCCGTTGCAGATGATGGGGGTCTCATTGTCGGCCAGCGCCATGACGGCCATCAACTCGGGTTTGGAGCCGGCTTCCAGGCCGAACTTGAAGGGCTTGCCGAATTCCAAAACTTCTTCCACCACTTGGCGCTGCTGGTTGACTTTGATGGGATAAACGCAGCAATACCCGCCTTGATAGCGGTGCTCGGCGATGGCGGTCTGGAACGCGCTGTGAATCTCTCCCAAGCGATGCTTCAGAATGTCGGCGAAGCGGATCAGTATGGGCAGGCTGATGCCGCGCAGCACCAGGGTATCCACGAGTTGCTTGAGGTCGATCGCCCGGGCGGGATCCTTCTCGGGGTGCACGTGCACGTGTCCGTTGTCGCCAACGGAAAAATAGCCTTTGCCCCAACTGGCGACATCGTAGAGGTCGCTCGCCAGTTGCGGGGTCCAGCGTTCGGTCGGCTCCATCACCATGGAGCCTTTGCGGCCGTTTCTTTCCAACAGGGTCTCCTTAATCCTTCAGTTTCCTTCGAAATGGCGGGTGTGGCAAGGAGAAACTTGGTTACAGGAGCGTGGCGGGCTCGCCGGCGCCGCGGAGGTACAATAAGGATAGCCCTTCCAGCGGTATATCAGGTGACATTATGACCCCTACAGTAAAGTTTTGGCCTTTGGACTACGATCCCGAAGAAGAAATCTACGAGAATCCTTCGTGGGACCTCCCCGGATTCAGGCCTCGCAAGGTTCAACGACGGCGTCGGGTACATTTTCCGCAGGCGTCCGATCAAAAACTCTCGGTCGCGTAATCTCTACCTTCAACCAGGTTGTTGATGCTTCGGATTCTATTGAAAAAATGTGACTTATAGGTAGGCAAGCAAATTGCATTAGCAAGTCCGAGGTTTTTGACCCATGAGAGTTTTTCTTGCGACCACGTGTATCGTAACGGGCGTTATGCTCACCGCCGGATGCGCGACGAAAAAATACGTGCAGAACACCGCGGCTCCGATTCAAGCCAAAGTCGACCAGGTAGGCCAGCAGACCACCCAAAACAGTCAACAGATCCAGGACACCAAGAGTCAGGTGGCCAAAAATGCCGAGGATGCGCAGAACGGTATTAGCGCCGCGAATGAGAAGGCCGGGACGGCCGATCAGCACGCAACCGACGCCATGAACCATGCCAACGACGCGATGGGCCATGCCAACGACGCGATGACTCGGGCGACTACGGCCGATCAAAAGTCGGACCAGAACTCCCAATCGATCGACAAGCTGCGCGATGTCGTGGCCAACATCGACGATTACAAGGTGCAAACCACCGTCACAGTGCCTTTCAAGTTCGATAAGGCGGCATTAACGGCGGAAAACCGGCAGGATCTTGATAAACTCGCGCAGGACGTGCAGTCCAACAAGCGGTTCTTCATTGCGGTTGAGGGTTTCACCGACACGGTCGGCTCGGCCTCCTACAACGAAGCATTGAGCCGCAAACGCGCCGACGCCGTAGTGGAGTACCTGGTAGCCAAGGCCAATATTCCGATTTATCGGATCCACATGATCGGATTGGGCGAGGCGAAACCGGTGGATGACGCTCGCACGCGGGCCGCACGCGCCAAGAACCGCCGCGTGGAAGTGACGGTGTATAGCGCCGATCAGGTGACCAGTTCGCTGAGCGAGACTTCGTCGGCTAACCGCGCGGACAGCGGAAAATAACCGACGGCCCATCCCCGTTCGCAGGGCATGGCCCCGCGCCACTCTCCAGACCGCAGAACAGTAAGAGCCGCCCCCTCAAAGGGCGGCTTTTTTTGCTTTCAGGCCTTGTATCGTTCGCACGGCCTGCCAGACGATATACAGGCTAGCCAAGTCCGCCAGAGTTGCCAGTAGGCTGCCAGTGAAGGACAAGGCGTGGGAACGGTGTTGAATCGCGATGGAACGGAGCGACTCACCGATGGCTTCACCGGTGAATTGTATTCCCAAACCGCCGCTGATCATGAGAAGCCTTGGGTCCCGGACTGGCGATGCCAGCAGCAGCCCCCAAAGGGCCAGGTCGAGAATCGCCGCGGAAAAGGTGAGATCGCGGGCCCAAAAGGCCATCCAATCGCCGTGCGGCCCCTCCGGATGGTAATGGTATAGGAAGGAAGCTCCCGCGAGCAGAGCCGCGCCGCCAATCAATGCGATGCGCACCAGCCGGCGCGAGTCTAACTTTCCGGTGGCGCGATAGATCAAGCTGATGACTACCACATAGACCAGCGGTTGCAATAACAACTCATCCCACCAGAACCACTGTGCCATGCGGACCCTGGCGCTGGCGTCATGATCGGCATAGAACGCCAAATACGACGGTAAGCTGGCTACCGTCATGAGGAAATTCACGATTTGATAGAAAAAGAGTACCGGATACAGACGGTATGGCCCCCGCCATAGGGCTCCAATCACAAACAGCATGAGGGGCAGTCCGACCGCCCAGCAGAAAAGTTGGAGAGCGAACTGCATGGTCCCAACTTATTTTAGGGCCTGCAGAGCCGTTTGGCGATGAATTTGATTCAGCGGCGAGAAGAATCAGCCGAGCTAATCCTGATTTTAGGCCGCTTTGTTCCAGTCCCACGGGTCAGGAGGAATGCTGGGGCCGGTGGCCACTTGCGTCGCGGAGGAAGTTCGGTGGGCCTTGTTCCAATCCCACGGGTCGGGAGGAATGCTGGGGCCGGTAGCCACTTGCGTCGCGGAGGAAGTTCGGTGGGCCTTGTTCCAATCCCACGGGTCGGGAGGAATGCTGGGGCCGGTGGCTACTTGCGTCGCGGAGGAAGTTCGGTGGGCCTTGTTCCAATCCCACGGGTCGGGGGGAATGCTGGGGCCGGCGGCCAACTGAACCCCGGACGAGGTTGTCCACTGATTCGCCGCGACGGGCGAGCCATTGCCCTGGGTAGCATTCAAGGCTACGGCCATGGCAAACAACACCAACACTGCGACAAAAGCGAATTTGTTCTCAAAGAATCTCTGCATCTAATTACGCTCCTCTTACTAACGATTTTCCAGGCCTTTTGGATTGCCTGTATAGGCACTCATCGGCACCGTGCGAACTGGTTTCTAGCGCAAATGTTACGCAAAGTTCCCAGAATCCTATAAATGCAGTTTACCTGATATCGGTACCCAAAAGCCCACCGCAAGCGGGGGTTCACCTAGTACTTTGAGGGATTTTAGGACCCAAGCGTATCCGGTAAAAACCTTACACCAATGCTAGATAGGGGGTTATGGAACTGCTGGATGGCGTAAACCGAGTTCGGAGATGCTCGGATCCGGCTGGTATGAGGGCTTCTCTGGATATTCTAACCGCATATCCGCTGTCACCTCGTCCAGCATCTCCATCGTGGTGGTCTTAGATTCCAACGCGAAAGAGGTTAATAACAGGTTATCGCAAATCGCATTGATCAAACG
>Ga0302326_10013348_pt1 | contig 17421 bp, 11 predicted proteins | sample Palsa_T0_3_FD_202264 | JGI IMG/M metagenome (GOLD analysis project Ga0302326, IMG submission 202264) | Peat permafrost microbial communities from Stordalen Mire near Abisko, Sweden - Palsa_T0_3 | ecosystem: Environmental > Terrestrial > Soil > Palsa > Peat permafrost | place: Sweden: Abisko... | reverse complement strand
TGGACAAGGCGCTCGCGGCCGCGGACTACGACGGCCTGCGCAAGGACCAGGCGGAGCGGCGGGAGCGCGGCGACATCGTCCAGCTCGGGATCGGGCTGTCCTGCTACGTCGAGATCACCGGCATGGGCGACGGGGAGGCATCCCTGCCCGAGGAGAACGCAACCGTCGAGGTCCATCCCGACGGCAGCGCGACGATCCTCACCGGGACCTCCCCGCACGGCCAGGGGCACGCGACCGCGTGGGCGATGCTGGCCAGCGACAAGCTCGGCATCCCGGTGGACCGGATCACGCTCAAGTGGGGCGACACCGACATGATCCCCGAGGGCGGCGGCACCGGCGGCTCGCGCAGCCTGCAGCAGGGCGGCGCGGCCGTGCAGAAGGCGTCGGAGGAGCTGATCGAGGTCGCGCGGCGGCGCGCCGCCGACGAGCTGGAGGCCAGCCCGGCCGACCTGGTCTTCGATGCCGGGCGGAGCGCGTTCTCCGTGGCCGGCGACCCGGAGGCGACGGTGCCGCTCGCCCGGCTCGCCGAGACCGAGCGGCTGGTCGTGCGCACCGTGTTCTCCGCGCCGGGCGCCACGTTCCCGTTCGGGGCGCACGTGGCGGTCGCCGAGGTCGACACCGAGACCGGGAAGGTCGTGCTGACCAGGATGATCACCGTCGACGACGCCGGGTTCGTGCTGAACCCGCTGCTGGCCGAGGGGCAGCGGCATGGTGGCATCGCCCAGGGCGCCGCGCAGGCACTGCTCGAGGAGTTCGTCTACGACGCCGACGGCAACCCGCTCACGGCGAGCTTCGCCGACTACCCGTTCCTGTCGGCCACCGAGATACCGAGCTTCGAGCTGGCCTCCATGGCGACGCCGACCACCTACAACCCGATCGGGGTCAAGGGCATCGGCGAGGCCGGCACGATCGGCTCGACGCCTGCCGTGCAGAACGCCGTCGTCGACGCGCTCGCCCACCTGGGCGTCCGGCACGTCGACATGCCCGCCTCGCCGCAGCGGGTCTGGCAGGCGCTGCAAGCGGCCCTGGCCGGCACCGCAGGAGGTTCCGGGGGGTCGTCCCCCCGGGCTAGCACAGGGGCTGCGTGATGCGGGTCGAACTCACGGTCAACGGCAAGCGGCGCTCCGACGATGTCGAGCCGCGGCTGCTGCTCGTGCACTATCTCCGCGAGACATGCGGCCTGCGCGCCGCCAACGTCGGGTGCGACACCACCTCGTGCGGGGCGTGCACAATTTTGCTGAACGGATTGTCGGTGAAATCCTGCACAGTGCTGACTGCCCAGGCCGCCGGCGCCGAGGTGACCACCGCCGAAGGACTCGCCTCGCCGGACGGCGAGCTGCATCCGGTGCAGCGGGCGTTCCGCCAGGAGCACGGCCTGCAATGCGGTTTCTGCACGCCGGGGATGGTGATGGCGACCGTGGGCCTGCTGGCCGAGAACCCGCATCCGACCGAGGCCCAGGTGCGCGAGGGCCTTGAGGGCAACCTGTGCCGGTGCACCGGGTATCACAACATCGTGCGCGCGGTGCTGGCTGCGGCAAGTGCCGCGGACGCGGGCAACGGCGCGGATACCGGCGGCGGCGCGGAAGCCGGGAGCGCCGCGGATGCCGCGGGCGCGCAGGTGAGCTCGTGATCCCCGCGCCGTTCGACTACGTGGCGGCCGAGTCGGCAGCGCACGCGCTGGACCTGATGGCCAGCCTCGGCGACGAGGCGAAGCTGCTGGCGGGCGGCCATTCGCTGCTGCCGATGATGAAGCTGCGGCTGGCCGCGCCAACGGCGCTGATCGACATCGGCGGACTGACCGAGCTGGCCGGGGTCCGCGCCGATGGCGACGAGCTGGTGATCGGCGCGACGACGCGGCACGCCGACCTGGCCGCTTCCGGGCTCGTCCGGGCCGGGGCCCCGCTGCTCGCGTACGCCGCCGCGCAGGTCGGCGACCCGCAGATACGGCATCGCGGCACCATCGGCGGATCGCTCGCGCACGCCGATCCCGCGGCCGACCTGCCGATGGCGCTGCTCGCCCTGGGCGGCACGGTGGAGGCTCTCGGTCCTGGCGGCACGCGGCGGATCGCGGCGGACGATTTCTTCGCCAGCTTCTTCGAGACGCACCTGGCGCCCGATGAGCTGATCACCGCCGTCCGGGTGCCGCGCAGGCCCGGTGCCCCGTGGGGCTACCAGAAGTTCGTCCGGCGCGCGAACGACTGGGCGATCGTCGGGGTCGCGGCGACCCACGGCCGGATCGCGCTGGCCAACATGGGCCCGGTCCCGCTCCGGGCCGGCGCCGCCGAGCAGGCGCTGGCCGGCGGCGCCAGCGCCGCCGAGGCCGCCAGCCTCGCCGCCGACGGGACCGAGCCGGGCGAGGACATGCACGCTAACGGGGAGTTCCGCCGGCATCTCGCCCGCGTGCTCACCCGCCGGGCCCTGGAGCAGCAGGCCCGGGTCGCCTGACGAACCTTGCGCAGCTGGCCCCGGGGGTTCATGGCCCGGAGATGATCTCCATGGTGACCGTGGAGGTGTAGGTGCCGGCCAGAGTGTTGGACGGTACGTTGAGCCACCAGCCGACCGGGTTGTTGGCGGTGGAGCCGCCGATGATGATGGACCCCTTGCCAGTGCCCGCGCTGGTGTCATAGATGTTGACGGCTGCCGGGGCCGTCGCCGCGGTGGTGATGGCCACCGGGTACGTCGTCGTATTGGTCGGTAGCGTGCACGTCGACCCGGTCGAGCAGGCAGTGGTGGGGGGCGTGGCGTCGGTCACCGAGGTGACGCTCCCGTTCGAGGTGAACGTCCCGGCATTCGGCAGGGCCTGTGCGCCGCTGGTGAATGTCGTGGCCGAGACCGTGACATGCCAGCCCGCGCCGGTTCCGGTGGCGTCGTCGACCAGGTACGTCTCGTCCGCCGCCGTCATGTCGACCAGCTTCTGGTCAAGGCCGGTCACGTTGCCGGCCCAGCTCAGGGAGTTTGGCGCGGTCAGGGTGAGGGCGCCCGAGGACAGGACCAGCGTGCCCGTCATCGTGCACGGCGTCCCGGCCGCCGTCGCGTTACCGCACGCCACAGCGCCGGCGCTGGCCGTGGAGAGCAGGACAACCGTGCCGGCTCCGCCGGCCAGCAGACCGCAGGTCCCCAGCAGGCAAGCGATGCGCTTCCCCGTCATGCGCGTCATATATCTCGATTGCACTGCATTCCCCCGTCACAAGCCTAAGATAACTATCCGTATCTAAATACTAACACTATGTGTTAATGCCTCGGATGATCTCTCTGGTGTGACGTGACGCTTACGCGCGTAATGCCGGGAAAAGTTGTGCCTCAGCAGCGGAGCCAGCGCCACGTCCGCTATCCCGCCGGACCCTCGGGGGCCTCGCTGCGCGCGGCGCATTCAGCAGGGCAGGGCAGGGCAGGGACACGGGCGACGTTTGCGGGCAGAGCGGGGGCGGGGGCGTGCCCGGCCGCGCTGCTCAGCCCGTCGGCGGAGGCGTACCCGGCCGCGCAGGCCTGCCGGACGTGCCGGGCCGCGGGAGCGTGCCGGGCGGCCTACGGCCCGGAGACGAGCGTCAGGCTGATCGTGGAGGTGTAGGTGCCAGCCTTGGTGTTCGCGGGCACGTTGACCCACCAGCCCACCGGGAGGGCGCCGATCCCGATGGTGATCGACCCCAGGCCGGTGGCGGCAGCGGTGTCATAGATGTTGACAGCCGTCGGCGCAGTGGCGGCGGTGGTGATGGCCACCGGGTACGTCGTCGTGTCCGTCGGCAGCGTGCACGTCGACCCGCTGGAACAGGCCGCGGTCGGCGCCGTGGCGGCAATCTCGGAGGTGATGCTGCCGGTGGTCACGAACGTGCCCGTGTTCGCCAGCGTGAGCGGGCCGGTGGCTGTGAAGGTGGTGGCCGAAACCGTGACGTGCCAGCCGGCCCCGCTGCCCGTGGCGTCATTGACCAGGTACGACTGCTGCGCGGGCGTCGGGTCGACGATCTGCTGGTCAGCGCCGTTCTCGGCGGCTGTCCAGGCCAGCGCGGTCGGTACGTTCATCGACAGGGTGCCGGTGGTCACCCCCAGCGTCCCGGTCAGCGTGCAGGTCGCCCCGACCGCGATCGCGTTACCGCACGGCGCCGCCTCGGCTGGTCCCGCGGCGAGCAGGACAGCCGCGCCGGCCCCCCCGGCCAGCAGCACGACAGCCCCGAGCAGGCGCCCGAGAGGCCTGCCGGTCACTCGCGTCAGATGTGACATTTATTCGCTATCCCCCGTTTAAACACAAATTACTTTCTGTATATTAATACTAACACTAAGAAGACTTGCTTATATTCCGCAGAATGGCGCATTATAAGTGTAATGAATGCTGACCTATGGCCCGGAGACGAGCGTCAGGCTGATCGTGGAGGTGTAAGTACCGACCTTGGTGCTGGCCGGCACGTTGACCCACCAGCCCACCGGGAGGGCGCCGATCCCGATGGTGATCGACCCCAGGCCGGTGGCGGCACTGGTGTCATAGATGGTCGAGGTGGGCGGCGTGCTGGCCGCGGTGGTGATGGCCACCGGGTACGTCGTCGTGTTCGTTGGCAGCGTGCACGTCGACCCGGTGGAACAGGCCGCGGTCGGCGCCGTCACGGCGGTCTCGGAGGTGACGCTGCCGGTGGTCACGAACGAGCCCGTGGTGGCCAGCGAGAGCGGGCCGGTGGTGAAGGTGGTGGCCGAGATCGTGACGTGCCAGCCGGCCCCGCTGCCCGTGGCGTCATTGACCAGGTACGACTGCTGCGCGGTCGTCGGGTCGACGATTTGCTGGTCAGTGCCGTTCTCGACGGCTGTCCAGGCCAGCGCGGTCGGTACGTTCATCGTCAGGGTGCCGGTGGTAACGCCGAGCGTCCCGGTCAGCGTGCAGGTCACCCCGGCCGCGATCGCGTTACCGCATGCCCCAGCCTCGGCTGGTCCCGCGGCGATTAGGACAGCCGCGCTGGCCCCCCCGGCCAGCAGCACGACAGCCCCGAGCAGGCGCCCGAGAGGCCTGCCGGTCACACGCGTCAGATGCGCCATTTATTCGCTATCCCCCGTTTAAATATAAATTACTTTCTGTATATTAATAATAGCACTAAGCAGGAATGCCCGGATCACCCGGCCTGGCGGCGTGCCACTCATGCGCCAAATGCCCGAACAGTCGCAGTTCCGGCGGCGGGCAGTAGTCATCGGTAACCTTTCGCCTCAGTAGGCCTGGCTGCGCCTGCGGCGGAGCAGCAGCGCGGCGGCGGCGAGGATGAGCACGCCGAGGACGAGCAGCGCGATCGCCCATGTCGGCACCCCGCCGTCAGGCACGACCGAGTAGGCGCCCGGCCCGGTGTGGATGACACGGATGTGCGGCGGGGAAGGTATCGTCACCGAGCCCGCCCACCGTGCGATCAGTCCGTTGCCGTAACGGATCCGCACGGTGCAGGGCATGGTCGCGCCTTCCGGGAGCGCCCGGGCGTTGACGGGGATCACCGCGCGGTCCCCCGGCAGCACGGTCGACGCGATGACGGCGAACGAGTGACGCTGGCCGGCGACCGTGCAGGATGCCTGGCCCCGGCCGTGCGCGAATCGCTGCCCGTTGTTGGCCAGCTTGATGTCCAGCCGGGCGATCGGCCCGACGGCTCCGCCCACCACGTCGCGGATCACCAGCCGGTCCGTCAGCCGGGACAGCGATCCCACGGTGACAGCCACGCCCACCGTGACCTGCTGGATGATGATCGCGCGGGCCCGTGACTTTCCGTTCGAGCCGACCTGTACTGGCGGCGGCGCCGTGGCGAGTTCCGCCGTGATGCCGGCCAGGTACTGGCGGCGGCGCGTCCCGGCGGGCACGCGCACGGTGAACGGCAGCGTCTCACGGGTCCCGGCCGGCAGGGTGACCGTGCGCGGCAGGCTGGCCACCCAGCAGCCCGGGCCGCGGCAGCTCTGGTAGGAGCGGGTGAAGGCGCTGCCCCCGTTGGCAGCCGTGACGCCCGTGGACCGGCTGATTTTCAGTTTTTCCGTTGTCTGCGACAGGTTGGCGATGATTGCGGTGGCCGCCGCCGCATGGCCGCCGCCCACGTTCATCGTGAAGTACGGGGCGGCGCGCCCGTCGCTGGCGGGCGCCGGGGTCAGGCCGAAGGAGCCGTTGCCGGCATTGCCGACCGCGGCTGCGGGCAGGGCCGGGGCCAGCACGGCCAGCGCGCCCAGCGCGGCGACCGCGGACAGCCGCAACCGATGGTGGCGGCTCATGGGCCGGACACCACGGAAAGGGTCACGGTCGACGTGTACGAGCCTGTGTAGACAGAGGCTGGCACCTGAACCCACCATCCAATCGGGTTTGCTGCGGCGGAGCCGCCGATGGTTATCACGCCCTCGCCAGTGCTGGTCGAGGTGTCGTAGATCTTGTAGGTCGTCGGTGAGCTGGCAGCAGTGGTGATGGCCACCGGATAGGTCGTGGTGTCCGTCGGCAGCGTGCAGGACGTGGCGCAGGCCGCGGTCGGGGCGGTGGTGCTGGCAGGAGAGCTGAGGCTGCCGGAGAAGATCAGGACCGCGCTGTTGGGCAGCGTGTGCGTCCCGTTGGTGAACGTCGTCGCCGAGATCGTGATGTTCCAGCCCGCACCCGTCCCCGTGTTGTCTGTGGCGGTGAGTTGCTGGTCCCCCGCGACGGCATCCACAGCGCTCTGATTAGTGCCGCTGCCGGTGACGCTCCAGGTCAGCGAGGTCGGCGAGGTCAGCGACAGGATGCCGAGCGGGGTGACCGTCACCGCCGGGCTGCTCGGCGCGGAGTTGCCGTCGGTGGTCAGGGTGACCACCGTGACCGAGTAGGTCGTAATGTCCGTCAGCCCGGTGATCACGCAGGTGAGCGCGCCGGTGGTGGAGCAGGTATAGGTGCCGGAGGCGGCCGTGGCCGTGGCCGTGTACCCGGTGAGCGTCCCGGAGCCGAAGCTGGTCGGCGCCGTCCACGAGATCGTCGCGGTGGTATCTCCCGGCGTCGCCGTCACCCCGGTCGGCGGCCCGGGAGCGATGCCCACGATGACCGCGACGTTGCTCTGGGTGGTCGAGTTGTTCCCCAGGTCGCCGCTGGTGTTGTCGCCCCAGCAGTAGAAGACGCCTGTGGAGTCCTCGGCGCAGGTGTGCGAGGTGTCGGCGTCGATCTGGAACAGGGACACCCCGGACAGCACCCCGCTGGTGGTCACCGCGACCGCCGTGGTGGTCGCGGTGGTGGAGTTGTTGCCCAGCTGGCCGCTGGTGTCGTTGCCCCAGCAGTAGGCCGCGCCCGCGGTGGACAGGGCACAGCTGTAGTCGTTGCTGCCGGCCGACCCGCTGTCGGTGGTGATCTGGATCAGAGTCGCCCCCGACATTGCCCCGGACATGGTTACCGCCACCGGCACGTTGCTCTGGGTGGTGGTGCCGTTGCCGAGCCCGCCGGTGGGGTTTTGGCCCCAGCAGTAGGCGGCGCCCGTAGTGGCCAGCGCGCACGTGTCGGGAAAGCCCGCGCTGATCGCGGTCAGCGTCAGCCCCGCCAGCGCGCCGGTAGCGGTCACCGCCACCGGGGTGGTGCTGTTGGCGGTGGTGTTGTTCCCCAGCTCGCCGTTGACGCCGTACCCCCAGCAGTAAGCGGCTCCCGCGCCGGACAACGCGCAGAACGTGCTGCTCTTGCCGCTGATCTGGGTCAGGGTCGCCCCGGAGGGCACCGCGCCGGCGGACACCGCCACCGCCGTGGTCTGCGCGGAGGTGGTCGAACCGTTCCCCAGCTGGCCGCTGCCTCCAGCCCCCCAGCAGTAGGCGGCACCGGCGCTGGACAGCGCGCACATGCTGAAAGAGCCAACGGCGATCTGGGTCACGGTCACCCCCGACAGCACTCCGCTGGTGGTGACCGCCACCGGCGTGCTCTGCGTGGAGGTGGTCGTGCCGTTTCCCAGCTGGCCGCTGCCGCCCGAGCCCCAGCAGTAGACGGCGCCCGCGCTGGACAGGGCGCAGGTGAAATCGACGGTCCCGCCGCTGCCGCCCGCGCTGATCTGGGTCAGCGTCACTCCGGACAGCACGCCGCCGGTGTACACCGGCACGGGCACGCTGCTCGCCGTGGTCGAGCTGTTCCCCAGCTGGCCGTAGGCGTTGCTGCCCCAGCAGTAGGCCTTGCCGTTACGGAGCTGACACGAATGGCTTTGCCCGACCGAGACCATCGTCGACCGGGCGGTCACCGCCACCGGCACGGCGAAATTAGCGCCCGTGGCCGGGTTGCCCGCCTGGCCGCTGCCGTCCAGGCCCCAGCAGTACGAGGCGCCCGTGTTGTCCAGCGCGCACGCGAACGGAGCCTGGTAGGCGCCGCCGGCGCTGATCTGGGTGAGGGTCAGCCCCGACAGCACGCCGGACGTGGAGACCGCCACCGGCACGTTGCTCTCCGCGGTCGTGTTGTTGCCCAGCCCGCCCCCACCCCAGCAGTAGCCGGCGTCGGCACTGCTCAGCGCGCAGGCGACCTGATAGCCGGTACTGATCTGCGTCAGGGCTACTCCGGACAGCGCCCCGGTGGCCGTCACGGCTACCGGAACCAGGCTCTGGGTGGTGGTGTTGTTGCCCAGGCCGCCGCTGCCGTTGTACCCCCAGCAGTACGCGGCGCCCGCCGTCGACAGCGCGCAGGTGGAGTTGGCCCCGCTGTCGATCTGGCTGACGGTCACCCCCGACAGCACCCCGGCGGTGGACACCGCCACCGGCACGTTGCTCTGGGTCGTCGAGTTGTTCCCCAGCTGGCCATTGGCGTCGGTGCCCCAGCAGTACGCGGTGCCCACGCTGGCCACCCCGCAGACGGCCCCGTCACCGGCGGTGATCTCGATCAGGGTCACCCCGGCCAGCGCCCCGGACCTGCTCACCGCCAGCGGCACGGCGCTCTGGGTGGTCGAGTTGTTGCCCAGCTCGCCGTCTGTGTTGTCGCCCCAGCAGTAGGCGGCGCCCAAGCTGGACAGGGCGCACGTGAAGCCGAGGCTGCCGCCGGAGCTGATCTGGGTCAGGATCGTCGTGGCGGGCATGGCGCCCGCCGACACCACCACCGGCACGGTGCTCTGGGTGGTCGAGTTGTTGCCTAGCTGGCCGGTGGCGTTGTAACCCCAGCAGTAGGCGGCGCCCGCCGCCGACAGCGCACACGTGTCGTCGTTGCCGGCGCTGATCTGGGTCAGCGTCACCCCCGACAGTGCCCCGCCGGTATAGACGGCCACGGGCACGCTGCTGGACATCGTCGAGTTGGTGCCCAGCTCGCCGTAGGTGTTGTCACCCCAGCAGTAGGCCTGGCCGGCGCGGATCATGCAGGAATGGGTGTACCCGTCAGCGATCGTGGTCGCCTGCGGGGCTGCCACCGCCGTCGGCACGAGGAAGTTGCCGGCCGTGGCCGGGTTGCCGATCTGGCCGATGCCGTTCAGGCCCCAGCAGAAGGCCCCGCCGTAGTTGCCCAGCGCGCAGGTGAACGGCCCGCCGTTGTAGGAACCGCCGGAGCTGATCTGAGTCAGGGTCGCCGCGGCAGGCACCGCGCCCGCGGATACCGTCACCGGCACGAGGCTCTGGCCGGCGGTGTTGTTACCCAGGCCGCCCTGGCCCCAGCAGTAGCCGACGCCGGCGCTGGACAGCGCGCAGGTGTGCTGGTAGCCGGCGGTGAGCTGGGTGAGGGCCACGCCCGACAGCACCCCGGAAGTCGTCACCGCCACCGGCACGGTGCTCTGGGTGGTCGAGTTGTTGCCGAGCTGGCCGGCGCCGTTGTAACCCCAGCAGTACCCGAGCCCGGCGGCGGAGAGCACGCAGGTGTGGTTGGCGCCGGAATCGATCTCGGTGAGCGGTATCCCCGACAGCACCCCGGACGTGGACACCGCCACCGGCACGTTGCTCTGGGTCGTCGAGTTGTTCCCCAGCTGGCCATTGGTGTCGGTGCCCCAGCAGTACGCGACGCCCACGCTGCCCAGCGCGCAGGAGGAAGCGTCGCCGTCGCTCAGCGCGGTCAGGGTCACCCCCGTCAGCGCGCCGGTAGCGGTCACCGCCACCGGAACGTTGCTCTGGGTGGTCAGGTTGTTGCCCAGCTCGCCGTCGGTGTCGTCGCCCCAGCAGTAGGCGGCGCCCGTGCTGGCCACGGCGCAGGTGAAGCCCAGGCTGCCGCCGGCCACGATCTGGGTCAGGATCAGCCCGGCCAGCACCCCGGACGCCGACACCGCCACCGGCACGTTACTCTGGGTGGTCGAGTTGTTGCCTAGCTGGCCGGTGGCGTCGTAACCCCAGCAATAGGCGGCGCCCGCCGCCGACAGCGCGCACGTGGCGTTGTAGCCGGCGCTGATCTGGGTCAGCGTCACCCCGGCCAGCACCCCCCCGGTATAGACGGATACCGGCACGTTGCTACTGATGGTCGAGTTGTCGCCTAGCTGGCCATTAATCCCGCTGCCCCAGCAGAACGCGTGACCGCCGCGCAGTTCACACGCATGGCTGTACCCCGCCGAGAGCGTTGTTGCCTGCTGCGGGGACACCGCCACCGGCGCGGTGAAGTTGATGCCGGTATCGGTATTGCCGAGCTGGCCGCTGCTGTTGAGGCCCCAGCAGTAAGGGCCCCCCGTCGAGTCCACCTCACAGTTGAAGTACTGCCCGCCAGTGAGCTGGGCGAGGGTGGCCACCGCCGGCACCGACCCGACGGGCTCGACCAGCGCCACGGCGCTCTGGGTGACTGAGGTGGTGCCCAGCTGGTCATCGCCGTTGTTGCCCCAGCAGTAGGCGAGGCCCGTTCCGTCCAGCGCGCAGGTGGCGTCATAACCGGAGTCGAGCTGGATAAGGGTCTTCCCCGACAGCGCCCCGCCGGTGTACACCGCCACCGGCACGTTGCTCTCCGCGGTCGCGTTGTTGCCGAGCTGGCCGTTGGCGTCGTAACCCCAGCAGTACGCGACGCCAGCGCCGCTCACCGCACACGCGAAGTTGTTGCCGGTGCTGATCTCGGTGACGACTGTCGTCGACAGGATCGCGGACGGTGCGCCCACCGTCACCGCCACCGGGGTAGAAGTGCTGGTGGTCGAGTTGTTCCCTAGCTGCCCGTCGGCGTTGCTGCCCCAGCAGTAGACAGCGCCCGCGGCCGACAGCGCGCAGGCGGCGTTCGGCCCGGAGCTGACCTGGGCCACGGCCACCTGGTACAGCGGCGTGCCCGTAGTGGCCGTCACCGCCACCGGCACGCTGCTGAAGCCGGTAGTCACGCCGTTGCCTAGCTGGCCGTTGGACTCGCTGCCCCAGCAGTAGACCGCGCCATTGCCGCCCACCGCACACATGGAGCTGGCGCCGGCGTTGATGGACATCACGTCCACCCCGGACAGCACCCCGGAGGCCGTTACCGCCACCGGCGCGTCGCTGTTGGTGCTGGAGTTGTTCCCGAGCTGGCCACTGCTGTTCAGCCCCCAGCAGTAGACGGTTCCCGCCTGGCTGAGCGCGCAGGTGAAGCCGTTACCCGAGGCGACCTGGGTGAGGACGACCCTGGAGGGCACCGACAGCACGCCGCCGGTGTACACCAGGTCCGGCACGGGGCTGCTGATGGTCGAGTTGTTGCCCAGCTCGCCGTAGGTGTTGTCGCCCCAGCAGAAGACGTTGTTGCTGCGGATCATGCATGCATGGGTGTAACCGGCCGAGATCTCGGCCGGCACCACGGTCGCCACCGGCACGAGGAAGTCGACGGATACGTCCGGGTCCCCGAGCTGGCCGCTGGTGTCGGTCCCCCAGCAGTAGCCGCCGCCCGCGGTCGCCAGCGCGCACGTGTAGTACTGGCCGGCGCTGATCTGGCTGAGGACCACCCCCTGGAGGACCCCGGCGACGCTCACCGCCACCGGCACGGCGCTCTGGGTGGTCGAGTTGTTCCCGAGCTGGCCGTAGGTATTGTTGCCCCAGCAGTAGGCAAGGCCCACGCTGGACAGCACGCAGCTGGCGTCATAGCCGGTGTCGAGCTGGGTCACTGTGACCCCGGACAGCACCCCTGTGGCGTACACCGCCACCGGCACGTTGCTCTCGGCGGTCGCGTTGTTCCCCAGCTGGCCGTTAGTGCCGTAACCCCAGCAGTAGACGGCGCCGCCGCCCAGCGCGCACGCGAAGTTGTTGCCGACGGTGATCTGGGTCACGGTCACCCCGGACATCGGCGTGCCGGACGTGGTCACCGCCACCGGCACGCTGCTCGGGGTGCTCGAGGCCGTGTTGTTGCCCAGCTGGCCGTCGACATCGGCGCCCCAGCAGTAGACAGCGCCCGCGCTGCTGATCGCGCACGCGTCGTACGGCCCGGCGCTGGCCACCGTCATGGTCAGGCCGGACAGCACCCCAGTGGTGCTGACGGCCACCGGCACAGGGCTGTTGGTGGTCGAGCTGTTCCCCAGCTGACCCTGGGTGTCGTTGCCCCAGCAGTAGACCTTGCCGCTGGCCACCGCGCACACGGAGTTGAGGCCTGCGCTGATCTCGGTCACGGTCTTGCCCGACAGCACGCCGGACGCGGTCACCGCCACCGGCACGTTGCTGCTGGTGGTCGTGTTGTTCCCGAGTTGCCCGCTGCTGTTCAGCCCCCAGCAGTAGACGACTCCCGTGCTGCTCAGCACGCAGGTGAAGTACTGCCCGGCGGCGATCTGGGTCAGGGTGACCCCGGCCAGCACCCCGCCGGTGTACGCCGAGATCGCCGCGGCGCTGCTGATGTTCGACCTGTCGCCCAGTTCACCGTAGGTGTTGTCACCCTCGCAGTAAGCGCCGCCATAGTAGATCGCGCAGGTGTGGTTGTACCCGGCCGAGAGCGCGCTGCCCGAGGCTGCCGACGCGAGCGCTGGTGACGCGGACACCACCTGGATCGCCACGCAGATCCCGGACAGCAGCGCCAGCGCCGCCCCGGCGGCCGCCGGGTGCCGCCATTCCCCCCGCTGGCTGGCCCGCCGCCGCACCGCGCGCCGCGATCCGGCCCGGTGTCCGGACAAAGCATTTCTTACCCTTGCCGAGAATTTCATTACCCAGCGAATAGGGCATCACTCGTATTTCTACTCACAGTGTCCGCCCCCGGAACCCGTAATATACTGATAATCAATTAGAAAGGCTCATGACAGCCTAGATCATGAATACATCTGGCCAATATTATTCTTCCCGGGAAGACTATTAAGAAACGCACCGAAGTGGCATTCCACGACACCACGGCCGGGCGAGACGTGACCGACCGGCCGGGCGCCGGCCATCATGGGGTAAGGCAGCAGGCGCCCGCGGCGGCTGCCGGGCGCACCTGGGAGGGCCGCGATGGAGTTCGAGCACATCGGCGTCGAGCGCGACGGGCCGTTCGCGACGATCACGATGAACAGGCCGAACCGCCGCAACGCCTTGTCCGAGGCGCATATGCGCGAGCTCATCGACGGGTTCACCCGCGTGGGCGGCAGTGACGCGGCCGGCATCATCCTGGCGGGCGCCGGGCCGGTCTTCAGCGCCGGCCATGACTTCGCCGATGTCGCCAAGGCGGACCTGCAGACCGCCCGGCGGCTGCTGCTGACCTGCACCGAGCTGATGAACCTGATCCAGTCGGTGCCGCAGCCGGTGATCGCCCGGGTGCACGGGCTGGCCACCGCCGCCGGATGCCAGCTGGTGGCCGCCTGCGACCTGGCCGTGGCGGCCGAGTCGGCCGCCTTCGCGGCGCCGGGCGGCAAGGGCGGCTGGTTCTGCCACACGCCGATGGTCGCCATCGCGCGGAACGTCGGCCGCAAGCGCGCGGCCGAGCTCGCGCTCACCGGCGACGCCATCACGGCCCGCCAGGCGCTGGACTGGGGACTCGTCAACGCGGTCGTGCCCGACGCGGAGCTTGACGACGCGGTGCTCGCCCTGCTGACCCGGGCGACCCGGGGCAGCAGGGAATCCAAGGGGATCGGCAAGACGACCCTGTACGCGCAGCTCGACCTAGGACAGGCCGACGCCTACCGGCTCGCCGTCGAGGTGATGGCCGCCACCTCGCAGACCGACGCCGCGCGGGAGGGCATCGCCGCCTTCCTGGAAAAGCGCCCGCCGTCGTGGCCAGAATGAAGCAGCTAAATGACGCAGGTGTTAGCGACAGCCAGCGACGGCGCAGATGACCGGACAACGGCAGATGACAGAACAACGAACGAACTGGGCCGGGAACGTAGTGTTCAGCGCGGAGCGATTCCGCCGGCCCGCGTCCGTCGGGGACCTGCAGCGCCTCGTAGCCGGCAGCAGGCACGTCCGGGCACTCGGCACCGGGCACTCGTTCAGCACCGTGGCCGACTGCCGCGGCGACCTCGTGTCGGTGGCGGGCCTGCCGAAGGTCATCGAGGTCGACTCCGGCCTGGCGACGGTCACCGTGAGCGCGGGACTGCGATACGGGGAGCTGGCCGGGCGGCTGGACGAGGCGGGCTGGGCGCTGCGCAACCTCGGATCGCTGCCGCACATCTCGATCGCCGGGGCGTGCGCCACCGGGACGCACGGCTCGGGCGACGCCAACGGCAACCTGGCCACGGCCGTGTCGGCGCTAGAAATGGTGACCGCGGATGGCGACATCGTCGCCGTCAGCCGGGAGCGCGACGGCGAGGAGTTCGCCGGGACCGTCGTCGCACTCGGGACGCTCGGGATCGTCTCCAGCCTGACGCTCGACCTGGTACCCGCCTTCCGCCTCCGGCAGTACGTATACGAAGGGCTGCCCGGCGACCAGCGGGATGAGCACCTCGCCGAGATCCTCGCCAGCGGGTACAGCGTGAGCGTGTTCACCCGCTGGCGCGGCGACCGCATCAGCCAGGTATGGGTCAAGCGGCTGGCGGGCGAGGGCGACTCCCGGGCGGCAGCGGGGCGCGTCTCCGCGGCGGCGGGGCGCGTCTCCGCCGCGGCAGGGCCGTCACGCTGGCTCGGCGCGACGCTGGCCGATGGCCCCCGCCACCCCGTGCCCGGCATGCCCGCCGGCTACACGACGCCGCAGCTGGGCGCGGCCGGGCCCTGGCACGAGCGGCTGCCGCACTTCCGGCTGGAGTTCACGCCCAGCAACGGAGAGGAACTGCAGTCGGAGTACCTCGTGCCACGCGACCGCGCGGTCGAGGCGCTGGCCGCGATCGACGGCATCAGGGACCAGGTGGCACCAGTGCTCCAGATCTCCGAGATCCGGTCCGTGGCGGCGGACAACCTGTGGCTGAGCCCGAGTTACCTGCGGCCCACGGTGGCGATTCACTTCACCTGGATCAAGGACCCGGCGGCGGTGATACCGGTGCTGGCCGCGATCGAGGACCGGCTAGCACCGCTGCGGGCGAGACCGCACTGGGGCAAGCTCTTCAACGTCAGCCCGGACGCCGTGCGCGGCCTGTATGAGCGGCTGCCCGACTTCGAGCGGCTGCGCGGCCGCTATGACCCGGCCGGCAAGTTCGGCAACGAGTTCACGGACATTTATGTCCCGGCCAGCCGCTAGCGAGTGCAGACGCAGCCGGCAATGAGCGCGGGACCCGGGGCGGCAAGTCCGGCAGCGAGTTTACAGACGCTTGCGTCCGGCCGACGATGAGCGCGGACCCGGCCGGCCGATGGCTGGCGGCGGGGCGCGCCCTGGAGGACTGAGAGCCCGTCGCCATCCGGGGCGACCCGCCATTAGCAGTCCATCGCCCGAAGCTTGTGATCACGTGCAGGATGCCTGCCAGTTTCCTGGAAGCGGCCTGCTGGCTTCCGCGGCCCCGGCCACGGCTAGACCTGGGATGGGGGCTCAACCTGGGATGGGGGCTCAACCTGGGGATGGAGGAGTTGCTGCTCGGTATCTCCGCCCGCAGGCCGATGCTGTGGCCGGGGCTCGCGTTTACTGTTAAGCGGCAGAGCTGACGGAACCGGAGGCACCGAGCCATTGAACGCGCCGCAGACCGGATCCGCCGCGGGACTGCTGCGGATCACCAGACCCGCGAGCGCCGCCATCATTGTCGTCGTGGCCGTGACCGTGGCCGCGGCCGCGGGCGGCAAGTCGCCTGCCGTCATCGGCGCAGCGGCCGCAGCGCCGCCAACGGCGCGGCCACGGCAGGGACTCCGGCGGACGGTGCGCGGCCGTGACGGGACAGGACCGCGTCGCGCCCGGCGCCGGGCCCGCCCCGCTGGTCCGGGTGCTCATCGCCGATGACCAGGAGATCGTCAGGGAAGGGCTCACGGCGCTGCTGAGCCTGCTGCCGGGCATCGAGGTCGTCGGCGCCGCGATCGACGGGGACGACGCCGTCCGGCAGGCCGGCCAGCTGCGTCCCGACGTCGTGCTCATGGACCTGAACATGCCGCACTGCAACGGGGTCGAGGCGACGGAGCAGCTACGCGTGTCTCAGCCGGAGACCCGGGTGGTGGTGCTCACCACCTACTCCGACGATGCCTGGGTATTCTCCGCGCTGCAGGCCGGCGCCAGGGGATTCCTGACCAAGGACGCCGGCGCCGACGAGATCCACCGGGCCATCACCACCGTCGCCGCCGGCCACGCGCAGCTTGACCCGTCGGTCCAGAGCAGGCTGCTCGACGCGCTGGCACGCGGGGACAACTTCGCCGTCACCGACCCTGCTGCCCCCGCCGCGGCTGCTCCCGCCGCGCCGACGTCATGGCGCTGTTCGTTTCCGAGGCGACGGTCAAGACGCACATCAACCACATCTTCGCCAAGACCGGCCTGCGCGACCGCGCGCAGCTCGTAGGTTACGCATTCCGCTACGGCCTGGCGACGCCCGGCTGAGACGGGTCAGCCCGGCTCAGGCGGGTCAGCCCGCGGGTGGAGGCGGGGCCGGCCGGAAGCTCCACTCACGGGCCGATGTGCCGGCGGCCGCCGCGGCCTAGCGTTCACGGCATGGGTCCCCGACGGGGACCGCGAACGTCAACGGAGGCCACCGTGAACGCCACGGGATACATCGTCAACGCGATCCTCGTCCTGCTGGTCATCCGGCAGATTCGCGGCGGCCGGCTGGATCTGCGCAACCTGGTGCTGCCGGTCGTGCTGGTGGCCGCCGCCGCCGCGTATTACCTGCGCACTGTCGACTTCTTCTCCGACCATGGCGCCGGGCCAGCCATCGCGCGGTTCTCGATCTCCCGTCAGATCACCGGATCCGACGCCTGGGTCGCTGCGCTGGTCATGGTGGCCCTGGCCGAGGTCATCGCCCGGCTGGTCGTGCTGCGGCTGCGCGCGCACGCGCTGCCGACCGCCAGCGCTGCCGCCCCGGCCCCGGCCTACGGGCAGTCATAGGCCGCGACCGCCGCGGCTGACCGGCACCGACCGCGGCTGACCGGCATAACGGCTGGCCCGCAACTGGACGATCCGCACGCCGTTGCCGAGTTCCTATGCGTATGTGTCACGAAGTGCCACTACGTGGTATATTGAGAGCATGGCTGACCACTACACCCTGCGGCTAGCACCGGGCGTTCGGCAGCGGTTGTCAGAGTGGGCGCTCCGGGCCGGCATCCAGGAGCGCACCCTGGCACAGCGCTACGTCGAGGAGGGACTGCGCCACGACG
>Ga0302326_10013347_pt1 | contig 17422 bp, 17 predicted proteins | sample Palsa_T0_3_FD_202264 | JGI IMG/M metagenome (GOLD analysis project Ga0302326, IMG submission 202264) | Peat permafrost microbial communities from Stordalen Mire near Abisko, Sweden - Palsa_T0_3 | ecosystem: Environmental > Terrestrial > Soil > Palsa > Peat permafrost | place: Sweden: Abisko... | reverse complement strand
GAGCCGTGCCGGTGCCACAGAAAAATCGCCAGCGCCGCCAGCATCAGCGGCGGTATGTACGTCCCGATGCCACCCGCGTTCTGCAACCATTTGCCGATGTTCAAGCCGATGATGTTCAGGAACACCGCGAGAAACAGCAGGAAAAACGATCCGGCCATTAGGAACGATCGATTTTGCGCCAGATACGCGTGGCCCTGCCCGCCCACGTACGCCATCATCGCGGCGCTGGCCATGAGCAAACCAGGGAAATAGAAGAAGGTATAAATCCAGTAAGTCCAGCCGGCCACAAAACCGTGGAATTCCCCGAAGGCCTCTTTCGACCACGCATATAGGCCGCCCTCGCTCGGATATCGCGCCGACAGTTCCGCGAGAATATACGAGCTCGGCAGAAAAAATAATGTTGCCGCGAGCACCCAGAGGCTCATCGAGGAAGTGCCGTTGTGCGCCGCGGCCGCGATCCATCGCGGCCCCACCACGGAAGCAACGTTGAAGAGCAGCAGGTCCCAGAACCCCATCGCCCGCCGCAGCTGGCTTTTGGGATCTGGCGCGCCCTGCTCGCTCACGCGGTGGCGTCCAGCTCGGGAATGAGTTCGTCCTGCGCCAGAAAATTGCGGAGAAAGGCGTCTTGCGTGGCTTCCAGCTCTTTCCAGGTACCGAAAAACTCTACCTTCCCTTCCTGCAGAAAAATAACCTTGTCGGCAAGCTTCTTCGCCAGATGCGTATCGTGCGTCACCACGATGGCCGTCTTGTGCAGGGTTTCCTTCAGCTTCACGATCAAATCGCTCACATGCGTGGCCATCAGCGGATCAACCATGGTTGTCGGCTCGTCGTAGAGAATGGCATCGGGATTCTCCGCCAGCGCCCTCGCGATTGCCACCGCGCGCTTGGTTCCGGTGCTGAGGTCCGCTGGCAGGCGATCTGCAAATTGCGCCACTTCCAGCATATCGAGCAGCTCTTTCACGCGGCGATCGACGGCGTCATCGTCGACGTGACCGCCCCTGCTGACGAGCGGAAATGCCACATTTTCCGCCACAGTCAGCGAATCGAACAGCGCTCCCGATTGAAATACCATGGTTACTCGCCGTCGGATCTCCGCAAATTTCTTTTCGTCCCACCCGGTCGTGTCCTGTCCCGCCACGATGATCCGCCCTTCGTCCGGTTCGAGAAAACCGAGCAGCAGCTTGAGTGAAACCGACTTCCCCACGCCGCTGCGCCCCATGATCACGGCCGTTTCACCCTGATCGACCGAAAAGCTCACATCCTTCAACACCGGGCGGCCGTCGAAGGATTTCGACACGTGCTGGAATTCCAGGTAGCGCCCGCTCGCCGTCTGGCCAGCCGCCAAGTGGATCGCAGGATCGGGCGCCAGATCGGTCGCTGGATCGGTCGCCGGATTGGTCATCACTGTTGGGTTCTCACGAAAACTCCGCCCGCTCTCCGTTGAGCTTGGCGCACGCCTCGTCGTAATCTTCCGGCGAGTTCATATTCTTGAATAGCAGGCCGTCGGAATCAAAGGCTTTCCATTCGAGCTGTGCGATTATTTCCACCAGCACGCCCTGCAACGCGTCGGTCACTTTCCGCACGCCCTGCTCCAATTCCATTCGGATCGCCGCCTCGCATCGCTTGTGGTATATCGCGCACAACGGCTCTATCCCCAGTGCATTCATAGGCACCACGGCATCGCCTTGTGATGCAAGCGCCCGGGCGATCACATAGTTCAGCCAGCTCTTCGTCAGGTACGGCAAATCGCACGCCACAATCAGGTTCCACGGCGCCTTCGACGCTACAAGAGCTGTGGCGATTCCGCCCAACGGCCCCGCGCTCGGCCAATCGTCGCTCACTGCGTGCAGTCCCAGCGGCTTGTACATCTCGGGGTTGCCGACTACCGTCGCGTCTCCGACCGCCGACTCCACCAACCGCGCCGCGCGAACGACAAGAGGCTCGCCCGCGATCGCAAGCAGCGCTTTGTTGCGCCCCATCCGCGAGCTTGCTCCACCTGCCAGCACAAACCCCGCGACTTGATCCTTCATTCGCATTGCCCGGCTCATACTAGCGCCGCTGAGATTACATGCGCAACGTCGGACTGCAAAGAAATCACTGCATCGTAAGATTGTGTCTATAAAGGGGATAATTCATTTAGAAGACGTTCGAGTTACGATTTCGCCTTGACAGTCGCAAGCTATCTGCTATATTAGCACTCGCCTAGGAGGAGTGCTAAGGTCACTCCCTCCTCAAGCAATCCACAAGCAAATCAATCGGAGGAACAGCAAAAATGGCTGTCAATATCACACCGCTACAGGATCGACTGCTGATCCAGCGGCCGAAAGAGAAGGAAATCGTCAAGGGCGGCATCATCATTCCCGACTCCGCCAGAGAGAAACCCTACGAAGGCGATGTCATCGCCGTCGGCGCCGGCCGATTTGACAACAAGGGCGCAAGAATCCCCATGGACGTAAAGGTGGGCGACCGGGTGTTGTTCGGCAAATACTCGGGCAACGAGATCACAGTCGATGGCGAAGAGTTCTTCATCATCGAAGAGAAAGACGTACTCGCGAAAGTCGGCGGCGCTGCGAAAGCGGCCGGCGGCAAAAAGTAACTTCCGCAAGTAAACTCCCCTGGCGCACCGCTGAATAGCAGGCCGCCTCGGAATAACCATTCTGAAACGACTGAAGAGGAGATAGAAATATGGCAAAGCAAATCGTGACTGGTGAGAATTCGCGCCAGGCAATTCTTCGCGGCGTCAATCAGCTCGCAGACGCCGTCAAGATCACGCTCGGCCCCAAGGGCCGCAATGCGGTGATCGAGAAGAAGTTCGGCGCGCCGATCATCACCAAGGACGGCGTAACCGTCGCCAAGGAAATCGAACTGGCAGATCCGCTCGAAAACATGGGCGCGCAGATGGTACGTGAAGTCGCCTCCAAGACCTCCGATGTAGCGGGCGACGGCACCACCACCGCAACCGTGCTGGCACAGGCCATCTTCCGCGAAGGCGTGAAGACGGTTGCGGCCGGCGCAAGCCCCACAGCCCTCAAGCGCGGCATCGAGAAGGCCGTCGAAGTCGCCGTTGAGGAAATCAAGAAGTTCCACAAGGACGTCAAGGGCGACATGATCGCGCAGGTCGGCACCATCAGTGCCAACAACGACAAGCAGATCGGCTCCATCATCGCGGAAGCGATGAAGAAGGTGGGCAAGGACGGCGTCATCACCGTTGAGGAATCCAAGACGATGGAAACGACGCTGGAAGTGGTCGAAGGAATGCAGTTCGACCGCGGCTACCTCTCCCCCTACTTCGTCACGGACCCCGAGCGCATGGAGTGCGTGCTGGAAGACGCGCGCATCCTGATCCACGAAAAGAAGATCAGCTCCATGAAGGACCTGCTTCCCCTTCTCGAGCAGATCGCCAAGATGGGTAAGCCGCTGATGATCATCGCTGAGGACGTCGAGGGCGAAGCGCTCGCGACACTCGTGGTGAACAAGCTCCGCGGCACGCTGCAGGTAGCAGCCGTGAAGGCGCCCGGCTTCGGAGATCGCCGCAAGGCCATGCTCGAAGACATCGCGACCCTCACCGGCGGCAAGGCCATCACGGAAGACCTCGGGGAGAAGCTCGAGAACGTGAAGATCGAGAATCTCGGCCGCGCCAAGAAGATCACCATCGACAAGGACAACACGACGATCATCGAAGGCGCGGGCAAGGCCACCGAGATCGAAGGCCGCGTGAAGCAGATCCGGACGCAGGTCGAGGACACCACCTCGGACTACGACCGCGAGAAGCTGCAAGAGCGGCTCGCCAAGCTGGTCGGCGGCGTGGCAGTGATCAAGGTGGGCGCGGCAACCGAGACCGAGCTGAAGGAAAAGAAGGCTCGCGTCGAGGACGCCATGCACGCCACACGCGCGGCAGTCGAGGAAGGTATCGTTCCCGGCGGCGGCGTAGCTTTGGTTCGCTGCATCGCAGCTCTCGAAAAGCTCAAGCTTCAGGATGACGAGGCCATTGGCGTCAACATCGTGAAGCGCGCTCTCGAAGAGCCCATGCGGCAGATTGCCCTCAACGCCGGCGAAGAAGGTGCCGTCATTGTTGGCCGCATTCGCGAATCGAAGGACGACAACTTCGGCTTCAACGCCGATAGCGGCGAGTACGGCGACCTGGTCAAGGCCGGCGTAATCGATCCGGCTAAGGTCACACGTCTAGCGCTGCAGAACGCAGCTTCCATCGCCGGCCTGATGCTCACCACCGAAGCACTGGTGGCGGACATCAAGGAAGACGACAAGAAGGCCGGCGCAGGCGGCGGGCCTCCGGGCGGCGGCGGCATGGGCGGAATGTACTAGGCCTTACCGCAAACTCGAACTACGAAAAGGGGCGTCTGCGGAAGCGGACGCCTTTTTTTTGCGTCAAGGCTAAATCAGCACGGTGCAGGTCATTGGGACCCAAGTACGCGCAATCTAGTGAAAGGGCCAGAGTCGTACAAGTAGCCGTCAGCTGCAGCCAACAGCGACCCAATCCGCTCGTCAAGCCCCGCTTTACTGAAACCCGGCTGGACGATCACGGATTCGAAAATCATACGCTTTCGCCTGGTTGGGTCCAGAAATGTTCGAAGGGCTTGGATGTCACCCTTCTCGAACCGGGACGCGTTTTGCCTTTCATTGAGCCGTCTGGTAACTGAGGCCAGGAGGGCCTGCACCTTGATCCAGTGAAGGCATTTTATAGCCTGTCCCATAACCTCATACGCATCAGTCACGCGCCTGCCAGCGGCTTCACCTGACGACGCCTTACAGTGATACAGCGAAACTCGCCTCTCGTCATCGGTCTCGCTAAACGTGGCGAAGTCTGCTATTTCGCCCGAGCCATGATCGTAGAGGACGAGCGGGACGTCCGAGTCGACCAAGCGCCGGCGCAAGTATTCGTGAATCGACTGTCCTTGCCGTGTCCTCCCTCGGCTTCGCTCGGGATGGTTCCACCGCGATCACCACAAGCTCGTTTCAGCCGCCGCGCTACACAAGAGGCAAAGGCTGCCGGGCTAAAGACCCCGGCGCTACATTAAAAAAATCTTTGGATTCCCGGTCAATCGGTGTCGTTTTGGCGCCAATCGGGAGATTGGCGTTCCCAGGAGAGCCACGACCCCGGCCCAGATTGTAAGCACAATCATCAATTTGTTGATCATTTGAGCTATTTCGGGGGCGTTCAGAGGTGTTCCGAGAGTTCCCACCAACGTTTCCCCCTCCCGACATCTAGAACTGCGAACCGCGGTAGCGGCGGTGCGCTCAAAAGTCCACAGGCCTTTGATCTTGTCTCGCCAGCACCAATTTATTGATCATTTGAGGCAAGCGAAGGCTGCGGGGCTCCCTCGGCTGTGCTCGCGATGGTTCGGCTGCGCTCACAACCGGCCCCGCAAGGCGCCCGCCTGAAATGCGAGGCGGCCGCTACGAGAGCGCAAAGGCAGCGGGGTGTAGACGTCGCGTTTCGAAGGCGACGACCGGTGCACCGTCCTTGGGCCACGGTGGTTTCTCGGAGTGACAAAAAGGCAAAGGCTGCCGCGCTGAAGGCCGCGGCGGTACGTTTGGCACCCCACCCATAGGCAAATGCAGAACCGGAGAACAATGCGCCCGCCTGAAAATCGAGGCGGCCGCTACGAGAGCAAATTCAAAATCGAAGACAGGCGAATTCAAACCGAAGACAAATAAATTCATAACCGGGGAGCAGCGCGTGGGTAGTGGGGCGGCGGTTTTGTAGCGGCCGCCTCGCCTTCTAGGCGGGCGCTTTTCTTTTTGCGTTTTGCGCATTACGATCCATGATCGCCGCCGTGGGACAGCTCGAATGCCGTTCGCTCACAAGAACATCCTCCTTCACCGGCTCAAGTACGTAGGCCAATCCTCGTATTTCGTTAGGCTTTGCTGCGCACGCGGGCGTGCCGTGTTCGCCGACTCCAGGAACGCCGCGTAGCTGGTCGCGATTCTCCGCAAACAATCCGCCGCGCATCGGTTCGCGGTGCACGCGTATTGCGTGATGCCCGATCATTTTCACATCCTCGTCTCCGGCCTCGATTTGTCGAGCAGCCTGCTCCCCTTTATCAAGAACCTGAAGCTGACAACCTCTCGCGAATATCGAAAGCGGTTCCGGACGGAGCTCTGGCAGAAGAAATTTCACGACCACATTTTGAGGCCGCGAGACAATCCCGCAGGCGTTGCCGGATATATCTGGATGAATCCGGTTCGCAAAGGGCTCTGCGAAGAGGCGTCGCAATATCCTCATTCGGGTTCGTTCGTTATGGATTGGAAGAAAGCAATTTCGCCCGTGGAATCCTGGGCGCCTGATTGGAAAGGCAAAGCGCCCGCCTGAAAAGCGAGGCGGCCGCTACGGAAATCTACGGCACAATCATCAATTTGTTGATTATCTAAGCTATCGAGGGACCTTTTAGAGGCGTTTCGCGGGGTCCCAGCAAATCCCCCAACTCACACCGACATCTGCGAACCAGCACGGCGGCCGTACGCTCAAAAGTCCACAGGTCTTCGATCTTATCCCGCCTGCGTCAATTTGTTGATCATTCGAGGCAAGCAAGGGCTGCATACGAGAACCAAAGCAAGCAAAGGCTGCCGGGCTAAAGACCCCGGCGCTACGAAAACCAAAGGATATTGAAATGGCACCTTTTCCTGAGTCAGGGCGGCCGACACAGAAAGAGAAGACGCTGCGGGCGTTCCGCACGTATTTCGATCTGCTGGACGCGGCGGATTATTTGCGGGTGTGGCTGCTCTCGCAGATGGCGATGTTCGGCTTGAGTTTGCTGGGGCTAAGAGTGCTGGAGATGCTTTATCGCGAAGGGCCGATGGAGGTGAGGGCCATGGCAGCGAAACGCGGGTATCCCATTCAGCATATGCATGCGCTTATGTGCCGGATGGAAGCGAAGGGGTGGGTGAGCCGGAAGATCGTGAGGCGCGCTCCGGCGCCGGTGAAGATAACGCGCATCCCGAAGGCTCGGCGCGGCAAGGTGGAGGGCCGGAGGGTCACCGTGGTAGCGCTGACGCAGGGCGGACAGAAATTCATCGGCACGGTGATTCCGACGCACGCGAAGGCAGTGAAGGCGCCGATGCGGACGCTCGATGGGCGGGAACAGGACACGCTGAGCCATCTGCTACGAAAATTGACCGAGGGCGATATTTTGAAGTTCATCAAGGAAATGACGCACGTGTATGAGGGGGAGGACGGCTGGCGGAGGGCCGTCGCATCTGACCGGTTGGCTTCGCTGGTGTGAGACTGGCGCACACTAAAATTCTTCGCATCGAAATCATGGCGGCAACCCGCAGCCCACCCATAAGCAAATGCGAAGAGAAGTGCAGAACCGAAGAACAAGGCGCCAGCCTGAAAATCGAGGCGGCCGCTACGAAAGGATCCTCGGAACATCGTCAGCACAATGACGCGCGTGTATGCGGGGAAAGAAAGCGGGCGGGTCTGAGACCCGCCCCTACAAAAGCTAATCGAGGGCGGCGCAGAATTCCAGGATGCGCTGGCGGGTGGTTTTCACCGGCGCGACGAACGGGAGTTTCGCGGCGGAGTCTAGGAGCAGAATCACGCGATCGAGCGAGCCTTCGCCGACTGCTCCTGCCAGCGCTAGACGAATGGGTCCGAAAAGCGACGGGCCGCGGTATGGCAGCGCGGCTTTCAAGGCTTCGATGATTTGTTTGAAGCTGTCGGAGTCGATTTCGCCGCCATCGAGAATTTGGTTTGCGAGCGCGCGGATTACTTCCCGGGCGCGGGCGCGGGCCGATTGGATCGCGGGATCGTGCAGCAGCGTGGGCGCGTCATAGCGGAAAATGAAATCGAGCAGGCTGGCCAGGACGTCGCGGTCGGGCGCGTGCGGGCCTAGAAGCTGCGCCGCGCGGTCGAGCCAGGCATTGAGTGCGGCGTCATCCGCCGTTTCCGAGGCAGGGTCGAGCCAGCCGCGCTCGCGCAGGATTTCCGCGACATCGGATGCGGTGAAGGGATTTGCGGGGGGAGCGCTTGGTCCGCCGGGTAGCTCAGATTCGATCGAGGATGCCATCAGGAGAGATTGTAGCGCCGCGGGGGCGTTGACGTCCGCTGCCGTAAGCCCCATCTGTCGCGAAAGACGCGACGGATGGGGCTCCCGACGAAAGGCCTCAAGGCCCAAAGAGCGCACAGGCAAGAGTGCCTGTGCCACAAAACCGGCTACGGCTCGGTGATACGTTCATACGACGAGAGATCCCTCGCCGGCCTGCGAAGCACAGGGCGGACCCACAATGGCTGCGTAACGCAGCGCAGGTTGCCAAGCATCCGCGCCGGGCACGGCATGGATTCGGCTTCGCTCACCACAGGTCGCCGTGCCCCTACGAAGAGATAAGGCAGGAACAATAGGCGGCTCAGGCGCACAGTCCCGCCGCGCGGCGGGGCCCCTACGAAGCGCGGACGGTGGCGATGGCGTGAGCGGCGATGGCTTCGCCGCGGCCGACTGCGTCCACGCCTTCGTTGGTCTTGGCCTTGAGGTTGATCGAGTCGGCGGCGATGCCGAGGGCTTTGGCGATCGCCGCGCGCATGGCCGGAAAATGCGGGCCGAGTTTGGGGCGTTCGCAGATGACGATGGCGTCGATGTGGACAATGCGCAGCCGGCGGTCGGCGAGGAGCTTGGCCGCGTGCTCGAGGAACAGCAGGCTCGCGGCGCCTTTCCATTTCGGGTCGGTGTCCGGGAAGTGCGTGCCGATATCGCCGAGGGTCGCCGCGCCCAGCAGCGCGTCGCACAGCGCGTGGCAGAGCACATCGCCGTCCGAATGTCCTTGCGAGCCTTTGTCGAACGGCACTTCGACGCCGCCGATCATGAGCTTGCGCCCTTCGACGAGACGATGGAGATCGTAACCGATGCCGGAGTACGTCACTTGGCGCTGCGCTCCTGCGAGAGGTAAAAACTGGCGAGAGCCATGTCGCCGGGGCGAGTAATCTTGATGTTGCGCTCGGAACCCAGCACGACGAAAACATCGTGGCCGAAACGCTCGACCAGCGCGGCTTCGTCTGAGCCGGTGTAGTCGTCCTGCTGCGCTTTCTGAAATGCGTCGCGCAAGAGCGCGTACGAAAAGGCTTGCGGAGTCTGCGCCAACACGATGCGTTCGCGCGGGATGGTGGCCGAAATCAGCGCGACATCTTCGGGCAGGCTGGCGCGCTTCACTTCCTTGACTGTGTCGATAGCGGGAATACCCAGAATCGCAGCGCCGCGCGCGGACGCTTCGGCGATGACGCGATCGATCTGCTCGGGCGTGACCAACGGGCGCACGGCATCGTGCACGAGGACGATCTCCGTGGCTGGATCAACTTGCGCAAGCGCGTTGGCGACGGATTGCTGGCGGCTGTCGCCTCCATGAATTACGCGGATGGGACGGCCGAGAGCGGCCTTGCCGACTTTGTCCTGCAGGCTGACGACATCATCGGCGCGAGTGGCGACGAAGAAGTCGGTGATGGCCGCGCAGGCAGCGAGGCGGCGCAGCGTGAAAATAATCAGCGGCATGCCATCGAGCTCGAGGAACTGCTTGGGCGTGTCGACGCCCATGCGAGTGCCCAAGCCGGCGGCGGGAATGATAGCGGCTATTCTTTTCATCGAGGGGGTCATATACGGGTCATTGAATGGCCATGTACAGGTATCGACGAATCATCAGCGGGTTAGGAGTCTAGCGCAAACCCGCAGCGGGAGCGAGAGTCCGCGCGAGAAGCTGATTCACGAGCGTCCCGATTCCGGATAGAGCGGGCGCGGGCGTTCGCCGGAACCTGATCCCGGAGGAGGGTCGGCCGGGCGCGCGGGCAGCGCCTGCGCGGGCGGTTCGGGTGTGACGCTTGCAACAGGCACTGCGCCGCCGCGCGGGGCCTGCTCGCCGCGCTCATCGTACCGGCCGAAGATCATTTTGCCGGCGGTGGTCTGGTGCACGGAGGTGACGTTGATGTCGATGGTCTTGTTGATCATCTTGCGCGCGCCATCGACGACCACCATGGTGCCGTCATCGAGATAGGCTACGCCCTGGCCATACTCCTTGCCTTCGCGCAGGATGAAGACGCGCATCACTTCGCCGGGCAGCACAACGGGCTTGAGGGCGTTCGCGAGCTGGTTTACGTTCATGATCTCGATGCCCTGCAGCGTGGCGACTTTATTCAGGTTGAAATCGTTGGTCACGACTTTGGCATCGTAGCGCTTGGCGAGCTCGACCAGCTTCATGTCCACTTCGGCAATGTGCGCGAAGTCATCGTCGGCGATTTGCACGTCGAGGTGCTGCATCTTCTGGATGCGCTGCAGCACTTCCAGGCCGCGGCGACCGCGCTGGCGCTTGAGCGGATCGGCAGAATCGGCCACCAGCTGCAGTTCGCGAAGGACGAAATGCGGGATGATGATGGTGCCTTCGAGGAAAAGCGCGTCGGCGACATCGGCAACGCGTCCGTCGATGATCACGCTGGTATCCAGCAGCTTGTAGCTGTGCTTGTTGCTGCGTTCGGTTCCGAACACGCCGCCGAAGGCTTGCAGGTTGAGCATGTCACCCTTGCTTGCGCCGATCACCAGCCCGATGTAGGTCATCACCAGAAAAATTGCCAGGCTAAAAAACGAGCGAGTGCTATCCGGCATCGTGGTATGGGTGAGGATCAATGAGATCAGGTAAGCGCCGAGAATTCCCATGATCGAGCCGGTAGCGGCGCCGATCAGACGGCGCAGGCTGGCCTTGCGCAGGCGCATCTCGAAGAAGATGACGGCGACCGCGAAGGCGAAGCCGGCGATGGCCCCGTTTAACGGGGTCACGCTAAACGGGCGAAAGTGAAATCCGGCGGCGGTGCAAACGATGGTGAAAATAGCGCGGAACGCGAGTAGATCCCAGAAGCCGCCGACACCCTGCGGACGAGGGCGCGAGATTGATATCGTCTTGGCGGAAGTGCTTTCGGGTGTAGTGGAAGTGCGAGACTGGCTCACTATTTTTGCGATTCGCGGCATGGTGGGTTCCTATGAATCGTATAAAGTTATGAATCCCAAGAACTCAATATTACGGGGATGATTGCTCCCCATGCGTCCGGTTTTATGAGCTTGCTCAGTGACCGGTATGAAGCGTGTGTCAGTATGAAACCCCGTATAACTATGATTCTCGTAGTATAGCACTGGGGCAAACAGCGAGGTCAACGCGTGCGAATCGAGTAGTGAGGCTAGACGTAATAGCGCGGGACGCGACGGCCAAGGGCACAGAGCAGATCCGATGTGACGGTGCCGATTTCGCGGGCGACATCCGAGACGCGGATTTCGGCTTCGCCGTCGCGGCCGTAGATGGTGACTACGTCGCCGAGGGCCACGCCGGGAACGTCGGTGACGTCGAGTGTGGTCAAATCCATGGAAATGGCGCCGACGAGCGGCACGCGACGGCCGTGAATCAGCGCGCAGCCGCGGTTGGTGCGCTGGCGCGAAATGCCATCCGCATATCCCGCATTGATAACCGCGATGCGCGATGGGCGCTCGGTGATGAAGCGGGCGCTGTATCCTACGGGCTGGCCGGCGGGGAGATCTCGAAGCGTGATGATGCGCGCGCGCAGTGAAAGGCTGGGCTCGACCGGCAAGCGGCGCTGCACCTCCTGCGATTTTTCGGGCGGATCGAAGGACTGGTAATAGCCGTAGAGAATCGCGCCGGGACGCACCATGTCCGCCCACGTGCTGGGCCGGGCGCAGATGGCGCCGCTATTGGCCATGTGCACGATGCCGGGAGAAATTCCGAGTGCGCGCAGCTTTTCCAGGCACTTCTGGAAAACCTGCTCCTGATCGCTGGTCTGGCGCGCGCTGAAATCCTCGGCGGAGGCGAAGTGCGTGAACGTGCCTTCGAGCTCCAAGTGTCGGCAATCCGCGAAGGCGGCCGCAAAGGCATCGATTTCCGAAGGCAGAATGCCGAGACGGTTCATGCCGGTGTTGATCTTCAAATGGAAGCGCAGCCGGCGCTTGGCGCGCGAGGCTTTCGCGGCCTTCTCCAAGTGGAGAACATCGTCGGGGCGCGTGACCGCGGGAGTCAGGCGATTATCGATCAGGCGCTTTTCCTCGCCGGGCCAGAATCCCGTCAGAATCAGGATCGGTTTGCGAATGCCGGACTCGCGTAGCTCGATGCCTTCGTTAGCGCACGTTACGCCAAAGCGGTCCGCGCCAGCCTTCTCGAGCGCCTTGGAAATGGGCACCGCGCCAAGTCCGTAGGCGTTGGACTTCACCACCGCCAGAACTTGCGGCTTCGGGCCGATGTGCCGCCGGATCCTGGCCAAGTTGCCGGTGATGGCCTTGAGGGAAACCTCGGCCCATACGGGGCGCCCGGTGACGTGAATTGTCTTAGCCATTTTCATTTAGGATGCCAGACTCCCTTGCGGCTGGGCGACGAAAATCTGAGCGGCGGTTTCGCCGCGCCGCCGTTTGGTAAACATCGCCGCATCCGAATATAAGGCGCTTACACGCAAGTGTGGATGCACGGCGCGGGCCGTCCGGAGGCCCGGTGATCGGGCGGTGCGACAGGCGGGTAACCCCATGAAAGCATCGATGTTACAAACGGGCACGGGCACGGCGCGGAGCGCGCGCCGGAAGAATACCTGTGGAGAAGCAAACACGCATGTGGCTACCTTCCTACGGTTCGCGAGTATGTCGATAGTTCTAAGGGTTACCCCGCTGGAAATCTAAGGGTTTCCCCAATGGCCTCGTCTTGTCTGTTCCGCCACATTGATGTTGTGCGAGATGTCTCACGGTAATCGGAGACACACGGGAATCCGCACACTTGTTTCAATAGGGGGGATGGCCCATGAACGTAAAGAGGTTGAGTATCTTAACAAGCTTAGCGGTACTCCTGGCTTTCGCGCCGAGCGGGGGCCTTTATGCACAGGATCGCGACCACCACGATCATGACCGATTTGATGACCACGACCGAGATCGAGCTCGAGATTGGTACGGTCATCACCACGAGTACTTCCGCCATGAAGAGGGCCGCTACTGGCACCGCGAATGGGAAGGAAACATTCACGAGGGATTTGTCCTCACACCGGAAATGAGGGTAGGGATTCGGCCGGCCCCGGTTGAGCTTGTGCACGGGTTCGGCCCCGCACCGCGAGGATGGCGCTACGTTGTCATCGGCGATCATGTCTGTCTGATTGACCGCGAGTATCGCATCCACGACGTGCTTCATTTCGAGGCGAATTTCTAACGGCACTCCGTCGAGCATCGCCAAGCGCGAAACGTTGTCGCACCTGGCGATGCTCGGCGATTGCCATAGATGGAAATTGTGTTTCGGATTTACGGATTACATCCAGCCGACTGGCTGCCCGGCTAGTTCCTCCACGTGCGGTAAGCGCTTCAGTCAAAAGCAAGGCCTTCGGCGATGAATATGCGGGTGTTCGCTGACCTATCCCTGATCGGCTTGATCGCCTGATAGGCCGGCGAATCGTACCAGTCACGCGCTTTCTCCGCGCTGTCAAAAACGAGCATCACGATGCGCTTTGGAGCTTCGCCCTCGACAGTCTGCGCCTTGCTGGTGCGGACGAGAAAGCGGGCGTTAAAAGGTGCGAGCGTTTCCGCGACCTTTTCCGCATATTTCTGGAAGGTGGCGGGTTCGGTTATGTCGACCTCCGCAATCACGTAGGCGGGCGGCGTTTTGTGGTTTGTCATTCATTCTCCCCAGTGTGTTCTTGCGAACAAACACACCCATACAGTGAGATCGTCGAGATCGGAACACACGTTGTAGGCGGAAGTCCACTGCTTAGTCCAGGGTTCCGCCAAGCCGCGATAAATCGGATGACCGGACGGCTTGAGAGGTCGGTGGCGTTCTAAATAATCAATCGGATTAGCGTCGACTTCCAAAGGGTTGAGGGAGCTTGGCCGTCCCCCATGTCCAAGAACGGCGCAAAACAGGAGTTGACTCCCGCTTACTGCTGATAGTAATCCATTAGCCGCCCAACTGTATTAACGTGAACTCGGACTGGTTGTTCAAGCTGGTTTTCGTGGCTAGAGGATAGAGGTAAGGAGAAAGATTATGAAGTCCAAAATGACAGGAGCGGCGGGATTAGCCGTGGCGTTTGTTGCAGGCATAGCCGTCGCCACGGCGTTGGGTTGGGGGACGGCTAGGGCGGGGGCGCAGGGGCAGGCGCCGGAACAGCAAGTCACCGTACAGAGGGTCATCAGTCCGACGGTGACGGACGAGGACATTGCTTTGCTGCGGCAAGATCTACGTGCAAAGAAAATGCAGGTGATTGGGCAGAATATGTCGCTGTCGGAGGAGGAGGGGCTGAAGTTCTGGCCGATCTACAACCATTACGTGAAGGACTTGCAGGCAGTGAACGATCAGAAGTATGCGCTGTTGAAGCAGTACGCGGAGATGTGGTCAACGATGACAGACCAAGATGCACTGATTTATGTGCGGCACTGGCTGGAGGCGGACGGGGAGGCGCAGGCGCTGCGCTTGAAGTATGTGCCGGTAGTAAGCCAAGTGCTGCCGGGAAGGAAGGCGGCGACGTTTTTTCAGTTGGACCGGCGGCTGAACATGATGGTCGATCTGCAATTGTTTTCGCAGATTCCGTTGGCGCATGTGAAGGAGTAGGCGGGAAGAGACCTTTCTTCCATGACGCCTCCAATTTCGAAGGCAGACTCGCTAAGTCGGATCACCGGACAAGTAGTGGTCTAGTAGTCGATTTGTGCGTACGCGGCGCTAATCAAGCGCTGAGGTTGCGGTGTGGCGCGCAACACTCAATTCGCGCAAGTTTTGCTGACCATAGTAATCTTGCTAACGTTCAACGTACCCAGGCGGTTTGATTCCTTGTCGGGCGTTTTCGTGTCGAACGATTCGATGACTGTGCCAGTGACGGTCACGGAGTGATCGATCTGGCGGCCAATCTTCAGTTTTTTGCTCCCAGCAAGGTTCCAGACACCATCCTTAGTGGCAAGCTTGAAGGCACTCACGGCATCACCCGTGTGGATACAACCCGTTAGTGTTTGAGTTTTCTTGTCCGGCGGGGGATTGTTCTGCGTTGAAACGCGGGACGGCGCAAGAACCAGCACGGTCAACAGCACAACTCCAGTCGTCATCTTTGCAATCATGGATTACCTCCGATGTTTAATCAGAATTCCTTTTGGCTTCGACACAGCGCCATAGTACACCCGTCTCGCTTGTTCGTATCATCGTCGAGGACATACAACTCCTAATAGTCGGATTCTCGGACATGTGGTGGTCTGGTACTCCATATGGACGGTAACGGTTATCCAGGCATAAAGCGCGTATTGTGGCCGCGAGCAGTCTAGATGACCCTTAAGCGGTAAGCAGATGTTGAAGGCACTCAGTTAGTTTCCCCATGCCTTCGGCTTTATCCACAATGGCATCGACGTGATTTAACGAGTGAAACGTGCGCTGCAAAGCCGTGCTGTACATCGTGAACAAAACGATCCGAGTATTTGGCGCCATATCCTTCACGACAGAAGCCACGACGATGCCATTCGCTCGCGGCATCGCCAAATCCAAGAGGATCAAATCGGGTTTGAGCTCCCGGGTTTTCTCGATGGCATCCTCGCCGTCGATTGCCTCGCCGCAAACATTGAAATTCCGCTCAGTTAGATAATTGCGAACAGCGCCCCGAACGGCTTCGCTGTCATCCGCGATCAGGATTTCCGTGGACATTGACTTGCCTCGCGATCGGACGTGACCGTGAGCTGGGGCGCCACCGGTTGGGTGGTACCAGACAAGCGTAGGTATGGGATCCGACAGACCCTATCGGTGTTTCCAGGTATTTCATGATGGGAGATATGGCTCCTCAGGCATATAACCGACCAAACCTCGATGTCATACGGCTGTGACAATGGCGCTGGCGATTTTTTGATGGAACGTCATTGCGGCTACTAAATCTTCCCCGCTGTTCGTGTTGACAGCGATTGGGGGCGACGGTAGAGTTTTCCAGATGCCGCGCGAATTCCTCACGTCTTAAACCCTGCCAGGAGGACCAACAATGGAGTTTGATCCGAAGAGTGCGCCCGAAGCGCTGCGTGTCGCCGCGCAGCCGATTGTGGCGCCGCTTTCGCGCGCGGCGATCTTTCTGGTGGCAACCCTGAAAACAGGGGACGATGCTCGCGCGACGCTGCGGTCGTTCTGCGGAGACCTGAGCGGAATTTTCCGCGCGGTGGAATATCGCAACATCGAAGCGAGCCTCTCCTGCATCATGGGAATTGGTTCCGACGGGTGGGACCGGCTCTTTGGGCAGCCGCGTCCGGCGGAGCTTCATCCGTTCCGCGAGGTTCGTGCCGGAGCGCGACATGCAGTGTCCACACCGGGCGACTTCCTGTTCCACATCCGCGCGAAACACATGGATCTATGCTTCGAACTTGCCACGCAGATTATGGCGCGCATCGGGAATGCGGTTGTTGCGGTAGATGAAGTGCACGGCTTCAAGAATTTCGACGACCGCGATCTGGTTGGATTCGTCGACGAAACTGAGAATCCGAGGGGTGGGGCAATTGCGGAGGCCGCGCTCGTTGGCCAAGAGGATGCCGCGTTCGCCGGCGGGAGCTACGTGATGGTGCAGAAATATCTCCACGACATGAATGGATGGAACGCGCTGTCCACGGAGGCCCAGGAAAACATTATCGGGCGCAAGAAGCTGTCCGACATCGAATTGGACGACTCGGTCAAGCCGACCTGCTCGCACAGCTCGCTGACCACGATCGAGGAGAACGGCAAAGAGATGAAGATACTGCGCGACAACATGCCTTTTGGCAACGCCGCGCGAGGTGAATTCGGAACCTATTTTATCGGTTACTGCCGGACGCCGCGCACGCTCGAGCAGATGATCGAGAATATGTTCGTCGGACGGCCGCCTGGCAACTACGATCGGCTGCTCGACTTCAGCCGCGCCGTCACTGGAAACTTGTTCTTTGCGCCGTCTGCGACGTTCCTGGAAGCGTTGGGGGACGACTAGCGCGAAAAAAGAGCAGCGGCATTGTCGAAGCAGGGGGGTGTCGGCCTTACTGAGGGGTGAGTCACCCGATTCCGGAGGTGCAGGATTGCGGCGTGAAAAAACAACAGAAGCGGGGCCGGATATTCTGAGCAAGGTCCCGCAGGTGACGTTGATGTTTTGGGTGATCAAAATCCTCGCCACAACGGTCGGAGAGACCGGCGGCGATGCGCTTTCGATGACGCTGAATCTTGGTTATGCCGTCAGCAGCCTGATTTTTCTGGGGTTTTTTGCCGTCACTCTGGCCGCCCAAATAGGGGCCAAGCGCTACCATCCGCTCTTCTACTGGGCCGTGGTTGTGGCTACCACGACGGTAGGCACCACGACGTCTGATTATTTGGACCGTACGGCGGGCCTTGGTTACGTCAAGTCTTCGATTATGCTTTTTTGCGGCGTACTCGCGGTTCTGATCATTTGGCATTTTTCGACCGGCAAGATCGAGTTCGACCATATTACGAC